>Ga0075425_100004795_pt1 | contig 14006 bp, 23 predicted proteins | sample SoiMethybrSBSTD4_FD_75300 | JGI IMG/M metagenome (GOLD analysis project Ga0075425, IMG submission 75300) | Bulk soil microbial communities from a Populus tree surrounding site in Tennessee, USA - Soil MetaG P. TD hybrid SBSTD4 | ecosystem: Environmental > Terrestrial > Soil > Tree plantation...
GTCACCCGCAGCAGCGTCGCCGCCTCTTCCGACACCTGGCCGACCGGCAGCGTGATCGCGCTGTCGCCGTAGTAGCCGTCCAGCGACGCACCGACGTCGAGCGAGATCACGTCGCCTTCGTTCAACACGCGGCGGCCCGACGGGATGCCGTGAATCACTTCGTCGTTGATCGACGCGCAGATCGTCGCCGGATACCCGTGATACCCCTTGAACGCCGCCGTCGCCCCCGCCTGCGCGATCCGCTTCTCCGCGAGCCGGTCCAGATCGGCCGTCGTGACGCCCGGCGCCACGTGCGCGGCCAGCTCGGCGAGCACCTCGCTCACCAGGCGCCCCGCCTCGCGCATCTGATCCAGCTCCGCGGCCGAGCGGCAGATAATCATGCGCGAACCCCGGCCCTGCCGACGCCTTCAATCGCCGCAGCCAGATCGCGCGCCACCCGGTCCGGCGGCTGCGCGCCATCGATCGCCCGAAACGTCGGCCGCGTCCGGTAGTAGCCGACCAGCGGCTCCGACTGCCGGTGGTACACCTTGAGCCGCTCCCTCACGACCGCCTCGTTATCGTCGGTGCGCTGAATCAGCCGTCCGCCGCACGTCCCGCAGATCGCCGCGGTCGCGGGCGTCGCGGTGGCGCCGCACGACTCGCACACCAGACGCGACGCCAGCCGCCGCACGAGCTCGTCCTCCGGCACCGCGATGTCGACCACGATCAGCGGATCGCGTCCGTCGACGATGGCATCCAGCGCCTCGGCCTGCGCGACGGTTCGCGGAAATCCGTCCAGCACGAACCCGCCGCTCGCATCATCCCGGTCGAGCCGCTCGCGCACGATGCCGACCATCACGTCGTCGCTCACCAACTCCCCACGGTCCATGATCGCCCGCGCGCGCCGACCCAGCTCCGTGTCGTTCGCCACCGCCTCGCGCAAGATGTCGCCCGTGGAGATCTTCGGAATCCCGCGACTCCGTGCAAACCTCTCGGCCTGAGTGCCCTTTCCCGCGCCGGGAGGCCCGAGCACGATCAGGTTGAGCGCCAACTCTTTACGCCCGGCGTCCGCGAATCCGCGTCTTCTTCATGAAGCCGTCGTAATGCCGCATGATCAGCTGCGACTCGACCTGCTGCACGGTGTCCATCGCGACGCCGACGACGATCAGGAGCGATGTGCCGCCGAAGTAGAACGTGACGTTCATGCCTTCGGTGATGAACTTCGGCAGCGCCGCATCCAGCCAGTCGCCGATGAACGGAATCGGCGCAACCTTGAACCCGCTGATCAGGAAGTTCGGCAGGAGCGCGATGATCGACAGGTAGATCGCGCCCGCCAGCGTAATGCGCGTCAGAATCGTGTCGATGTACTCCGCCGTCCGCTTCCCGGGCCGGATTCCCGGCACGAACCCGCCGTACTTCCGCATGTTCTCGGCAACGTCATCCGGATTGAAGATGATCGCCGTGTAGAAATACGTGAAGAAAATGATTCCGACGATATACAACAGGTTGTAGAGCGGCATTCCGAACCCGAGCTGCGTCGTGATCATCTCGCTCGCCCTACCGGGAATCGCCTGCGCGATAGTCGCGGGAAACGCGAGGATCGACGAGGCGAAGATCACCGGGATGACGCCGCCCGTGTTCACCTTCAACGGGATGTGCGTGCTCGAGCCGCCGTACATACGGCGGCCGACGACCCGCTTCGCGTACTGCACCGTCACCCGCCGGTGACCCCGCTCGACGAACACGATCGCCGCGACAACCGCCGCCATCAGGACCATCAGGATGAGAATCCGGATGAACCCGATCTGGCCGGTGCGCATCTGCCCGAGGGTCTGCATCACCGCCCGCGGCATGTTGACGACGATGCCGGAGTAGATGATGAGCGACATGCCGTTGCCGATGCCGCGCTCGGTGATCTGCTCGCCGAGCCACATGATGAAGCAGGTGCCGGTCGTCAGCGTCAGCACCGTCATCATCCGGAAGCCGATGCCCGGATTCAGCACCAGGTGGAAGCCGCCGGGCGCCGAGTTCTTCTCGAGGAAGACCGCGATGCCCGCGCCCTGCACGACGCTGAGCAGGATCGTGCCGTAGCGCGTGTACTGCGTGATCTTCCGCCGCCCGAGCTCGCCTTCCTTGGACAGCTTCTCCAGGTACGGCCAGACCACCGTGAGGAGCTGCAGGATGATCGACGCGCTGATATAGGGCATGATGCCCAGCGCGAAGATCGTCACCTTCGACAGGTTTCCGCCCGAGAACATGTCGTACAGCCCGAACACGCTGTTGCGCGCGAGCTGATCGGCGAAGGCCTCCAGCGCCGTGAGGCTGACGCCCGGGATCGTGATCACGTGGCCCACGCGGTACACCGCGAGCAGGCCAAGCGTGAACAGGATGCGCTTGCGCAGATCCGAGACGGTGAAGAGATTCTTCAGGCTTTCGTTCACGCCAGTTGCTCCGTGGCGCCGCCCGCTGCGGCGATTTTCTCGGCCGCCTTCCCACTGAACTTGTGCGCGTGGACGGTCAGCGCTTTGCCGAGCTCGCCGCGCGCCAGAATCTTGACTCTGCGGGCCGACCCCGGCACGAGCCCGTGCTCGCGCAGGAGGTCCGGCGTGACGACCGTGCCCGCATCGAACTTCAACCCGAGCAGATCGAGATTGACCACCGCGTACTCGACGCGAAACGGATTGTGGAATCCGCGCTTCGGCACGCGGCGATGCAACGGCATCTGCCCGCCCTCGAAGCCGCGCTTGAACTTGAAGCCCGATCGCGATTTCGCGCCCTTGTGGCCGCGGCCCGCCGTCTTGCCCGAGCCGGACCCTTGCCCGCGCCCGATGCGCTTCTTCACGTGCTTCATGCCGCGGGGCGGCTTCAGATCGCTCAGACTCATGACTACTCCACCTCGACGAGGTGTCGCACCTTGTGGATCATGCCGCGCACTGCGGGCGTGTCCTTCAGCACCACGGAATGCCGGATTCGGCGCAGCCCGAGACCCTTCACCACCGTGGCCTGATTGTTCTTGAACCCAATCGGGCTCTTGACGAGCGTCACCTTGACGGTCTCGCCCTTCGTGTCTGTTCTGTGGTTCGCCATATGCGTCACGTCGATGCCAGCTCGCCGATCTCCTTGCCGCGGAGCCGCGCGAGCAGCACCGGATCCTTCAGCGACGCCAGGCCGTCGAAGGTCGCCCGTACCACGTTGTGCGGGTTCGCCGATCCCAGCGACTTGGTCAGAATGTTCGTCACGCCCGCCGATTCCACGACCGCGCGCACGGCACCTCCCGCGATGATGCCGGTGCCGTCCGGCGCCGGCTTCAGCAGCACGCGGCCCGCGCCAAAGCAGCCCGTGATCGGATGCGGAATCGTGGTGCCCTGCAGCGGCACGCGGATCAGGCTCTTCTTGGCGGCCTCGATGCCCTTCTTGATCGCGGACGGCACTTCCTTCGCCTTGCCGATGCCGAACCCGACGACGCCGTGACCGTCGCCGACGACGACCAGCGCGCTGAAGCTCAGGTTCTTGCCGCCCTTGACGACCTTCGTGACGCGGTTGATCGACACGACGGTGTCCTTGATGTCGAGCTGCGATGGATCGATTCGTTCACGAGTGCGAGTGCGCATTAGAACTCCAGCCCGGCTTTCCGCGCGGCATCCGCGACGGCGCGAATCCGGCCGTGATACAGAAACCCGCTGCGGTCGAACACGACGCGTTTGATGCCCTTCTCGATCGAACGCTCGGCAATCGTCGTCCCGATCGCCTCGGCGCCCTTGAGATTGCCGCCGCGCACGTCCTTGGCGAACGCGCCCTTGAGCGACGGCTCCACGCTCGACGCAGAGACGATCGTCTTGCCGCTCAGATCGTCGATCACCTGCGCGTAGATGTGCTCGACGCTGCGGAAGACGCTCAGCCGCGGCCGCGCGGACGTACCGGAGATCCGCTTGCGCTGGCGCAGTTGAATCCGAACGCGTCGGTCGTTTTTCGTCTTGATCTTCACGCCTTCGCTCCCGTCTTCCCGGCCTTCTTCTTGAGCACTTCGCCGGTATAGCGGACGCCCTTCTGCTTGTACGGATCCGGCTCGCGCAGGCGGCGGATATTCGCCGCCACCTGGCCGACCAGCTGCCGGTCGACGCCGGTCACCGTGATGTGCGTCTGCTTCTCGATCGCCACGTCGATGCCCGCCGGAACGTCGAACACGACCGCGTGCGAGTAGCCGAGCGCGAAGATGATCTGGCTGCCCTTCAGCTCCGCGCGGTAGCCGACGCCAACGATGTCGAGCTCCTTCTTGAAGCCGTCGGTGACGCCCGCGACGGCGTTGGCGACGAGGCTCCGCGAGAGCCCGTGCAACTTGCCGAGCTGCGGATCGTCGCTCGCCGTCTTCGCGACGAGATGTCCGTCGGAGAGCTCGAAGTTGATCCCGGCGGGATGCGGCTGCCGCAGCTTTCCTTTCGGTCCCTGCACTTCGACCGCGCCGTCGACGACCTTGACGGTGACCCCCTTGGGGATCGCGATGATTTTCTTACCGATTCGAGACATGGTGTCCTACCAGATGTTGCACAGCACTTCGCCGCCGACGCCGGCCTTCACCGCTTCGCGGCCGGTCATGACGCCGCGCGAGGTCGTGAGAATGCTGGTGCCCAGCCCCGCCAGCACGTCCGGCACGTCGTCGCGGCCGAAGTAGACGCGGCGGCCCGGCCGGCTGATGCGCTCGACGCCGGTGATCAGTTTTTCGCCGTGCGGCCCGTACTTGAGGAAGAGGCGCAGCGTCTTGCGCGCCGGCGCGATCTTGGTCGCGGGCTCGTCCAGCAGCTTGAAGCCCTGGATGTAGCCTTCGTCCTGAAGAATGCGCGCGATCTCCGCCTTCAGCCGCGAGGCCGGCATGTCGACGCGCGTGTGCTTGGCGGTCACCGCGTTGCGGATCCGCGAGAGCATATCTGCGATTGGATCTGTCATAGTCACCAACTCAAATACGAGCTACCAGCTGCTCTTCGTGACGCCGGTAATGTCGCCCTCGAGGGCGAGCTTGCGGAAGCACAGGCGGCAGAGCGAGAACTTCCGCATGAAACCGCGTGGCCGGCCGCACAGGTGGCAGCGGTTGCGCAGGCGAATCTTGTACTTCGGCGTCTTGAGCTCTTTCGCACATTTCGCGGTCGTCGCCATCGTCAATTACTCCTGAACGGCATGCCGATGAACTGCAGCAGCTTGCGCGCTTCCTGATCTGTCCTCGCCGTCGTCACCACCGACACGTTCATGCCGCGCGCCTTGTCGACCTTCATGTAGTCGATTTCGGGGAACAGCAGCTGATCGCGCAGGCCGAGCGTGTAGTTGCCGCGGCCGTCGAATCCGCGCGGCGACACGCCCTTGAAGTCGCGCACGCGCGGCAGCGCGATGTTCATCAGGCGATCGAGAAACTCCCACATCCGCTCGCCGCGCAAGGTCACCATCGTCGCGATCGGCATGCCTTTTCTGACCTTGAAGGCCGCGATCGACTTCTTGGCGCGGCGCGTCACCGGCTTCTGGCCGGTGATGCGCGCGAGCTCGTCGGCGCCCGTGTCGACGAGCTTCGCATTCGACGTCGCCTCGCCGAGCCCCATGTTGACGACGACCTTTTCGATCTTGGGGACGGCCATGACGTTCTTGTAGCCGAACTCCTTCTGGAGCGCCGGCACGACGTCTTTCTGGTACTTCTCTCGGAGTCGCGCGCTCATGTATCGACCACCTCTACTTATCTACGACGCCGTCACATTTGCGACAGATGCGGACCTTGCGGCCGTCGCCGAGCGTCTTGTGGCCGATGCGCGTCTGCGCGCCGCACTCCGGGCAGACGAGCTGGACATTCGACGAGTGCAGCGACGCCTCGCGCTCGACGATGCCGCCCTTGATGTTCTTGCCCGGGTTCGGCTTCGTGTGGCGCTTGATCATGTTCACGCCCTCGACGACCAGGCGGGTCTTGCCGGGCTCGCCCGGCAGCACCTTCAGCACGCGGCCGCGCTTGCCGCGATCCTTGCCGGTGATCACGAGGACGTTGTCGTTCTTCCGAAGGGGCGTAGCTAGACGAGACACGTTAGAGAACCTCTGGTGCCAGCGAGATGATTTTCATGAACCGGCGCTCGCGCAGCTCGCGGGCGACGGGGCCGAACACGCGCGTGCCGATCGGCTCGTTGTTGTCGTTGATCAGCACGGCGGCATTCCGGTCGAACCGGATGTAGGTGCCGTCGCGGCGCCGTTGTTCCTTCACCGTGCGCACGATCACGGCCTTCACGACCTGGCCCTTCTTGACCGTGCCTTCCGGCGTCGCTTCCTTCACCGACGCGGTGACGATGTCGCCGAGCCGCGCGTAGCGGCCCGTCGACCCGCCGATCGGATTGATGATGGCGATCTTGCGCGCGCCGGAATTGTCGGCGACGTCCAGGATCGACCGCATCTGGATCATGACTGTTCTCCTAGACCTCGGCGGCCTGGCGCACGACACGCGTGAGCGCCCAGCGCTTGCGGCGGCTCATCGGCCGCGTCTCGACGATCGCGACCGTGTCGCCGGGCTTCGCTTCGTTCTTCTCGTCGTGCACCATGAACTTCGAGGTGCGGCGCTCGGTCTTGCCGTACAGACCGTGGCGCACCTGCCACTCCACCGCGACGACGATGCTCTTCTGCATCTTGTTGCTGACGACGACGCCGATTTTTTCGAGCTTGTGCGCCATTACTGATCTCGCTTCTGTCGCAATACGGTTTTGACGCGCGCCAGGTCGCGGCGCACGCTGCGCATCCGCTCGGGCGCTTCCAGCTGCCCCATGGATTTCTGGATCCGCATGCGGAACAACTGATCGGTCAGCTCGCGCTCCTTGGCGCCAAGCTCGTCGACCGTGTGGTCGCGCAGCTCCGCGGCCTTCATAGCATCTTCTCCTGCGCAAAGCGCGTCGCGAACTTGGTGAGGATCGGGAGCTTCGACGCCGCGAGCTTCATCGCCTCACGCGCTTCCTTCTCCGAGATCCCTTCCATCTCGAACAGCACGCGGCCCGGGCGGATGACGGCGACCCACTGTTCGGGCGCGCCCTTGCCCTTGCCCATACGCGTTTCCTGCGGCTTCTTGGTGATCGGCTTGTCCGGGAACACGCGGACCCAAATCTTGCCGCCGCGCGCGATGAACCGCGTCATCGCCACGCGCGCCGCTTCGATCTGGCGATCGGTCAGCCAGCACGGCTCGAGCGCCTTCAGCCCGAAGTCGCCGAACGACACATCGGACCCGCGCCAGGCCTTGCCGGCCATGCGCCCGCGCTGCTGTTTCCGGTACTTGACCTTCTTCGGCATCAACATAACTGCATCCCTGCGATCTGGTAACTTGGTAATCTGGTAATTGGGTAATTGATCGCTCGATTGACCAATGCAATTACCCGATTACCCAATTACTCGATTACCCGATTCACGCGCGCGCGGCAGGTCTCCTTGGCGCGCGCTCCCGGTACTCTTCCTCGCGCGCTCGCTGTGGAACCAGCCGCTCTCCCTTGTACAGCCACACCTTGATTCCGATCTGGCCGTACGTCGTGTTCGCTTCCGCGAAGCCGTAATCGATATCCGCGCGGAGTGTCTGCAGCGGCAGCTGGCCGTGCAGGTACCACTCCGAGCGCGCGATTTCAGCGCCGTTCAACCGGCCCGAGACACGGACCTTGATCCCGCGCGCGCCGAACCGCAGCGCCGATTCCACCGCCTTGCGCATCGCGCGGCGGAAGGCGACGCGCTTCTCGAGCTGCATCGCGACCGACTCCGCGATCAACTGCGCGTCGAGCTCCGGCTTCTGGATCTCCTGGATGTTGATGAACACCTCGCGGCTGGTCCGCTTCTGGATTTCCTGCTTCAGCTTGTCGACTTCCGTGCCCTTGCGGCCGATGATGATGCCGGGGCGCGACGTGTAGATGTCGATCTTCAGCTTGTTCGCGGCGCGCTCGGTTTCGATCTTCGCCACGCCGGCGTGCGCGAAGCGCTTCTTCAGGCTCTGGCGCAGCGCCAGATCCTCGTGGAGCAGTTTGGCGTAGTCGCGGTCCGAGTACCAGCGCGACCGCCACGTCTTGTTGAAGCCGAGCCGAAATCCGAACGGATGAACTTTCTGGCCCACAGCTACTCCTTCGCCTGCTTCGGTTGACGACCGCCCGCCTTCGCGTCGCTCGACGCTTTTTTCGCCGGGGCTCCCTTCGCCGGGGCTCCCCGACGACGCTTCGGCGCGGCTTCGGCGCCGCTGACCGCGAGAATCTTCTCGGGACGCTCTGAGACATGCACCGTGAGATGCGCGGTGCGCTTCAACACGCGGAACGCGCGCCCCATCGGCGCGGGGCGGACGCGCTTCTGCGACGGCCCCTGGTTCGCGTAGCACTTGGACACGAACAGCCGATCGACGTCGCCGCTGAAGCCATCCTTGTTCTGCGCGTTGGCGATCGCCGATCGCAGAACCTTGGCGATGTCGGCGGCGATGCCCTTGCGGGTGTACTGCAGTGTCGCCAGCGCGCGATTGACGTCCTTGCCTCGAATGAGGGTGAGCACGAGGCCGGCTTTCTGAGCGCTGGTCCGCACGTAGCGGGCTGTGGCCTGGGCCTCGATCATGAGGCACCTCCACCGGCCGGCTTCGCGCCGCCGCCCGCGGGCGCACCGGCGCCGCCTGCCGGCGCCGCCGCACCAGGACCGCCGGGCGCCCCCGGCGCACCGGGCGCGCCGCCCGCCGCGGCGAGCGCCGCGGCGCGCTCGGCGACGCGTGTCGTGTGGCCCTTGAAGATCCGCGTCGGCGCGAACTCGCCCAACTTGTGGCCGACCATGTTCTCGGTCACGTACACCGGCACGAACTTGCGGCCGTTGTGCACCGCGAGCGTGTGTCCCACCATCTCGGGCACGACGGTCGATCGGCGCGACCACGTCTTGATGATCTTCTTTTCAGCGGCGCGGTTCATGGCTTCCACCTTCTCGAGCAGGTGGGTGTCGACGAACGGGCCCTTCTTCAGTGAACGTCCCATAAACTGAATCTCGAATCTGGTAATCGGGTATTTGATAATCGAGTAATTCCATTACCCGATTACCCGATTACCCAATCTCTATTTCTGTCTCCGCTGGACAACAAACCTGTCGGTGCGCTTGTTGTTCCTCGTTTTGTAGCCCTTCGTCGGCAGCCCCCACGGCGTCACCGGATGGCGGCCGCCCGATGTCTTGCCTTCACCGCCGCCGAGCGGATGATCGACCGGATTCATCGCGACGCCGCGCACGTGCGGCCGCTTGCCCAGCCAGCGGCTGCGTCCGGCCTTGCCGATCGACACGTTCTCGTGATCGAGGTTGCCGACCTGCCCCACCGTGGCGAAGCACTCCATGTTGATCAGCCGAATCTCGCCCGACGGCATCTTCACCGACGCGTACTGGCCTTCCTTCGCCACGAGCTGCACGGCCGATCCGGCGCTGCGCGCGATCTGCCCGCCCCTGCCCGGCTTCAGCTCCACGTTGTGGAGCAGCGTGCCGAGCGGAATGTTCTTGAGCGGCAGCGAATTGCCCGGCAGGATGTCGACGTTCTGGCCCGCGACGATCGTGTCGCCCACCTTCAGCCCGATCGGGTGGAGGATGTAGCGCTTCTCCCCGTCCGCGTACGTCAGCAGTGCGATGCGCGCCGAGCGATTCGGGTCGTACTCGATGGTCGAGACCTTCGCCGGGATGTCGCGCTTGTCGCGCTTGAAGTCGATGACGCGATACATCCGCTTGTGGCCGCCGCCGCGCCACCACGAGGTGAGGGTGCCCTGGTTGTTGCGGCCGCCGGTGCGATGCATCGGCTCGACGAGCGGCTTGTGCGGCTCGCTCGTCGTGATCTCGTCGAACACCTGCACGGTCTGGAACCGCTGACCGGGCGACGTCGGGTTGTATTTACGGATAGGCATGAATTACGCGCCCTCCAGAAATTCGGGAATCTTGGCGCCTTCCTTCAATTTCACGTACGCCTTCTTCCAATCGGGCCTGCGTCCGGCGAACCGACCCTGACGCTTCACCTTGCCGTGCGCCAGCGACGTGCGGATGTCGTCCACCTTGGTGCCGAGCAGCGTCTCGATGGCGCGGCGAATCTCCGTCTTGTTCGCGCCCGTCGCCACCTGGAACACGAGCGTGCGGCCGTCCTCGCGGAGGATCGACGTCTTCTCCGTGATCAGCGGGCGCCTGATGACGTCTGTCAGTTTCATGTCTCTGTCCCTGAATTTCAGATTTCAGAGTTCAGATTTCAGATTGATTTCCGGATTCCGAGAATGAATCTGAATTCTGAAATCTGCATTCTGAAATCACGCCAACGCCTCTTGCAGTTTCTCGATCGCGCTCCTCGTCGCGACGACGCGCTCGGCGTCGACGACGGACCGCGCGGTGAGCGCGCGGCTGGCGACGAGCGACACGCCCGGCATGTTGCGCACCGAGCGCGACAGCTTCTCGTCGACCGCCGTATCGACGAGCACCGCCTTGCCGGTGACGCCAAGCCGGCGCAGCATCTCGGCCGCCGCCTTCGTCTTGACGTCCGCAGCCGCGAGCTCGTCGACCACGACCATGTGTCCGGCCTGCACCTTCGCGGCCAGGGCCGCACGCAGTGCGCCGCGCTCGACCTTCTTCGGCAGCTCGTAGGCGTAGCTGCGCGGCTGCGGCCCGAACACGGTGCCTCCGTGCCGCCACAGGGGATTCCGGATCTCGCCGACGCGGGCACGGCCGGTGCCCTTCTGCCGCCACGGCTTCTTGCCGCTGCCGCTGACCAGCGCGCGGTTCTTCGTCGCGTGGGTGCCGCGGCGCTCGGCCGCGTTGGCGCGCACCACCGACTCCCACATCAGGTGCTTCGCCACACGTCCGCCGAACACCTCGTCACGAAGGTCGACGGCGCCGACCTTTTCATTCTGTGAATTGACCACGTCTAGCTGCATAAAAGGTCCGCTCAAATCGGTGACTGCCTACTACTTCTTGCCCTTCTTCGGCTTCTCTACTTGCGCGACCTTGATCCTCTTGGCGGCAACTGCCTTCCGCACGATCACGTAGCCGCTCGGCGCGCCGGGAATCCCGCCCTCGACGAGCAGCAGGTTGTTGTCGGCATCCACCTGCAGCACTTTCAGGTTGCGGATCGTCACGCGTCCGCCGCCCATGCGTCCCGCCGCGCGCATACCTTTGACGACGCGCGAAGGAAACGACGAGGCGCCGATCGATCCAGGCGCGCGATGGAACATCGAGCCATGGGTCGCCGCGCCGCCCGCGAAGTGGTGCCGCTTGACGACGCCCTGGAACCCCTTGCCGCGGCCGGCGCCGACGACGTCGACGCGCTCGTCCTTGGCGAAGATCGACACCAGCACCGAGTCGCCCGTCTTGACCGGATCGCCGCCCGCGGCGAGCTGCACTTCGCGCCGAATCCGCGTCGCCGGCACATTGGCCTTCTTGAAGTGGCCGGCCGTCGGCTTGTTCGCTTTCGAGCCGCCGTCGACGAACCCGAGCTGCACGGCTTCGTAGCCGTCGGTCTCCTTCGTTTTCGCCTGGACGACAACGCACGGACCCGCCTTGATCAGCGTTGCGGGATGGACCGTCCCGTCGGCATCGAACACCTGGGTCATACCGACTTTCCTGCCGATGATTCCAGTAACCATTACTTGTGTTCCTTGCCGAAGGCCTTGATCTCCACGTCTACGCCGGCCGGGAGGTCGAGCTTCATCAGCGCGTCCACCGTCTGCGGCGTCGGCTCAAAGATGTCGATCAGGCGCTTGTGCGTCCGGATCTCGAACTGCTCGCGCGATTTCTTGTCGACGTGCGGCGAGCGCAGCACCGTCCACTTGTTCTTCGCCGTCGGCAGCGGAATCGGTCCCGCCAATCGCGCGCCCGTGCGCTTCGCCGTATCCACGATCTCGGTCGTCGACTGATCGAGTACGCGGTAGTCGTAGGCCTTCAGCCGGATCCGAATCTTGTCTGAGAACGCGTTCGCCACGTTATCTCCCCTGCATCCTTGCGACGACTTCTTCGCTGACGTTCTGCGGCGCCGGCTCGTACCGATCGAAGTGCATCGAGTACGTCGCGCGGCCCTGCGTCCGCGACCTCAAATCAGTCGCGTAGCCGAACATCTCCGACAGCGGCACCCGCGACGAGATGATCTGCGTGCCGCCGCGATCTTCCTGCGACTGGATCTGGCCGCGCCGGCTGGCCAGGTTGCCCATCACGTCGCCCATGTAGTCCTTCGGGACGACGACCTCGACGCGCATCACGGGCTCGAGCAGCACCGGCTTGGCCCGTTTCGCCGCATCCTTGAACGCCATCGAGCCCGCGATCTTGAACGCCAGCTCCGATGAATCCACGTCGTGGAACGACCCGTCGAACAGCTCCACCGCCACATCGTCCACGGGATAGCCCGCGAGGATGCCGGTCGTCATCGCCTCGCGGATGCCCTGGTCGATCGGCTTGATGAATTCCTTCGGGATCGAGCCGCCGACGATGTTGTTGATGAACTCGTAGCCTTCGCCCGGATTGCGCGGCACCAGGCGGACCTTCGCGTGGCCGTACTGGCCGCGGCCGCCGGTTTGACGGATGTAACGGCCTTCGCCTTCTGCGGGACGCGTGAGCGTTTCCTTGTACGCGACCTGCGGACGGCCGACGCTCGCCTCGACGTTGAACTCGCGCTTTAACCGGTCGACGATGATCTCGAGATGCAGCTCGCCCATGCCGGCGATGACGACCTGCCCCGTCTGCTCGTCCGTCTTCACGCGGAACGTCGGATCCTCCGCCATCAGCTTGCCGAGACCCAGGCCGAGCTTTTCCTGGTCGGCTTTGGTTTTCGGTTCGATGGCGAGGGAGATGACGGGCTCGGGGAAGTGAATGGACTCGAGGACGACGGGGTGCTTCTCGTCGCAAATCGTGTCGCCGGTCGTGACGCTGCGCAGGCCGACGGCGGCCGCGATGTCGCCGGCGTACACCTCTTTGATCTCCTCGCGCTTGTTCGCGTGCATCTTGAGGAGACGGCCGATGCGCTCGGTCTTCTGCTTGGTCGCGTTGTAGACCGACGAGCCCGACGTCATCACGCCGGAGTACACCCGGATGAACGCGAGCTGGCCGACGAACGGGTCGGTCATGATCTTGAACGCCAGCGCGGCGAACGGCGCCTTGTCGGCGGCCGGGCGCTCGACCAGCGTTTCCTCCGCCTTGGTCGGATCGATGCCGACAATGGCCGGCACTTCGAGCGGCGACGGTAGATAGTCGACCACCGCGTCGAGCAGCGGCTGCACGCCCTTGTTCTTGAACGCCGAGCCGCAGACGACGGGCACGAACGCGCCCTGACCTTTCTGATGGACCGACGCGTTGACGCGCTTCCGCAGTGCGCCTTTGATCTCGTCCTCGCTGATGTCTTCGCCGTGCAGGTATTTCTCGAGGAGCTTGTCGTCGACTTCGCTGACTTTTTCGATGAGTTGTTCGCGGGCGTGCTTGGCGTCGTCCAGATATTCGGCGGGGATCTCGGATTCGACGTAATCGGCGCCGAGCGTTTCGTCCTTGTAGGTGATCGCTTTCATCCGGACGATGTCGATCACGCCGATGAACTTGTCTTCCGATCCAATCGGCAGCTGAATCTTGACCGGATTCCCTTCCAGCTTGCTGATGATCTGATCGAAGGTGCGCTGGAAGTCGGCGCCGACGCGGTCCATCTTGTTGACGAAGCAGATGCGCGGGACGCGGTACTTGTCGGCCTGCCGCCACACTGTTTCCGACTGCGGCTCGACGCCGGCGACCGCGTCGAACACGGCGACGGCGCCGTCCAGCACGCGCAGCGAGCGCTCGACTTCGGCGGTAAAGTCCACGTGGCCGGGCGTGTCGATGATGTTGATGCGGTGGTCGCGCCAGAAGCACGTCGTCGCGGCCGACGTGATCGTGATGCCGCGCTCCTGCTCCTGCTCCATCCAGTCCATGACCGCCGTCCCGTCGTGGACCTCTCCCAACTTGTACGTAATCCCGGTGTAGAACAGGATGCGTTCAGTCGTAGTGGTCTTGCCGGCATCGATGTGGGCCATGATGCCGATGTTCCGGGTGCGATC
>Ga0075425_100004796_pt1 | contig 14006 bp, 13 predicted proteins | sample SoiMethybrSBSTD4_FD_75300 | JGI IMG/M metagenome (GOLD analysis project Ga0075425, IMG submission 75300) | Bulk soil microbial communities from a Populus tree surrounding site in Tennessee, USA - Soil MetaG P. TD hybrid SBSTD4 | ecosystem: Environmental > Terrestrial > Soil > Tree plantation...
CACCGCCTTCCGCGGCAACGACACGATGGGCACGCTCCTCGGCTGGCGCGGTTGGGCGCTGCACAATCGTTTGTCGGCTTACAACGAAGTGCTGCCGCTGCCGCCGCTGCAATCGCTGCCGGAGTATTTCCCCGCGCAACGTGAAGGAACGAAACCGTTCGGCTCCGATCTCGACGGCAACACCGGCTACGCCGCGCGTTTTCGCTGGTCGCTGCCCGAGCGCTTCTCCGTGCAGCTCACGCATCTCGACAACAACGGCGACCGGCTGCTCCACGACACCGAATATGCCTGGGACACGTCATTCGATCTCCTCGGCGTCGAGATCGGGAATCCCGACAATCTGATCCTCGCGGCGGAGTACATCACCGGCGAAACGTACATGGGTCTGGAGACGCGGCCCGCGCGCGTGAACGCGGACTTCAACGGCGGTTACGTGCTGCTGTCCGAGAAGCGCGGACGCAATCGCTACACCGCGCGCTTCGATCGCGTCGCGACCGGCGAAGGCGACTTCACCCCCGCCGAATCGAACGACGAGACCGTGCGATCGTGGATGTTCGCGTGGCTCTTCGACGTCACGCCGTCGCTGCGCGCGGGCGTCGAGTTCCTGCAGGTAACGGGCAAACGTCCCGCCGCGCAGGAGTCGGGCTTCGATCCGAACACGGACGCGCACACGTACACGGTCGAGTTGCGCTGGGCGTTTTAGTCTGGACTGCGGTGGCGCAAGCCACCGCTCTCGGCGAGCCGAGGCGCAAGCCTCGGCCGAGGGGCGGAGGCTGCCGCCTCCGCGATGAGAGCGGCGACTTGCGTCGCCGCAGTCCAGACCTCTAACGATCCATGTCCACCGCCGCGTCCTCGAACGGAATCACGACGACTTCCTCGCGATGCGCCTCGATCACGCTGCGCGCGCCGGCGTCGCCGCGAAGCGCGAGCAGCTCGTCGATGAAGCGCGGCGCGAAGATCGCGGGCACGCCGGCGATGCCGCTGTAACCGGTCGCGACGATCGGCGCATCGCTCGCGATGAGCGCGCGCAGGTGATCGCTCGTGATGCGGAGCTGATCGCAAAGCAGGATGAGCATCCGTCCGTCAGCGTGTCGCACGCCTGCGCGAATCGATGACGCGATTCCCTCCGCATGTTCCGGATTCTCGATGCGATTCGCGATCTCCGTGAGCGCGCCGGGTTGCACGACGACGAGCGTGCGATCGACATCCGCCTCACGCGCGATGCGCATCGCGCGCTCGACGAGCGTCTCACCGTCGATGACGAACGATTGCTTGGGCGAACCGAATCGCCGCGAGGATCCCGCGGCGAGGATGATCGCGGTTACGCGCACGTCGGGATGTTCGCGGGCGTGTGAATCGGCACGTCGAGCTCGCGCAGCGGTCGTCCCGACCGCCGCTGCAGCACCTGCTGGATCTCCGCGACGATCGACAGTGCGATGTCCTCCGGCGTTTCGCCGCCGAGGTCGAGACCGATCGGGTTGTGGATGCGCGCGTCGCGCGTCGCGCCGATTTCCGCGAGCAGCTCGTCGCCGCGCGTGCGCGGTCCGAGGAGACCGATGTAGCCGATGCGCGACTCGAGGAGCATGCGCAGCACGTCGACATCGCGGGGGAAGTTGTGCGTCATGACCACCGCCGCGTCGTAGTCGCCGACGTCGATCGGTTCGCGCGTCGTCACGACGTCCGCGCGCCAGCCGACGTTTTGCGCGAGGCGAACGACCGGTTCGACGTCGGGACCGCCGCCGAACACGACGATCGCGGGCTCGGGACGAATGACCTCGACCATCACCTCGCCGTCCGGCAGCGTCGTCGTCCACTCGACCGGCTCGCGGCCATTCCACCGGAACTCATTCGCGAGGCGCAGCGGATGCGACGCATCGAACGGCTCGACGAGCAGATCGAGGATGCCGCGACATCCGAGTCCGAGGCCGAAGACGAGATCGTCGGAGCGCGTCGAGTCGTAGCGGATGGTGAAGCCGTTGTCCGTTGTCCGTTGTCCGTTGTCGGTGGACAGCCATGCGCGAACTCGTTCGGCGAGATCTTTTTCGAGACAGCCTCCGCTGATCGCGCCGACGGCTTTGCCTTCTTCACTGATCAGAACCCGCGCTCCCGCGCGGCGATAAGTCGAACCCTCGGTGCGTATGACCGTGACGAGCACGCCGCGATTCATCAAACGTGCGGCTTCGATGATTCTCGTGATTTCGTGCATTGCTACCCGATCGGCAACGATCGTACCCGTAAGGCGTCACCTTTGCTATGCGTCTCGCCCTGATCTTCGTCCTCGCCTGCTCCGCACCGACAACTGACAACCGACAACCGACAACCGATTACGACCTCATCATCCGCAGCGGCACCGTCATCGACGGCACCGGCGCGCCGCGCGTTCGCGCCGACGTCGGCATTCGCGGCGACTCGATCGTGACGATCGGTAATCTCTCGAAGGCAAGCGCGAAGACGACGCTCGACGCTCGCGGAAAAATCGTCGCGCCCGGTTTCATCGACCTCCTCGGCAACTCGCAGGCGGCGGTGCTGCTCGATCCGAATCTCGAGGGGAAAATTCGTCAGGGCGTGACGACCGAGGTCACGGGCGAAGGACATTCGCCGGGACCGCAGGATAAAGCGATGACCGCGGAGATGGAGCGCACGAAGCCGCAGGGCTGGCCGGCGGTGACGTGGCGGACGCTCGGCGAATTCATGCGCGTCGTCGAGAAGCGCGGCACGGCGCTGAACTTCGCGTTCTACCTCGGCGCCGCGAACCCGCGCGAGATGGTCCTCGGCCACGCCGATCGCGCGCCATCAACCGAGGAGATGAAGAAAATGGTCGCGATCGTCGAACAGGCGCGTCGCGACGGTGCGGTCGGACTGGCATCGGCGCTGATCTATCCGCCGGGGCGATTCGCGCGAACCGAGGAATTGATCGCGATGTCGCGCGCGGCAGGCTCGTACTGGACGCATCTGCGCAACGAAGCGACCGGCATCGATGCGGCGATCGACGAAGCGCTGCGCATCGGACGCGAGGCCGGCGTTCCGGTCAACATCTTTCATCTGAAGATCGGAGGCCGCGACAACTGGGGCGGCATGCGTCGCGTCGTCGCGAAGATCGAGCAGGCCCGGAAGGACGGACTCGACGTCGCGTCGTGCGTCTATCCGTACACCGCGACGTCGACCGATCTCACGTCGATCGCGCCGGCGTGGGCGCTCGAAGGCGGCTACGCGGCGTTCGTCGCGCGACTGAAGGATCCGGCGATGCGCGCACGGATCGCGCGCGAGATGCTCGAGGGACGCCTGCGCGATCCGTCGACGATCCTGATTCGCGGCAAAGGGATGCGGCTCGACGCGATCGCGAAGCAGATGAACGTCGATGTGGCCGAGGCGGCGATTCGATTGTTCGAGGAGAGCCGGACGTCGCCGATCGGGATCTTTTTCTCACTCGACGAAAACGACATGAAAACGGCGCTCGTGCAACCGTGGGTCGCGGTCTGCTCCGACTCCGGCGCGATCGTCGCGGCGCTGCGCGAGGGCGGTGCGCATCCGCGCGCGTACGGCACGTTCCCGCGCATCCTTCGCTACGTCCGCGAGGAGAAGCTGCTCACGCTCGAGGAAACGATTCGCAAGATGACGTCGCTCGCCGCGTCGCGCGCGCATCTCGCCGATCGCGGCGTGTTGCGCGCCGGGATGAAGGCCGACGTCGTCGTGTTCGACTTCAACACCGTCCGCGACGTCGGCACGTACGACGACCCGCATCACTTCGCGGAAGGCTTCGCGCACGTGATCGTGAACGGCATGCCGGTGCTGCGCGATGGAAAAATGACCGGTGCGTTGGCGGGAAGGGTGTTGCGATCGTCATCCTGAGCCGCGAAGACGGCGAAGGAACTCTGCTGCGAAACAGTGGCGCCGAGGAGTTCCTTCGCTGCGCTCAGGATGACGACTTCGCAACCTGCACCACGGCCGTGACCGCGGCGACCTGCATCACCAGCGCGGACACGACGAAGAAGCCGATCCACGCGAGGACGCCTTTGGCGATGCTCTTGCCGAGGGACTGACCGTAGAAACGGCGGATGGCGACGCAGATGTAGAACAGCATCACCGCCTGCGTGACGATCATGATCGCGATCATGATCGGATTGAAGGTGATGCCTCCCGTCGCGAAATACACCGGCCAGAGCGCCATCGCGTAGACGTACGAGAACGCGAAGTAGTGCGCGGCGAAGACGAGATGCTCGCCGAAATGGCGCTTGCTCCGGTAGAGGATCTTCAGCACGACCGCGGCGCCGAGAATGTTGAAGAGCTGCAGCAGGGAGATGTTGTGCTGCCACTTCTCATCGACCTTCTCGATGAGCGCGTCGGTCGTCATGTGCTTGCGCGCCGCGAGCTTCGCGAAGGCCTTCATCGAGTTCTGGTTCGGGGTGATCTTCGAGATGGTCGTCATGCTGTAGAGCGCGACCGGCTTGTAAATCGTGTAGACGACCAGCTGCAGCGCGAAGAGCGTGAGAAAGAGCCGCAGCGGGGTGATGTAGCGGCTCTTGCGGCCGGCGAAGTAGTCGGCGGTGAGCTCCCCCGGCCGCGTGATCAGGACGCGCAGCGTGCGGAAGAGCTTCGAGTCGAAGTGCAGCAGCTCGTGCGAGAGCTCGTGGAAGAAGTGCCCGACGGTGACGTCGTGATGGTGCGGCTGCTTCTCGCCGCAGCGCGCGCAGTACGTATCGACGACGGCGTGTCCGCAGTTCGTGCAGACGGCATCGAGGGTCGTGGTCATCGGATCAGACTTTGAAAATGATGTTACGCCGATACAGCGCCCAGAGAATCGCCAGCCACAGGAGGACGAACGAGAGTCCCCACAGCAGCGACGCGACGTACGGATCGAAGAACGGCTTGAACCACGTGCGGAAGGTCCAGGCCTGCAGCGAGACGTCGCCGATCTTGATCAATCCGAGAAGCCTCGCCATGAGGCCGGAGCCGAGGAAGGCGATCATCGGGTTGGTGCCGTAGATGACGAAGGGCTTGGTCCACGCACGCCAGCCCTTCACGTCGATGATCCAGATGCAGATCGCAAGGATCACGCATGCGAAGCCGGCGGTGAATACGACGTACGAGCTCGTCCAGAGATTCTTGTTGATCGGAAAAATGAGGTGCCACGCGCGGCCGACGATCAATCCGATCAGGCCGCCGAGAACCAGGCGCTTCACGTCGCGCGCTCTCACCCACTCCGCGGCGAGAATGCCGAGCATCGCCGTCCCGATCGCCGGAATCGTCGACAAGGGCCCCTCGGGATCCCACGTCTTGCTGCTCGCCCAGATGTGATTCACGCCGAGGACCGCGCGGTCGATGCGCGCCGCAATCGTCGCCTCGGGCGGCTCGAGCGGTCCCGACGCGAGAATCGCCCAGTAGCCGAGAAGTATCACGACGACGATGGCGATCTGCTGGCGGCGCGTCGTCCACGCCGCGATCAGCGCGCTGATCGTGTAGACGATCCCGATGCGCTGCAGCACGCCGGCGAAACGGAGATGCTCGATGCGATACGCGACGCGCTCGAGCCACGTCGCGTCGGGCATCTTTCCCCACCAGTAAAACGGGAACCAGTTCAGCAGCAGACCGAAGAGAACGATCAGCGCGCCGCGCCGCAGAATCCCCTTCGGATCTTTTTTCGAGAGCGAGGTCGTGATGCCGACGATGAAGAGGAAGAACGGAAAGATCAGATCCGTCGGCGTCCACCCGTGCCACTCCGCGTGATCGAGCGGCCAGTACACCGAGCTCCACGATCCGGGGTTGTTGACGAGGAGCATCGACGCGACGGTTGCGCCGCGAAAGACGTCGAGCGAGACGAGGCGTTTCGATTCGGAGGCGGGCACGACCGCAACATGATCGCTCAACTCGCTAACGGAGCGAAGCCGGTGACGCCCTCGTACCTGAGGATCTTCGCGTCGGCGGTCACGAGGCGGCGGCCGTCGGCGATCGATTGCGCGATGAGCATGCGGTCGAAGGGATCGCGATGATGCAGCGGCAGCACTTCGAGATTCAGGGACTGCGTGAAACGAAGCGGCAACTCGGTGAATCCCGCGTCGCCGATCGTCTTAATCAGCTCATGGATGTCGATCTCGATTTTGCCGAGCATCATCTTGATCGTGATCTCCCACACCGAGACCGCGCTCACGGCAACATCGTTTTCCCGAGACTTGATCGCCTTCTCCAGGGATTCCGAGAGTTTTTGCGGGCTGGTCATCGCCCATAACAGGATGTGCGTATCGAGCAGAAGGCGCATCAGAGATCGTCTTCTTTGAAGACGTCGAAAAGGTCCTCGAGCGAATCGTCAAATCCCTCATGGATTTTGATCCGACCCTTCATCAGGCCGAGCTTTCGCTCAGGCGCCTTCCGTTCGTACGGCACGAGCTTCGCGACCGGCTTCCCGTTCCGCGCAATGACGATCTCCTCGCCCGTCTCAACCCGTGCAACCAGTTGAGAAAGCTGCGCTTTGGCGTCGTAAATGTTGACGTAGCCGCTGCTGCTACCGTGATCCCGAATCTTGTCTGTCATGTTAGTCTGACCTGACCAAGTCAAGGTAAGGCCGGGTCTGCGATTTGGCAAGGGGGAGCTCCGACAGTCTCACAGTCGCAGAGTCGGACAGTCGCACAGGAGCTGCGACGTCCTGTGAGACGGTGCGACTTTGAGACTGTGAGACCTCAAATCGGGGGCCCCGGCGGCACCGTCGGAATCTGCGACGGTTGCCACGCCTCGGCCGGCCGCTTGAGGAAGCGCTCGATGTCGTCGCGCGTCATGCGGCGATGCGCGGCTTCGCGCGCGTCGGTCACCGGCTGTTCGAGTCGCTTCGACAACCTCCGCAAGGCATCGCTCGCCTCCGCCCGTACCGACGGCGCGGTATCGCGATTCGCCGCGAGCGCGCAGAGACGCGTCACAAGCAGGGTTCGCGTCGCGCGCGTGAGCTCGCCCGTGCGCGAGACGTTTGCTATCAACGCATCGGTCACATCGGCGAGCGAGAGATTGTCGTGCTGCTGCGCGAGACGCGCCGCACGCGCGGGATCGAGCAGCGCCGAGATCGTGATGTCGGCCGACGTCATCGCGGCGGCGATCGGATCAAAGACGGGCGACGTGCGCCGAGGAAATCGTTCGGTGTTCGCATCGCCCGTCGCGAATGCGGGCGGCGGAATGAGATCGAGGATGCGCTGCGGAATCTCGAGGAACGACGGCTCGAGTGTCGTCATCACCACATCGAGCGCGGCGCGCTGGCGTTCCTTCGGCACGACGCGCTGCACCGGCCCGGTCACGTTGTCCGATTCCTTCACCGCGTACGTGTAGTCGACGCCGCCGATCGATTTCGCCGCGGCCTCGAGCTGATAGCGATGATGGAGATACAACGGCACGAGCTTCACCTCGAGCGCCGAGAACGCCTCGCCGGTGTCGAGCGCGCGCGCATCGAACTGCGACAGCGCGATGCGCCGCACTTCGATTTCGTGCCGCAGCATCGCGATCGGATCCGCGCCGTTGTCCCAAACGGCGCCCATCGGATGTGCAGCGCTGACCGGACGCGCATGCGCATCGGACACGAAGAGCGGCGTCGCCTTCGCCAGTCGATTCAGTTCCTTCTCTTCATCGGCGCCCGGCGCGAACTGCGCGTACGCATAGCGAATCGCCGCCACGTCGTACGGCCCGACACTCGTCGTGTACGCCTCGGACAAATCGAGCTTGCCGTTCGTGATCTTCACGTACGGCGCTGGGTAGTCCATGACCGACGCGCGTCCGAGCGTCGACGCCGCGAAGTTGTGCTCGAGGCCGAGCGTGTGGCCGACCTCGTGCGCGGAGAGCTGGCGGATGCGCGCGAGGGCCATCAGCGACGGGCTCGTCGCGGGATCCATCGCGTCGAACTCCGACATCAGGCCGCGCGCGATCATCACGTCCTGGCGAATGCGGAGGGATCCGAGGAGAACGCTGCCTTTGATGATCTCGCCGGTGCGGGGATCGACGACGCTCGCGCCGTACGACCAGCCGCGCGTCGAGCGATGCACCCAGTTGATGACGTTGTAGCGGATGTCGAGCGGATCGGCGTCGGGCGGCAGCACCTTCACCTGAAACGCGTTGCGGAATCCCGCCGCTTCGAATGCCGCGTTCCACCACGACGCGCCGTCGACAAGAGCGCTGCGGATCGGCTCGGGCACGCCGTTGTCGACGTAGTAGACGATCGGCTCGACCGGATCGGAGACCGCCGCGTTCGGATCCTTCTTCTGCAGGCGATGTCTCGAGATCCAGCGCTTCGTGATCGGATCGGTGAACGGCGACGCGTAGTCGTAGAAATCGATGTTGAGGATGCCGACGCGCGGATCGGCGCGCCGCGGCGTGTAGCCGGGTGGCGGCAGCGCGACGAACGAGTGATGTTCGCGCACCGTCACGACTTCGCCGGTCGGCGAGACGCCGCGCACGAGTGCACCCGCGCGATCGGACGTGAACGTGAGTGTCGCCTCGACTTCGGTGTTGCGCTGGAAGGCCTTCGTGCGCGGCAGATAAATCGCGCTGCGGTTGCGATCGAGGGTGTAACTCCCCTGCTCCGCGTCGCGCAGCGTGCGCGCGACGCCGTGCGCGTCGGAGAGGAAGAACTCGGTCGCGTCGACGAGCACGCCGCGCGGCGTCGTCGACTCGACTTTGAATCCGGCGAGGATCGACTGCGCGAACGACTGTTCGACCGTTTGGCGTTCCGACGGATCGCTGCTCAGCGCGCGAAACGACTCGTTCGGCTCGATCATCAGCACGCGCGGCCCGACGCGCTCGAAGCGCACGAGATGCGTCGGCCCGAGCTGACTGCGATCGAGTCCGATCGGATTCGACCCCACCCCCGACGCGAGCGACACCTGCCAGATCATCTCCTCGCCGAAGCGCGTGATCTCCATCAGCAGCTTCCCGTTCTCCGCATCCCATCGCAGTGGAACGAATCCCTCGATGAGCTGCGGCTCGGACTTCGCGGGCGCCGGTGCGGATGCAGGCGGTGCGGGTGGCGTCGTTGCGACCGGCGCCGGTGTGCTCGCGCAGCAAACGAGAAGGAGGAGAAGTGCGGGAAGGGCGCGACTCATGGCGTGGGGAGTCTAGAAGACTCTGACCGATGCCGTGAATGCCGCCGTCGCGACGAGATAGAGCAGCATCAGGAGGACTTTGGAAAAAAGGATGCGATTCGCGCCGAAACAGGCCTCCATCGCGTCGTCCGACGGCGCGCCCTGCGCGCATCGCTGCGCGGAGGTGCCCGCCTCGCATGCGCAGTCCGGCGACTTGTCCACCGGAACGGTGTTCGAGCCGGTCACGTACGCGAAGCTTCTCGCCGATCCATTCGGCTGCGTGACGTTCACGCGAACTACCGTTTGTGCGTACGCCAGGACCAGCGCGATGCACGCCGCCGCAAAGACGGGCACCGCGTATCGCGGCCGCACCTTCACGACGTTGACGGTGAACGCCACGATGCCCATCAGCAGCGCCGACAGCAGGATCGTGAGCATGCGCATCGACGCGGGATAGAACGCCGACAACGGGGGAAGCAGCAATGGCACCACGCCGGCAAGAAACCATGCTACGAAGCGCCAGCGCTTTCGTTCGTTCTCGACGACGCGTTCGAAAATCAGCTGCGCGAACTCCTGCGCCTTCTTTTCATCGAGATCGACGAACCCTGCCAGCCCCTCCAGACCTTCTGCAGTCAGGCCGCCGTAGCGGCACAGCATCACGGCGTCTTTCTCGCCTTCGTGGCGGGTCCTGATGACGTCGCGAATGGTTTTCCACTCCAGCTTGCACCACGTCTTGCCCTGATAGTCCTCACAGATGACGACCACGATGAGCTCGGATTTTTTCTCGTAAAGCGCCGGCAGATACTTCCCGAGATCGGGGCGTGCGAACTCTGCCTGATGGAACTTGTCGTAGAGAACACGCCCCTTCCCAAACCGCTCCGCGATCCGCTCCGCAGTTTCCTGCACGATGACTTCGCGCTTCTCGCCGGCATACGAAAACGCGACGCGGTACTTTTTCATCACGGCGGACATGGCGTTGCCGCTCCGTCCGTAAAGCTGCATCCTCCGGAGTCGCACTCGATCGTCACCCACCGATTCAGAAGAAAATCGAGATTCGTGTTCTTCGGGACGTTGTTCACCGCGACCCGGTAGGCCCCGACCCTGATCGTCAGCGGCTTCGGCCCCTGCGTCGTCTGCGCGTCGGGCGGATAACTTCGCGGCGTCAAAGTGATGTGGAGGCCCGGCGGTTTCGTCAGTACGCAGATGTCGCGCGTACTCCCCTTCTCCGCCGTGCCGAACAGCAAATCGATGATCGCCGACAGGATCGACTGCGCACGCTCCTTCCGGATCACACGCGTGCTCGTGGCGGGCGGGTACGAGACGAGCGAGGCTCGCGAGTCGTCGCTCTCGGACTCTTCTTCCGCGCGGCGAATGAGGCTCGCGACGTAGTCGTGGAGCGCATCGCGGAACGCCGCCCAGCTGTTCTCGAACAGAACACTGCGGAGCTCGACGTCGACCTGCTGGAGCACGTTCACGACGTCATCGAGTCGATATGCATCGCCTGTCGGTTCGAGCGCCGCTGCTCGCTTGCGTGTCTCCTCGGCCACTCTGCGAAGCTCGCGGCGAAACACGGCGTCGGGCTCGGCGTGATCGACGTCCATCTTGAACGATGACGCGCCCGGACTAACGCCGATCACCTGCATCGTCACGATGTTCTTCTCCCCGCCGGAACTGACGACGTACTGATCGTCACCGCCGACGACACTCACGATCTCGGGAGTGAGGTTGCGAACGCGGACGCGCACGCGATCTTTCGTTCCGCTGACGGTCAGTCGCACGTCGAATGGCTGTCCCGGCCGGATGACAGGCTTCGCCGGAGCGTCCTTTCCAGCGGCGAGACAGTTCGAGTGGAAGACAGCAACGAACGCCATCGCGAGATACGCGTGTGTTTTCATCCGGCACCTTTTGAGGGATTGCCGGAATGATAGACGAATCAGCCCGGCCCCAGCGCGCGATACGCCTTCAGATGCCGCAGTGCCGCCGCCTTTTCTCCGCGCCGTTCGTAGATGCCGGCGAGATTGAAGTGTGCGTCGCCGTGCTCGGGATTGATCGCCAGCGCGCGCTCGTAGGCGCGGATCGCGTCGTTCAATCGGCCGAGGTCCTCGAGGGAGACACCGAGGTTGTAGGCGGCGGTTTCGTTGGATGGATCGGCGTTCAGTGCCGCGCGATAGTGCGGCTCCGCCGCGGCGGGCGCGCCTTCCTCGTGCAGCATGCGGCCGAGGTTCACGTGCGCGTCGGCATGCAGCGGATCGAGCTCGATCGCGCGCGTGTACGCATCCGTCGCCTGTTCGATCGACGTCGTCTCCAGCTCGCAACCGAGCATGTACCAGTCGTCCGCGGATTGCGCTTCCTTCTTCTTCGCGCGATGCAGCAGCGGCACGGTCTTCGGCGTGATCTCGTCGACGGAGAAATCGAAGATCGCCTGACCGGACTCGGGATTCCACACGCGCGCGCCGTCGCTGACGAGCACGCGATCGCCATCCGCGGTGATGCGCATCCCCGTCAGCGATCCGCCTTCCGGAAGTTGTTCGCGCAGTTTCTCGAGCACGCGCTGGATCTTGCGTTGCGGGATGTTCGCCGCGGAAAGCTCGCCCGCGGTGCGAAGGAGGATCAGGTCGGGAAACTCGAATCGCGGCTCACCGCCGAGAGCGTTGCGCTCCGGCGGCAGAAACCCTCGCGCGAAGGCGCGAATCTGCGCCGGCGCGATCCCCAGCATCGCGGAGACCTCGCGCAGGGAATAGGACATGGATTGGATTTTAGTCGCACAGTCTCACAGGCTCAGAGTCTCAAAGAGATCTGTGCGACTGTGAGACTTTGCGACTCTGAAACTGTGCGACTGCCGGCCTAGCGGGCTCGACGCGACGCCGTCACGGTCTTCGCGCTGCGCGTCGCGGGCGCCGGTTTCGCCGGCTTCCGCTTCGCTTCAGGCTTCACCGGAATGCGCGTCGGCTTCGATGACGATGACGACGTCGTCGATCCGTTGCCGCGCGTTGGACGCGCGGGTGCGGACGACGCGGAGCCGAGGCTCCTGCGCAGCGCTTCCATCAGGTCGATGACCTGCGCCTGCGGCTCCTCCTCGGCGGTGATCGTCACTTCCTCGCCTTCGACCTTGCGCTGGATGACGCCGCGGATGCGCTCCTGCACTTCGTCGCGATAGTTCTCCGGATGGAACTCGTCCGACGCGCTCATCTCCGCGAGCTGCACGGCCATCTTCAGCTCGCTGTCCTTCACGACGGCGTCGCCGAGGTCGAGCTCGTCCATCGAACGGATCTCGTTCGGGTAGTAGAGCTGCTGCAGCACGAGGCCGTTGCCGAGGGGGCGAATCACGACGAGATACTGCTTGCCGCGCGCGGCGTACTTCGCGAGCGCCCAGCGACCGGTCTCCTCGAGCGCCTTCGAGAAGAGCGTGTACGCGCGCGCGCCGCCCTTGTCCGGCGCCATGTAGAACGCCTTCGAGAAGTAGATCGGATCGATCTCCGTCTTCGGAAGGAACTCGGTGATGTCGATCTGCTGTGTCGACTTCTCCTCGAGGTTCTTCAGCTCCTCGTCGGTGAAGAGCACGTACTGCCCCTTCGAGAACTCGTAGCCCTTCACGACCTCGTCGCGCGAGACCGTCCGCTCATCCTTCGAACAGAAGAGCTGCTGCTGGATGCGATTCCCGCAGTCGCGATGGAGCATGTTGAAGGAGATCCGCTCCGACGACTCGGTGGCTGAGAACAGCTTGACCGGGATGGAGACGAGACCGAAGGCAATCTGACCGGATGCGAAGGCACGTGCCATTTGGACACCTCGAAGTTGCTTTCAACGCCGGCCGGGCCGGCATTCTTCCGAAACTGTATGCCCTGAGAATTGTGCATCTTACAATGCCCGGCCAGTGGATCGCTACGCGAAGATCTGGTCGGTCGTGAAGAAGATTCCGCGCGGCCGCGTGGCCACGTACGGCCAGATCGCGACGCTTGCCGGACTCGACGGCCACGCGCGACAGGTCGGCTACGCGCTGCACAACCTGCCGGGCTCGAGCGGCGTGCCGTGGCACCGCGTGATCAATGCGAAAGGCGAGATCAGTCCGCGCAGCGCGGGCGACTCGCACGAACTGCAGCGGCTGCTGCTCGAGGCGGAAGGCGTCGAATTCACGCTTCAAGGGCGCGTTGATCTGAGGAAGTTTCAGTGGTGACGCGCCGTCATCCTGAGCGCAGCGAAGGACCTCCTCGGCGAGAGAGACCCTTCGCTGCGCTCAGGGTGACGACTCCAATCCTCGCCGTCGCGGCAATCCTCAGGCTGTGGAACCTTTCCGACGTTCCGCCGGGCCTCAATGTCGATGAAGCGGCAAACGGATGGAACGCGTTCTGTCTCGCGCGGACGCTGCACGATCAGCACGGCGTCTTTCTTCCGATTCTCGACAGCGCGGGCTACGGACAGGGACTCTCGACGCTGCTGCTCTACGTCATGGCGCCGTTCGTCGGAGTCCTCGGGCCAACGACGTTCGCGATTCGACTGCCCGGCGTGATCGCGGGCGTCGCCACGGTCTGGCTGGTGTACTTCATCGGCAAAGAGTTGTTCGATCGACGTGTCGGACTCGCGGCCGCGGCGATGCTTGCAATTTCGCCGTGGCATCTGCAGCTCAGCCGATGGGGACACATGGCCACGCTGTTTCCGTTCCTCGTCGCGCTCGTGATTCTGCTGATGCTGCGGACTGACTCGTGGAAACGCGCGCTCATCGCCGGCGCCGTCGCCGGCCTCGCGCTCTACGGCTACTACGCGATCCGTCTGTGGCTGCCGTTATTTCTGATCGGGACCGTGTTCATCTGGTGGAAAAAACGGCGCGAGCTCGCGGCATTCATCGCGGCGATGTTCGTCGTCGCGGCGCCGCTCGCGTACGGAACGCTCTTCAATCCGCTGCTGCAGAAGCGCGCGCAGCTCACGTGGGTGTGGGATGCGAGCGATTCTTTTGCAACGAGA
>Ga0075425_100004797_pt1 | contig 14003 bp, 9 predicted proteins | sample SoiMethybrSBSTD4_FD_75300 | JGI IMG/M metagenome (GOLD analysis project Ga0075425, IMG submission 75300) | Bulk soil microbial communities from a Populus tree surrounding site in Tennessee, USA - Soil MetaG P. TD hybrid SBSTD4 | ecosystem: Environmental > Terrestrial > Soil > Tree plantation...
TGGAAACGCGACGTGGCGTCCGACGCGAATCAGAAAACTCCGATGTGGGGATTTTCGAGTTCACCGCTGGTGATCGGCGACCTTGTCGTCGTGGCGGCCTCGGGAAAGCTCGCCGCCTACGACATCGCCAGCGGGAAGCCGCGGTGGTTCGGTCCGGATCGTCCAGGCAGTTACAGCTCGCCACATCGAGTGACGGTTGACGGCGTCGAGCAGATCCTCCTCCTGACCGCCGCCGGCGCGACCAGCGTCGCGCCCGAAGACGGCACGGTGCTCTGGGAGTACACCTGGCCGGAAGGCACGACCATCGTGCAGCCGGCTCTGACGGCGGACGGCGATATTCTCATCAATGCGCTGGCCGCCACCGGGGGGCTCGGCGTCCGCCGCCTCAATGTCACCCACGGATCTGCCGGATGGACCGTCACCGAGCGTTGGACATCGACGGGGTTGAAGCCGTACTTCAACGACTTCGTCGTCCACAAGGGGTACGCCTACGGCTTTGACGGCAGTATCCTCTCTTGCATCGATCTCGAGGACGGCAAGCGCAAGTGGAAGGGGGGACGTTACGGAGACGGTCAGCTTGTGCTGCTCGCGGATCAGGACTTGATCTTCGTGGTATCTGAAGAAGGTGACCTTGCCCTCGTGAAGGCGACTCCCGATCAATTCAGCGAAGTCGCACGGTTCAAAGCCATCGACGGGAAGACCTGGAACCATCCAGTGCTGGTTCGTGACACGCTGCTCGTCCGGAACGGCGAAGAGATGGCGGCATTCAAGTTGGCGCTCGAAAGGCGTTGAACCATGTGTTCGTAGGGCGCGGTCTTGAGACCGCGCCCTCACTGGTCTCGAGGACGCGCCATCATTGCGCTTCCGCGTACGCCGATCGCGCAGCGTTCGCGAGGCCATTCGCGCGTGGCCAACCCGGGTGTTGTGCCTGAAACTCGTTCTGAACAGTCGTCGCGACGTCGTCCGCTGATTTGCCTTCAGCTTTGAGCGCACGCGCGCGCGCCTGCACGGCCTGCATGATCGATCGGTTCGTCGCGATGATCGTGCCCGGTCCCACCTCTCCATGCGCCGGGACAATGGTTTGCGGTTTCAGTACTTCGAGCGTGTCGAACGCGGCAAGCCACGCCTTCATGCTCGAGACGGCCGTGGCGGCGAGAAACGAATTGTTCATCACGACGTCGCCGGCGAAAAGGACGTTGTCTCCCTCGACGAAGAACGCCGTGTCCCCTTTCGTGTGAGTCGGCCCGACGAGCAGAAAGCGAACGCGAACATCACCAAGATCGAGCGTGAAGTTGCGTTCGAAGGTGATCGCCGCCGGACGCCGCGCCGCATCCTTCAGGATCTCAGCAGTCGCCGGCGATCGCCCTGAGAACATCTGCACCATCTGCATGCCGCCCTGCTCGAACTCGGCCTCTTGCTCGGTCGAGTTGACGTACTTCGCGGCGGCCGGAAAGGCGATATAGCCAGTGGTGTGCTCGGCATGGAAGTGCGTGGTCCCGATGAACAGTTCGGAGTTCTTGCTGATCTTGCGGACCTCGCGCAGAACTGTTTCCCCATTTCGCCGTCCGAGGCCGGGATCGATCACGAGCGTTCCCCGCGACCCGACAACGATGCCGACGTTCGGCACCAGGCCGACGTTGTTGTCCGGGATGACGTAGGTGTGCGGCGCGAGTTTCACCGTCGCGTTTTCTCGAACGAGCGGGTCGGGCGCCGCCCCACGTTGAGCGATCAGGATTGAAGACGCGAGCGCAAATAGGATCACCGCTGCGGCAACAGAGAATTTACGCTGCATGAAAGCTCCTTAGGAGGGCAGGCCGATTTTTCGGACGAAGGACGGCCAGCGTGACGACGCGCGGAGCGCCGGCGCGTACGGGCCGCCTACGAGAACCATCATCAAAAACGGATGCCGCTGCTCGACAAGAAGGTCCATGAAGTCAAACGCCCGATCCGTTTCGCCGTTCGCCAGATAGTACAGCGCGTGCCCAACGGCATTGCCGTATTCCTCGGGAGGACCCGCTTCCGCCATCAGTTCCGCCGCACGAGCGGTGTCCCCCTCTCGTTGAAGCAACCCGGCGAGGAGACCCGTACTGGCGGCATGCCACATGAAAAGGCTATGGAAACGCTCTGCGAACGCGAGCGCCTGCTCGAGTGGCGCACGCGCAACATTCAATGCCAGAAGACCGTAGATGCCGGGATAATCAGGCGCCAGTTCCATCAGCGTGTCGACGGCCTTTGAAGCCTCCTCGTCCCTACCGGCCGCTGTCAGCGACGTCGCGAGTCCCACACGGATGATCATGTTGAGCGGATCCTGCTCGATCGCGCGGTGGTGTTCGGCGATCGCCTCCTCGGCTCGCCCCGTCAGGCGGAGGTTGAAGTACGCGTTCATGTGGCGAATGACGGGTGTCACTGGTTCTCTCGCCATCGCGGCCGCGAATTGCCGCTCACCTTCCTGCCAGTCGTAATCGTAAACGGCGGCGACAACACCGAGCCAGGCGTGTGCCTCGGGAAGCGTCGAGTCGAGGTTTACCGCCGTCGCGAGCGACGGGCGGATACGCGCTGCGGCCAATTGCGCCTCGAGCCCTTTGCCGCTGCCGACGATGTGAAACATCTCGGCGAGCCCTACGTGCGGCAACGCGAATCGAGGATCGAGAGCAATCGCCTGTTCGTAGCATTTGAGACCCTGCGCGAAGCGTTCCCGTGACAGCCCTTGCCACACATGATGGCGCGCCATCATGTAAGCCTCGTACGCGGCCACTTTTGGCGTATACGACGATGGCCGGATCTTCCCTGCAAATCGACCACGAAGCTCGCTGACGATGGCGGATGCGATGTCGTCCTGGACCGCGAAGACGTCGGCCAGCTCGCGATCGTAGCGCTCGGACCAGAGATGGAAACCGTTCGAGACATCAATCAGCTGCGCCGTGACACGAAGCCGGTTACCCGCGCGCCGAACGCTGCCTTCAAGCACCGTGTTGACGCCCAGTGCATCTGCGATCTGCCCGATTGGCGCCTGTTGCCCCTTGAATGCGAACGCCGAGGTCTTGGCGATAACTTTCAACTCCGGGACGTGCGCGAGCGCATTGATGATTTCTTCGGTCAACCCGTCGCTGAAGTATTCCTGCTCCGGATCCGAACTGAGGTTGGTAAATGGCAGAACGGCGATCGACGATTCGCTTTTCGGAGCCTCGTCGATCTGCTCCAGGGCAGCCTTCAGTTCGGCGGCCGTTTGATAGCGTCGTGACGGTGACTTCTCCAGACAGCGCTTCACCACACCGGTCAAGGCGGGGGACGCGTTGAGGGGCGGCGGCTCGTCGCGCAGCACCGCCGTCAGGGTTTCGATGCTCGAAGGCGCATCGAAGGCTCGCCGTCCTGACAGCATTTCGTAGAGCACGGCGCCGAAGCTGAAGATGTCGGAACGAGCGTCGGCCGCTCGTCCCTGCGCTTGCTCCGGCGACATGTACGCGGGCGTCCCCGACACGCTCGTCTCTGCCGTCATCGTCGAGTCGGGCGTGACAGCCGTGCGAACCTTCGCGATGCCAAAGTCGAGAAGCTTGGCGCGTCCCTCCGAGAGCACAATGTTCGCCGGTTTGAGATCGCGATGGACGATGCCCTTGCCATGCGCGGCTTCGAGAGCCCCCACAATCTGGAGGGCGACCCGAACTGCCTCGGCCGGGTCCATCGGGCCGGACAGGGGCGGGCCGTCGATGTACTCCATCACGAGGTAATCGCTGCCGACGTCGTGCAGCGTGCAGATATGCGGATGATTGAGGCCGGCGATCGTCCGTGCCTCGCGCTCGATCGTTTCGCCAGGCACACGCAGCCGCTTGATCGCGACGATACGATCGAGCCGGATGTCTCTGGCCTTCCACACGTCTCCCATAGCGCCGGCGCCGATTTCGGAGATGAGGACGTACGGGCCGACCGTGTTTCCAGCTTGCCAGATGGTCACAGCGTCACGATTCCGCCTGTTCTGACACTCTCATCCGCCGCCAGCACGATCCGCAAACTGTTGACCGCATCCTGCATGTGATCCGACAGATCGACATCCTGCTGAATGGCACGTAAGAGGTACGCCTGTTCGCGATCGCACAATGCCTGATGATCCGGTTCGTCTTCCGTGCTGATCCACTCGTCCGGTTTGACGAACTCGTTGTTGGCGTCGATATCGCTGCGATGAAATCGGATGCGATTCGTCTTCGTGTGACTATCGATGTCGGCTGAGCCCGAGGCATTGTCGCCATCCTTGTCCTTGACGATCGAGACGCAGCCGCGCGGACCGATGACGTCTTTCACAAAGAACGCGACCTCACTCATCATCGGTCCCCACCCCGCTTCGTACCAGCCGACCGAGCCATCATCGAACGTCACCTGAAGCTGGCCGTAGTTGTACATTCCAGGCTTCAGCTCGTCGCTCATCCGCGCTCCGATCGCGCAGACCTTCGTTGGCGTCGCGCCAGTCATCTGGCACATGACGTCGACGTAGTGCACCCCGCAATCGACGATCGGGCTCATCGAGTTCATCAGGTTGCGGTGCACGTTCCACATGTTCCCGTGGCTCTGCTGGTTCAGGTTCATGCGCATCACGAGCGGCTTGCCGAGTGTGCGCGCCAGTTCGATGAACTTGACCCACGCCGGGTGGACACGCAGGATGTATCCGATCACGAGCTTGCGCCGTTTTGCGCGCGCCATATCCACGATGCTCTGCGCCTCTTCGACGGTTTCGGCAAGGGGCTTTTCGCAGAACACGTGGGCACCCGCCTCGAGGGCGGCCTTCGCATACGCGGCATGTGTCTCGGGGTAGGTGTTGATGCTGACGACGTCGGGTTTGGTTGACCGCAGCGCCTCGTAGTAATCGCTGAACTCGGGCAGACCGCCCAACTCTTTGCTGATCGCCTGCCGTGACTCGGCCCCCCGGCTCACGACTCCGACGATGTCGAACTCAGGCATCTTGTGGTAGGCGCGCGCGTGGCTGGCGCCCATGTTGCCGCATCCGGCAACGAGCACTCGAAGTGGACTGGTCATGGTGCAACCTTACCGTACCCGCGAGCGCGGCGGGGTCTGAAGACCCCGCCCTACACGAGCGCTCGTAGGCCGCGGGTCTGAAGATCCCGCCCTACATGAGCGCTCGTAGGCCGCGGTCTTTAGACCGCGGCGTCACAGTGTCTGCTAAGATTTCCGGTTTCGACAGCCGATGGATACAAACAAGGGATTGCCACTTGTCGCGCCGAGGGTCAAGCCTGTTCTCGACCCCGGATTTCGTCCTGCCGTTCTGGCGGTTCGTGCGTACCAAGCGCTCGTCGACAAGGCGCCGGGCTTCATCCCGGTTCGACTTGCACTCGAGCAGGCGGACGGCACCGTGTTTCGCTTCGACGTCCGCGTGTTGCCGGACACTCATCCCCAGGCAGCGGCGAACTTCCCGTTCCTCGAGCGCCTGGTCAAGTTCCTCTTGTGGTCTCGCGGCGGTTGCCGTGTCTATGTTGACGGCCCTGCATCTCTCGCGTCGCACCTCACGACGCACTATCGCGAGACTGCCACCGGCAAGTTCGACGCGCATCTGGTCGCCGAGCGAATGTTCGACCATCCGCTGGAGATCGTTCATACCGGCGACCTGCCGGCGGAGCACGCGACGACCAGACCTCTCGGCAGGCACCTCGACGGCTGCCGCATCGGCTTCGATCTTGGCGGTAGCGATCGAAAAGTCGCGGCGCTCATCGATGGAACGGTCGTCTTCAGCGACGAGACGGTCTGGGACCCGTACTACAAGCCCGACCCGCAGTATCACGTCGACGGCATCATGGATTCGCTGTCCCGCGCCGCGGCCCATCTGCCGCGTGTCGATGCGATCGGCGGGAGCGCTGCCGGCGTTTACGTGAACAACCGCGTCAAAGTCGGATCGCTCTTTCGCGGTGTGCCCGATGATGTGTTTGCGGCGCGCGTGCGCGACCTGTTTATCGAGATTCAGAAAGCGTGGCACGGTGTGCCTTTCGAGGTAGTCAACGACGGAGAGGTCACGGCGCTCGCAGGCTCCATGTCGCTCGGGGAGAATTCGATTCTCGGGATCGCATTCGGGACGAGCACGGCCGCCGGTTACGTCACCCCTGACGGGAACATCACATCGTGGCTCAACGAACTGGCCTTCGTCCCCGTCGACTACAGCCCGGCCGCTCCGGTGGACGAATGGTCTGGCGATTACGGCGTCGGATCGCAATACTTTTCTCAACAATGTGTTGGGCGCCTGATGCCGGTTGCCGGCATCGAGTCGCCTGCTGACATGCCGTTACCCGAGCGGCTGAAGCACGTGCAGAGGTTGATGCTCGAAGGCGATGCGCGCGCGCGCAAGATCTACGAAACCATTGGCGCCTATCTCGGCTACGGCGTCGCCCATTGTGCGACGTTCTATGAGGTCCGGCACGTGCTCGTCCTGGGGCGGGTGACGTCGGGCCCCGGCGGCGATGACATTGTCGCGGGCGCACGAAAGGTGCTGGACGTGGAGTTTCCTGAGCTCGCCGAACGCATTCGCTTTCACGTTCCCGGTGAGCACGACAAGCGACACGGCCAGGCGATTGCGGCCGCCAGCCTGCCGGAAATCGCAAGAAAGCTATGAATCCATATCAACTGTATGTCTCGGAACTCGCGCGGCTCGTCAGGGAAGGTCGGAGCTTTCCGCTTGGCGGTTTTCCGGCTCCGCCCCGGCCCGCGATCCGATCGAACACGCCTCCAGTGCTGATTTTTTCGCCCCACCCCGACGACGAATGCATCATCGGCGGGCTGGCATTGCGCCTCATGCGCGAAGCCGGCATGCGTGTGATCAATGTCGCGGTCACGCAGGGCAGTAACACGGGACGGCAGGCGGCGCGACTCGCCGAGTTGAGCGAGGCCTGCAGCTATCTGGGGTTCGAGTTGCTGCAGACCGCGCCGCGGGGGCTCGAGAACATCAACGTCAGGGCCCGAGCTGACGGCGCGCTCACCTGGCAGGCGTCGGTCGATATCATTGCCGGAATTCTTGCCGAACATCGGCCACCGATCGTCTTCTTTCCGCACGATGCGGACTGGAACAGCACGCACATCGGAACGCACCACCTCATCGTTGACGCCTTGGCGCGACAGTCACCAGACTTCTCCTGCCACGTCGTCGAGACGGAGTTCTGGGGCGCGATGGCGACGCCCAACCTCATGGTCGAATCAAGCGTGACCGACCTTGCCGACATGATGACCGCTCTGTCGTTTCATATCGGCGAAGTGCAGCGCAATCCCTACCACCTGCTCGTGCCGCCGTGGATGCAGGACAATGTGCGTCGCGGCGGCGAGCTGGTTGGCGGCCAGGGCGGCCGAGCGCCCGACTTCATTTTTTGCACGCTGTATCGCCTGCGACGGTGGCGTGATGGGCAGCTTCAGGCGACCTATGCTGGCGGCAAGAGTTTGCCTGCGGACGTGAATGCATCGACACTTTTCGGTTCGTGATTAAAGCTGAAAGGATTACCCCATGGAGAGCCATCCAACACGTCGCGACATGCTCAGGCTGGCTGGTGCGAGTGCGGCATCTGCGCTGTTCCTGCCGGCGCTCGAAGCGTCACTTCGCGCCGCCTGGAAGCGCATTCCCATCGGAACCCAGCTCTGGTGCGTCCGGCAGCAACTGGCGACAGAAATCCCCGGCACGCTCCAGGAGCTTTCGAAAATCGGGTTCGATGCCGTCGAACTCGAGAACGCCTTCGGCAAATCGGGTGCCGAGTGGCGGAAGCATCTCGATGCCGCAAAACTCAAGGCCTGCGGCTTCCATCATCGTCTCGACGAGTTGCAGGGAGACAAACTTGCGGCGACGATCGAGTTCAATCAGGCCATCGGCAATCGAAATCTGATCATTCGATCGCTGCCTGCAGACACATACAAGTCAGCCGACCTTTTGAAGAAAACGGCGGATGCCGTGAACGACATCGCGGCCAGGGTGAAGCCGCACAAGCTGCGCGTCGGGTACCACAATCACACGACCGACTTCAATCGCATCGATGGCGAATACTGGTGGAATCGTTTCGCCGATCAGACGACGAAGGACGTCGTCCTGCAGCTCGACACCGGCAACGCGTCGGAGATGGAAGGCGTGCGTGTGGTCGATTTGATCAAGCGGAACGCCGGCCGCACCATCTCCATGCACGTCAAACCGTTTTCGAAGAAGAATCCCGATGCGTACCTTGGCGCCGATGAACTCGATTGGCCGGCGATCATGACCGCCAGCGAGGGCGGGGGCGGGATCGAGTGGTACATCATCGAGTACGAGCGCGAGGGTGTTCCGCCGATGGAGTCGCTGAAGGCGAACCTCGCGAGTTTCAAGAAAATGCGCCGCTGATGGCCGGCCTTCCGCCGTCCCCTTGCACTTCTACATGACGATCGGATATCGTCATGTAGAAGTACAAGGGGTGACATGGGCGACGGCCGACTCGATCTTCCTCAAGGCACACTCGACCTTTTAATCCTGCGAACGCTCGCGCTCGGGCCGCTCCACGGCTGGGCGATCTCCGAGCGGATCCAGCAGGTGTCGCGCGACATGCTGCAGGTGCCTCAGGGTTCTTTGTATCCCGCCTTGCATCGTCTCGAGCGGCGTGGCTGGATCAGTCCTCAATGGGGCAGCTCCGACAACAACCGCCGCGCGAAGTACTACGCGCTGACGCGTAAGGGGCAGAAACAGCTCGCGGCGGAAACGCAAAGCTGGCACAAGATGATCGGCGCCGTCGGCCTCATCCTCGACATGGATTGAAACCGGTGCTGAGCGACCTTCGGTATCGACTGCGCGCCTTCTTTCGGAGACATGATGTCGAGCGGGATCTCGACGACGAGCTTCAATTTCATCTCGAAAGGCAGAAAGACAAGTACATCGCGAGCGGGATCCCATCGATGGAGGCGGCGCGCCGAGTTCGAATTGATTTCGGCACGACCGACGCGATCAAAGATCAATGTCGCGATGCGTGGGGAATCCGGGCGATCGACGAGACGGGTCGAAACATTCGCTATGCAGCGCGCACGCTGGCAAAGCGACCCGGGTTTACGACCGTTGCGGTGTTGACGCTCGGACTGGGCATCGGCGCCAACGGTGCCGTGTTTTCTGCGTTGAACGCCGTCGTTCTGCGCCCCTTGGCCTTTCCCGATGCGCATCAGCTTCTCTCGATTGACCAGTACGAGCCGGGTGCCACGCAACCATTTTGGCGTGGCTATGTCGCACCGGCGCGACTCGAAGACTGGCAGCGCATGGCCGGAGCGTTTCAGGGAATCACCGGCTACTACCTGGATGACCTGACGGAAACCTCCGGTGAGCTTCCAGAACGCATCTCGCGCGCATGGGTCGCGCCGCGATTCTTCGACGTGTGCGCCGTAGCACCACGGTCCGGGCGCATCTTCACGCGCGATGAAGAGCGATTTGGTGGCCCGCCGGCCGCGATTGTCAGTGAACGACTCTGGAATAGACGGTTCGGCAAAGACGACAGGCAACAACACGCGCTTCGAATCGGAAACCGTTCGGTTCCAATCGTTGGCGTGATGCCTCAGTCATTCGTGTTTCCGAACGGCGATGTCGACATCTGGAGTCCGAGCCCACCGGACGCTCCTTATGCCCAGAGCAGGACCGCAACCTGGTTTAGAACGATCGGACGGCTCCGCCCAGGCCTCACGCTCGAGCAGGCGGCGAGCGAGCTCAATCGAGTCCAGGCCGCTCTCGGCCAGCAATATCCGGCAACCGACGCGAAATTAGCGATCCGCCTCATGTCGCTGAAAGCCGCGACGGTGGGTGAGGTCACGAAGTCGCTGTGGATGCTGTTCGCGGCCGTTTCGCTGCTCCTCCTCGTCGCCTGCACCAACATTGCGTCTCTGCTACTCGCGCGGAATGCAGAACGCCGTCGCGAGATCTCGGTGAGGCTCTCACTCGGCGCGTCACGAGCTGCGGTCGTGCGACAACTCCTCACCGAAACACTGTTCCTGGCTTCGATGGGGTCTGCGCTCGGAATCGCGATCGCAACCGTCGCGTTTCAAGCATTCCGCACGTTGGGGGCGGGACTGCCTCGAATGACCGAAATCAGGCTTGACTGGTCGCTGGTCGTCTACTGCTTCACCTGTGCCGTCGGCGCCGCCACCCTGTTCGGGCTGGTTCCGGCATTACGGACTGCGCGATTGGTGGTGCACGAAGCGAACTTGCATCGACGAACGACGACGATGAGCACGCATCGCCTGCAGTGGACACTCGTCGGAGTTCAGGTCGCACTCTCGGTCACATTGTTGTTCGGTGCAGGGCTGCTGATCCGCAGTTTTGATCGGCTCGCGCGTGTGCCTCTCGGGTTCGACCCGAGCCGCGTGATGACATTCCGGATCACGGGCAACTGGGGGGAAACGACCGACATGGTCGCGCTCAGACGGCGCGTGCTCACGACGCTCGAAACGCTGCGGCGGGTGCCCGGAGTAGCCGCGGCCGCGACCTCGATGGCGGTGCCGGGCGCGCCGTTTCAGTTCGACACAGAGTTGCGAATCGCCGAAGCGCCCGCTGACGACCAACGACGCATCACCGCTCGCAGCAGAGTGGTGTCGTCTGGATACTTCGACGTATTGCACATTCCCGTGATCGCAGGCACACAGTGCAAAGATAACGAGCCGGTGCCCGGAGCCGTCGTCAATCGCTCGTTTGAAGGACTCTACCTGACCGGCCGAACGGCTGTCGGCGCTCACATAAGAGAGATGGCGTCCGGGCCGATAGTCGGTTCCGGAACCATCGTCGGTGTCGTCGGGGATGCGAGAGAGCAGGGATTGAACGAACCGCCCGCGCCGACCGTTTACTGGTGCAACAACGCTCCGAATCCGACACCGCTGTTTCTCGTCCGCACTTACGCGGAGGATCCGGCAGCGATCGCCGAGACCGTTCGTCGTCGCATCCACGAAATCGAGCCGGCGCGTGCCGTCTACGAGCTGATGCCGCTTGAGCAGCGCCTTGGCGACACACTCGCCGAGAATCGTCTGCGGACGATTCTGCTGTCGTCGTTCGCGTTGACCGCAGTGTTGCTGGCGGCGGTTGGCCTGTATGGGACGTTGAGCTACATCGTCAACATGCGGCGCCGCGAGATTGGCGTGCGAATGGCGATGGGTGCGGTGCGTCGCACGACCGTGATGATGTTCCTGAAGCAAGGAATCGCGGTCACCGCTGCCGGTTGCGCCGCTGGGGTGTGGCTGTCGGCTGCCATGGGGCAGGGTCTGGCCGGCATGCTCTTCGACGTCACGCCGCTGGATCCGTCGACGTTTGCAGCGGTCCTTGTTCTCGTGATTGCGATCGGAGCGGTGGCATCGATATGGCCAGCGATTCGTGCCGCCCGTGTCGATCCAATTCAGGTGCTGAGGGAGGAATGAGGATCAAGGGTCGCGACTGTGCACCTGAGTTGCTTGTGAATCGTGAATCACTCATCGGGAATCATGTATCTCGGAATCGTGAATCGGCATTCGTGCCGCACCGACAACCGTTGCAGGACGGCCATGATTGACGATTAGTGATTCGCGATTCGCAAGCTGAGCAGAAGGCTCACTTGTAGAAGTAGTAATCCGCTTCGTAAGGCACGAATCTCCTCGTGTTGATCGTCGCAGGGGTGCACTCGGCGGCTGGCGGCTTTACGCCTCCGACCGTGTTGACGCGGTGGATACGGACGGACGCGTTGAGCTTGATGCCGCCGGTCGGGCCTGCCTTCGGACCTGTGACTTCGAGCAGCAACCACTCGATCGCATCGCTCGCGACGTAAGCGGGATCGACGCTGCCATTGAGCCTTCGTGCCCACACCTTGCTGCTGTCCCGAGAGTGCTGCCACGTGGCCTGCAGCGCGTCGCTTTGCAACGGGTTCCGGCTGAGAAAATGCGTGATGACCTGCTCGCCGGTCGAATCAAATAGTGTTGCCTGCGGTCCGATGAAGAACCAGTCGACGCCTGAAGCCGTAGCCGCTGGCGCACAGATGTAATTCTGTGTGCCGACGGCGTGTCCGAAGAAGTACACCTTATAGGCACTCGACAATTCGATCTCGGCCGGGACCGAGGGTGGTGTGATTCGATCCTGCGCAGAGGCCGCCCCGGAAACGATCAGGCTGCCGGCGACCAATCCGGCGTTCAACAAACTCAATCTCATGGTGACGCTCTCTCCTGTCTTGAGTAGATCCGATTCGATCTGAAGAATCGGAATGAGAACAGGAAAAGCGACAGGTATGAATGAAGGGTTAGGAGCCTAACAGTGCGCGGTAGGTTTCCGCGCGATCCTGCTTGCCCCACGCGACGTAGAGTTGGACCAGGCGGTTCAGCGTTGCCTGCATCGCACCTGGCTGCGGAGTGCCGTGTGACGCCAAATCGTTGCGCGCGTCGAGAAGAACCGTTTCCGCTTCGTGATAGCGTCCAAGCGAGACGAGAGTGGCTCCAAGCAGGCTCTTGGTCGCGCCCAGGCTCCAGTCGTCATCGCGGAACGTGCGGCGCCGGCTGGGAACGATCTCGGGCGCCTGCGCCCGGATTCGCAGCCCCTCGCGCAGGAGTGGCTCGGCTTCAGCCGGTTTGCGCCGGGAGAACTGCACCGACGCAAGATTGATGGAGTAGATGGCGACAAGCTGGTGATCGTTCCCCAACGACGCGCGCGCAATGTCCAGCGCTTCTTCCAACGCCGCCGCGGCATCGTCGAGCCGCCGTTCCGCGACGAGGACGTGCGACAGGCTGTTCAGGGTTGTCGCGACGACCGGGTGGCGGTCTCCGAGTGTCGCACGTTGGGTGGCAAGCACCCGTCGAAAGAGCGTCTCTGCCGAGCGATACTCGCCCCGTGTGGCTACGATCAGGGCCAGATCGTGCATCGTCGTCGAGGTATTCGGATGATCTTCTCCGCGGGTGTTTCGATTCAGTTCAAGGCACTGGCGGAGCAGTGTTTCCGCATCATCGAGGTTTCCATTCAACCTCAACACTGATGCGAGATCGCTCAAACTGACGGCCGTCTCGCGGTGTTCGTTACCCAGTACCTTCCGCCTGATGGCGAGGGCCTCCCGGTGAAGTGGCTCGGCGCGTTGATTCAGTCCTTCATCCTGATACACACGCCCGAGTTCCGCGAGCGTGACCGCAACGTCTTCGTGCTCGGATCCTAATTGCTTCCGGCGCGCGGCCAGCGCGCGTTCGAGCTGTTTGCCTGCGCCCGCGTAGTCGCCACGATCGGCGAGCACCACCCCGAGGTAATCGAGCGTCAGCGCCACCCGAACGTCTTCGGGACCGAAGACGCGTTCGCCGATCGCGAGTGCCTGCTCGAGGAGACGCTGAGCGGTTGCGTATTCGGCAAGCCGGCGATACGTCCTTCCCATGCTCGTGAGCAACTGGACCTGCAATTCCGGCTGTCCGGCGAGTTCGTTCTGCACTTGAGCGGCGCCCGCATCGAGCAGCGCACGAACCGTTGGTTCTCCCGACTGACCACGAATTGCATAAGGGTCGGCGCTGGTCAGCACGCCCATCAACATCTCACTGACCTTGACTGCCTTCGCCGTTTCCTTCTGTGCCCGGTCGCGCTCGGCGGCGAGCCGGCGGGTGTTGACGGCGGTGAGGCCCGCGATTATCAGCACGACTGCCACGGACGTCGAAACTCCGACTCTGTGGCGGCGGACGAACGTCATGCCCTGATACCCGAGCGACGCGGGTCGCGCGCTGATCGGTTCGTGTCGCAGAAAACGGCGAAGATCGTCAGCCAGCGCCGTCACCGACGAGTAGCGTTCCGAGGCGTTCTTCTTCATCGCCTTGGAAACGATCGTGTCGAGATCTCCGCGCAACAGCCGGCGCAGTTTCACCGGCGTCGTGCCGCGCGCCGTCGCGTATCGGACCGACACCTGTGCGCCGTCTGTGTCAGAGACCACCGCATCCGACACGCGGGCCGGCTCTCGATCGACGATGGCGCGAATGAGCGTTGCCGGCGATTCCAGCGCCTGGCCCACGGGATGACGTCCCGTCAACAGCACGTAGAGCAATACGCCCAGCGCGTACAC
>Ga0075425_100004799_pt1 | contig 14002 bp, 12 predicted proteins | sample SoiMethybrSBSTD4_FD_75300 | JGI IMG/M metagenome (GOLD analysis project Ga0075425, IMG submission 75300) | Bulk soil microbial communities from a Populus tree surrounding site in Tennessee, USA - Soil MetaG P. TD hybrid SBSTD4 | ecosystem: Environmental > Terrestrial > Soil > Tree plantation...
TACGCGCCCGTGCGCAAGGCGCGCAGGATGGGAGCAAAGGCGAGGCTGCCCTCGCCGGGCCCGCGCCGATTGGGATCGTTGAAGTGAACGTGAGCGATGAGGCCGGAGGGCAGCCAGTGCCGCAGCAGCTCGGGGATCGCCTGCTGCTCGGCGCGCGCCGCGGCCGAGCAATCGAGCATGGTCTTGAGGGCTGCATGCCCGACCTCCTGCACGATCGCTGCGGCCTCCGCGATGGTATTGACGAACCCCGTTTCGGTCTGCGCCAAGGGTTCGATGCAGTAGGTGACGCCGGCGCTGCCCGCGGCCTCGGCGGCCGCGGCAAAAGCGGCAATCGCGCGCTGCCGGCCCTCGGCTTGCTCGCCCACCTCGAGCTGGCGCTGGGCCGGCGAGCCATGTACGAGCACGCCTGCCCCCAGATCGGCGGCAAGATCGCACAGCCGGCGCATCACCTCGATCGTCCGCTTGTGCTGCGCACTCGCCGCGGCCGTAATCGACAGGCCGGCAGGCGCAAGCATCAGGTAGTGGAGGCTGGTGATGGCGATACCCTCGGCGGCGGCGGCAGCCCGAATGGCACTGCGCCGCGACGCCGCCAGCCGGTGGGGCTCCTCGCCGAGCGTGAAGGGGGCGATCTCAAGACCGTCGTAACCGACCGCGCGCGCGAACGCGCACTGGCGTTCGAAAGGGAGTTCGCGCACCACCTCGTTGCACAGCGCAATACGCATCTGGCCTTCCCCACACGGCTCTAGCGCTCCGACTTGCCGCGGCAGCCCGCGCGCTCGGGCCACCGGCAACGCCAGGCCATGCTAACCCATCGGGCGAGCTCGTCGAGGCACGCGTAAAGCTCACGGCACCGCGCGAACGTCAAAAAAAACTGGCCCCCAGGGTGCTTGGGAGCCAGCCTTTGACGTGGCAGTCAAGGTGCCCGCGGTGCGGGGTAAGTGCAAGCACCGGAGAGTGCCAGCAACGGCATCATTTGCGATTTCCGCGGCGAAGACCAGCGCCGAACCCGTGTGCGCAACAGATAGCTGCAACTGTGCCGGGTTTCTGCGCAATTGCGAGGCAGTGGCAGATGTGGCCGGACCTTGGCGCACTGGGCTCAAGCGCGGTCCCCGAGCGCGCGGACCCTGCTCGTTCACAAATAAGAGAGCCCCGGCGCCACCTGCGGCCGTCGCTGTTTGCAAACGCCAGTCGCCGCAACATTGCCTGCAAAAAGTCTCAATGCGTCCCATGCTCTGTCGCTGCGGGCTTTGCCGCGTCGCTGGGCGGCTGAGCCGCCTCAGTGCGCCGAGGGCTCCATCGTTCCATTCCAGGCCGCTGCAAAGGCGCTCTCGATCGCGCGCGCCGATTTGCCGGGTTCTGCCGCATCGCCGATGACGACGACCTCGGCGCCGGCCGGAGCCAAGCGGGCGATGGCCGCGCCCGACGGGCGGCGCGCACGGTAGTAAAGAAGATCGAGCAACCATGGTCGTGCAAATAGTCCGCGCACGCCAGGCCAGCGCGCCACACCCCAGCGCAACAGCGCCCGAACGGGCCGGCCGAGGCCCAATCGATAGTCCGCGCCGGTCGCCACCACCACCCGATCGAAGCCCGCCAGCACCGCCGGGCGTTGGGCGACGTTGACGCCGTAGCGAAGCCGCACGCCGGCGTGGGCGCATGCCGCCTCCAGGCTCGCAATATAGCGCGCGAGGGACGCCCGCGATGCCGCCACGCCTTGAAAGCGCGGTGCCCAGCCAGCATCGCGCAGGCTGCCCCCTGGCCAGGCGTCGCGCTCGAACACGACGACCTCATTCAAGCCGCCGACGAGAGAGGCGTAGGTCAGGCCGGCCGGGCCGGCGCCGACGACGGCGATGCGCTTGCCCCGTGGGGACACGCGCCCGGCAAAAGCGGCCTCTCGGCCGGTTTCGGCATTGACGAGGCAATGCAGCGCCCCACCGCCGCGCATACCGCTGATGCAGGTATTGCAGGCGAGGCAGGCACGCACGGGCACCCCGGTTCTGACCTTTCGCGCCCACTCGGCATCGGCGAGCAAGCCGCGGCCAAGCGCCACGAAATCGCAGGCACCTCGACGCAGCGCCGCCGCGGCGGTCGCCGGATCCCCCAGCCGGCCCACGGCAATCACGGGCAATGACACGCGCGGTTTCAGGGCGGCCGCAAATCTCAGAAAGGGCGCGTCCGGCCACGCCATGGGCGGGATCATGCCGGGCGTACCCGGCAGCGAACGGTAGTGGCCCGCGGCAATATGCAGAGCATCGGCGCCGCTCCGCTGAGCCCACTCGGCGATGCTGAGCCCCTCCTCGAGTTGGAGCCCTGCCGGGAAGAAGTCATCGACCGTCAAGCGATAGATGACGCCGAGCTCGGCGACGGCGGATTTCACCCGCCGTGTCAGCTCGAGACCGAAGCGGGCGCGGTTCTGCAAGCTGCCGCCATACTCGTCGCCGCGCCGATTCTCGAACGGGGTGTGGAATTGGGAGATGAGATAGCCGTGCGCGGCGTGGATCTCGACGCAATCGAAACCCGCCGCGCCGGCGCGCCGAGCCGCGGCAACGAAGTGGGCCGTCGTCTCTTCGATGCGCTCCTTGCTCATCGTCTCGGGGATGATGGTCTCGGTGGTGACCTCCTCGACCACGTGGGCAATGGCGGAGGGCGCGATCGGCGGTTCGCCGCAGATATCGGGGCGCGTATGGCCGCCCGCGTGTCCAAGTTGTATGGAGGCTTTGGCCCCCTCGGCGCGGATCGCGCTCGCCAGCCGCGCCAGGCCCGGCAGGAAGCGATCGTCGAAAATGCCGAGCTCGTGCTGGCGATGGCGCCCGCAGCGTTCGGGCGAGGCCATCTCAACGGTAATCAGGCCAACGCCGCCGCGCGCACGGGCGCTGTAGTAAGCGAGGGTTTGCGCCGTGACGAACCCGTCTCGATCGGCAGCCCGCGTCGTCATCGGCGCCATCACGATACGGTTTGGCACTTGCACGGGGCCAATGCGGCCCGGCTCGAACAGGGACGTCATAGGCTTGGGCCCGTCACGTCATCCAATGGCCGCCGGACACGTCATAGGCCGCGCCCGTCACGTAGGCGGCCGCTTCGGAGGCCAAAAATACCACGACCTTGGCGACGTCGTCCGGAGTACCCGCGCGCCCCAAGGGAATGGCCTTGACGCGCTCCTCGGTCGGAGGCAGGCCCGCGGCTGCGCCTGCCTGTTCGAGGGCCAAGCGCATGGGCGTATCGGCGATGATGCCGGGGCACACGGCGTTGACCCGCACACCGCACGGCGCCACCTCTACCGCCAAGGACTGCGTCAACCCGATCACGGCGAACTTCGAGGCGGCATAGGCGCCGAATAACGCGTTGCCGCGGCGGCCGAGCCAAGATGCCAGATTGACCACCGCGCCACGCCGGCGCGCCACCATGCCGGGCACGACCGCGCGCGTGGCGTGGAACATGCCGTCCACGTTGACGGCAAAGGTGTCGCGCCAATCCTGGTCGCTGATGCTCAGGAGCGAACCGAGGCGGGCGATCCCGGCGTTGTTAACGAGGATGTCGAGCGGTTCTCCGCTCGCCTCGAAAGCGCTCACGGCCGCCCTGACGGCGGCCGCGTCCGACACATCGGCCACGGCGACGGCAACGGCGCAGCCGGTTGAGCGCAGCTGCGCTGCCGTCGCTTCGGTGGCGGGGCCGTCGATGTCGACGAGCGCAAGCGCTGCTCCCTGCCGCGCCAGCTCGAAGGCGATGGCCCGGCCTATGCCATTGCCCGCACCGGTGATCAGCGCGCGTTTGCCTGCGAGCCCTTGCATCGCCGCCCCCTTCATGAGTTGCCGACGGCCGGCAGCGACCTAGCGGATGGCTGCTCCAGTGCTGCCCTCGAAAATGTGCAAGCTTTCGATCGGCACCACCAGATCGATCCGGGTCCCCGTTGTCAGGGCGAGCTCGGGATCGACACCGGAAACGCGCAGATCGCCGCTGCCGATGCGCACCGCCAGCAGCTGCTCGTCCCCGAGCTGCTCGGTGACCATCAGGTTGCCGCTGAAGGCGACCTGGGCGCCATTGCCCGCACTGCCCAGGCGCAGGTGCTGTGGCCGCAGCCCAAGCGTCACGCTCCGCCCCACCTGCGCGCCCAGACGGGGGAAGCGCAGCTGCGGCAGCTCGATGGCCACGCCCTCGGCCGTTAGCCGGAATGTGTCGGCCTGCGCCGCCACCGCCATATCGAGAAAATTCATGGCCGGCGAGCCGATGAAGCTCGCCACGAAGCGATTGATCGGGTGGCGAAAGAGGGCAAGCGGGCTGCCGACCTGCTGCACCAGGCCATCCTTCATGACCACGATGCGGTCACCCAGCGTCATGGCCTCGACCTGATCGTGGGTCACGAACACCGAGGTGGTCGGCACGCGCTGGCGCAGCTCTTTTAGCTCCAGGCGCATCTGCGCTCGCAATTGCGCGTCGAGGTTCGACAACGGCTCGTCGAACAGAAAGACCTTCGGGTTGCGCACGATGCAGCGGCCCAGCGCGACGCGTTGCTGCTGGCCGCCCGAAAGCTGGCGCGGCCGCCGCTCGAGCAGTGGTTCGATGGACAGGATCTTGGCCGCCCCACGCACCGCGACGTCGATGTCGGCCTCTTTCGCCCGGCGATTGCGCAAGCCGAAGGCCAAGTTGTCGTACACGCTCATGTGCTGATAGAGCGCGTAGTTTTGGAACACCATGGCGATGTCGCGATCCTTCGGCTGCAGGCCATTGACGATGCGATTGCCGATGGCGATGGTGCCCCCGCTGATGTCCTCCAACCCCGCCACCATGCGCAGCGTTGTGGACTTGCCGCAGCCCGACGGTCCCACCAAGACGACGAATTCATGGTCGGCGATGTGCAGGTTGAAATCCTTCACGGCGGCGACGCCGCCCGGATAGGTCTTGCGCACATTGCTGAGCGTGACTTCGGCCATGTTTTAGATCTTTAAGCCTCGAATAACGTACTTCTGGCCGAAGATAGTGACGATCAGGGCCGGCCCCAGCGACAACACCGCGGTTGCGCTCATCAGATGCCATTCCATGCCGAGCTCGTGCACGAACTGGGCCATTACCACGGTCAGGATCGGGGTTTTCTGCGCGGTCAGAATGAGCGCAAACAAAAATTCGTTCCAGGTATAGAGCCAGCACAGGATGGCGAGCGCGGTGAGCCCGGGTATGGCGGCCGGCAGTGCCACGCGCAGGAATGCGCCCCAACGCGAGCAACCATCGATCATGGCGGCGTATTCCATGGAAGGATCGATGCCGTCGAAAAAGCCTTTCATGATCCAAGAAAAGAAGCAGATGTGCACGGCCACATGCGGCAGCAGCAGACCCCAGTAGGTATCGAAGATGCCGAGCGCGCGGGTGACGAAATAGAGGGGCAGCACCCACGACACGTAGGGCACGCAGCGAAACACGTAGATTGCCGAAAACCACAGATTGGGGATTGGTCCCCGGAAGCGCGAAAGCATGTAGCCCGACGTCACGGTCACGCCGAGCGAAAGAACGGTCGCCAGGGTCGATATGGCAAGGCTGTTCCACAGCGCCCGCAACACGATCTCTTGGCTCAGGACCTCGTGAAAATTGTCGAGCGTGAAATCGGTACCGCGGTGCACGTAGTAGACGGCATAGCCCGGCCTGAGCGACGTCAGCACGAGCCAGAACACCGGAAACGCAAACAGCAGGCAAACGCCGATGATGCCCAGCACAAACAGGGCGCGCCGGCCGCCGGGCGCCAGGGCATCGAAGAAGCGGTTGCGGCTGGCAATTGCCGGCAAGGCGTCGACCGCGCTCATCGCGATACCTCCACCCAGCGATTGAGGAGGCGATAGAGCGCCATGGCAAACACCACGATAATGAGGGCGCCGATCACGGCGGCGGCCGAGCCGCGCCCAAAGTTGAGGAATTGAAAGGCCTCGACGTAGGCATAAATGCTGAACACCTCGGTGGCACGCGCCGGGCCGCCCCCCGAAATGGTCCAAACGATATCGAAGGTGCGGAAGGCATCGATGGCGCGGATAACGACGCACACGACGATCACCGGGCGCAGCATCGGCAAGGTAATGTAGCGAAACGTACGCCAGGCGCTGGCCGCATCGATCTGGGCGGCTTCGAAGGGCTCGGACGGCAGGCTCTGCAAGCCCGCCAACAGCAGCAAGGCGAACCAGGGCGTCCATAACCAGACGTCGGTCAACAGCATGGCCAGGAAGGCCGTCCACTTCTGGGTGAGCCAGGCGATTTGCGGCACGCCGAACACACCAAGGACCACGTTTACGATGCCGAACTGATCGTTGAACATCCAGCGTATCATGATGGCGGCGATGACGGGGGCCACCATCAGCGGCAGCAGGATGATGGTCTGCACCAGCCAGCGCCCGGCGAATTTGCGGTTGAGGAGCAGGGCGATGGCGAGCCCGAGAATCAGGGAAGTGCCCACGCTCGCCAGCATGAAGCCGAAGGTATTCGGCAGGACGATGGTGAGGAATTCGTTGTCGCGCAGGACATAGGCATAGTTCGTAAAGCCGATCCAGGTTCGCTTCGGGTCGTGCAGGTGCCAGTCGCGAAAGCTGGCGTTGGCGCCGATCAAGATCGGCAGGATCTGAAAGGCGATGAGGACCGTCACGGCCGGCGCGATCAGCGCCAGCATGAAGCGTTTCTTCTCGTCGATCCGCGGAAGGCTGCGCTGGGGCATGCGAGCTGCTACCGCAATGTGGAGGCGCGAAGCGAAGCGGCGCGCAGGCGACTGCCGCCGGCGCGCCCGCGGGCTGTCATAGCGGGGGTACCCCCCGCTATGACAGGGCCTGACCCGTGGCTCGGCACGGCGCTAGTTGGTGCCAAGGCCGGCGCGCCGAACCTTCTCGACGTGGGCCTCCAGCACCTTTCCGATATCCTCGCGCTTGCCTGAGATCGCCTCGATGACCGCGTCCGAGTAGGCCTTATGCACCGCCGGCCACTCGGCAAAGTAGTAGGCGGAGTGCGTGATCGGCTTCTGGTCGAAGACGGCGTGCTTCAAGGCGGCGAAGTCCTTGTCCTCCGCGGCGAGCTTCGGCCACAGTTTGATGTTCGGCGGCGGTCCGCCGGTTTTCTTCCACATCTCGATCTGGCCGGCCTCGTCGCTCATCATGGCCGACAGCATCTCCTTGACGATTTTCTTCTTCTCGGCCGGCACACCGATCGGAATGGCCCAACCCCAGATCTCGTTCCAGGAGGTGGGGACTTTGGCGCGCGGGCCGACGGGGAACGGTGCCATGCTCACCTTGCCCACGATCTTGGAGCGCTTGGGATCGCTGAATTCTCCGAAGTGCGTGGAATCCACCAGCGTGAAGGCGGCGTCACCCGCCATGAAGATGGCATTCGCCTCGTTGCGGCCGTAGGCCGTCATGCCCGGCGGGCTGATCTTGTGCGTGTTGATGGCATCCCACCAATACTCGACGATCTCGCGATGGCACGGCTCGGTGATGGCGGGCTCGAATTTGGCGGCCTTCAGCTTTTCGTTGTCGCGCTCGAGCAGCGGCTTGAGGATGTCGCACTGGTTGGCCCACATGGTCCACCAGAAGCTGAACCAGGTGTTGTTCATGGTCATGCCGCCGACATAACCCCACTTGACCTTGCCTTCCTTCTGCAGGCGCTGGCTGACCGTAACCAGCTCGTCGAAGGTCTTCGGCACTTCCTCCGGCTTTACCAGGTCGCTGCGGTAGAAGAACGTGCCGACCGTGTGCGCCATCGGCACGACGGTCAGCTTCTTGTCGTCGTTCCAAAAGGCAAGCAGCGGCCACTGATCAACGGTATCGAGGCCCTTGATGTCGTCGGTCGGCTCGACCCACTTCTTCCAGAGCTGGCCCCAGTCGTCGTTGTGCCAGATCATGTCGAACTGGTCCGCGCCCGAGGTCAGCGTCGCCGTGACCTTCTCCATGAAGACGCTGTAGGCCATGGGTACGCGCGTCAGCTTGACGTTGTTGGCCTTGGCCCACTTCTCCATCATGTCGAGCGAGGCGTCCTGGATCGGGTTCTTCATGTACCCGACCTTGATTTCGCGCTCCTGCGCGGAGCCGGGGTTGGCCCACAGGGTCGCGGCCAGCATCGCCGTGGCGGCCCCCTTCAGCAACATGCGGCCCCGCATACGCAATTGACCCTGCATCGTCCGCGTTCCTCCTCCTGGCGCCCGCTGGCGCTGCTCCCGTGTTTTTTCCACAGGGGGGATGTTAGCCTCTTCCCCGGCGGGCATCCAGCCGGTTCCCGCCAGTCCACGGCCGGCAATTGCACGGCACCGGCCTTCTGCGGCTATGATCGAGGGAGCGCGGCGCGAGCCTGCGTCACGCCGCAAAATATCGAGGGTTGGCGCCATGCCAAAGACGCTCTTTATCGATTCAACGCCCGACATCGATCGGCTTTGGCAGCGCGTGCACGGGCCGCAGGACGCGCCGATCGACGTCAATATGGGACCCGTGGCCGAGGCCGATATTGCCCGTCTGCTGACGGGCTACGACACCACAATCGTCGATGCTACCTACTTCACCGCGGCCACCCTCAAGCGCTGCCGAAATCTCAAACACATCGTGTTCCTCGGCACGGGCGCCGGCAGCTTTATCGATCTCGCCGCGGCGACGGAGGCCGGCATCAAGGTCTCCACCATCAAGGGCTATGGCGACACCGCCGTGGCCGAGCACACCATGGGGCTCGTGTTTGCGGCGGCGCGCAACATCGCCAGCATGCACAAGATCATGCGCGATGGTGGCTGGCAGGTCATGCAGGGCCTCGAGCTCAAGGGCAAGACGCTCGGGCTGATCGGCCTCGGCGGCATCGGTCGCGAGATGGCGCGCCTGGGCAAGGGCATCGGGTTGGAGGTGATCGGCTTCAATCGCTCTCACCTGCCGGATGCGCCCGTGCCCATGGTCTCGCTGGAGGCCCTGCTGGCGCGCGCCGATGTGGTGAGCCTGCACCTGGCCCTTAACGACGGCACCCGCCACTTCCTCGACCGCGGTCGGCTCGAGAGCTTGAAGATGGGCGCCATCCTGGTGAACACGGCCCGGGCGGGCTTGCTGGACGAGGCGGCGCTGGCGGACCTCGTGCGGGCGGGCCGCATTGGCCACTATGCGACCGACGTTTATGCCGCCGAGCCGCCGCCGGCGAGCGAGCCGCTGCGGCAGCTTGAACGCGTGACACTGACCGCGCATGCCGCCTACAACACGCCCGAGGCGGCCATGACCATGTATCGCCGCGCCATCGCTCTGGCGGCGGCGGGCTAAGCCGGCCCAGACCTCGGGTTCTCCCTCCGGGCGCGAGCCTTCACGGCCCTGTGATGCCGCGATGCACAAATCATGTTGCATTGCACCATGAAATCGCCTATAGAGCGGGCAACAGCCCCCAAGCCAATGGAACTCGATCATGAACCAAGCCGTCGGAAAACAGGCCTTCGATCAGGCCGAGAAGCTCTTCAGGGACACTTTCAACCCCGGACAAATGCTGGCTTTTGCGGAGAAGACCGTGAGCACGTCGAAGGAATTCTATGACAAGGCGGCCGCGGCCGCCCAGGACGGCGCCAAGGCGCTGACCGAGATTGCCGATGCCGCCTGGGGCAGCACGAAGCTGCTCAACGAAAAGTTGGCCCAGAACCTGTCGGCCAATGTCGATGTGGCCTTCGCCGCCGCCCAACAGCTGGCGGCCGCCAAATCGCTGCCCGAGATCGGCAAGATCCAAAGCGAGTTCGTGCAGAAATTGTCCGTGCAGGCGACCGAACAGACCAAGGAAATGGTGGACCTGTCGACGCGGGCAACCCAGCACCTGTTTGAGAAAGCGCAGGCCGCGGCGAGCAAGTCGATCAAGCCGCTGTTCTAGCTCAGCGCTTAAGTTTAGCCCCAATCGATTGCCCCGGCTCCCCATGGGAGCCGGGGCAATTTGCGCTGCCGGCCAGCGCTCGCCTGCAGGCCGGCTCCTGTACTAACCTGGCCGTCTTCGAGACAGGAGAGAAGTCGATGCTCAAGGTCTGGGGACGGGTCAACTCCATCAATGTGCAAAAGGTGCTCTGGGCGCTCGATGAGTTGCAGGTCGCCTACGAGCGGATCGATGCCGGCATGGCCTTCGGCGTCGTCAACGAGCCCTTCTATAAAGCGATGAACCCCAATTCGCGCGTGCCGACGATCGACGACGATGGCTTCGTGCTGTGGGAATCGAACGCCATCGTGCGCTATCTCGCGGCCAAACACGGCGCCGGCGGTCTCTGGCCGACCGATCTCAAACTACGCGCCCAATCCGACCGTTGGATGGATTGGATCTCCAACCACGTGCACCCTGCCATAACGCCGGTGTTCTGGGGCCTGGTGCGCACGCCGGCGGACCAGCGCAACCCGGCGCAAATCGCCGCCGACGCGGAGAAGACCGCCCAGCAATTCCAGATCCTGGAGCAGGGTCTGACGGGACGGCGCTATGTGGCCGGTGAGGCGTTCACCATGGGCGACATTGTCGTCGGCGTCACCGTCTGGCGCTGGTACGCGCTCGACGTGAAACGTCCCCGCTTGGCCAACCTCGAAGCCTACCACGCCCGCCTGCAGGAACGGCCGGCGTTCCGCAAGCACGTCATGCTGCCGCTGACGTAGCTCCCCTCAACGCTTGCCGGCGCCGAGGTGGGCGATGGCTTCGATCTCCACCTTGACGCTCTCTTCGGCTAAGGCGGCCACCTCGACCAGCGTGCTCACGGGAAAGTCGCCGCTGAACACCTCGCGCCGGGCACGCCAGACCTTTTGGCGTTGTTTGATGTCGGTGACATAGATCACCACTTTGACCACGTCGGCCATGCTGCCGCCGGCCGCCTCGATCAGGTAACGAATTTTGCCGAAGATCATCTTTGCCTGGGCGTACTCGTCCCCGTCCAGGATTTTGCCGTCCTCGCCGCGGGCAATCATGCCGGCCACATAAGCGATGCCGTTAACGACGAGGCAGTTCGACCAGGTCTCCGCCGCAGGTTCCGGGACCTGCGGGCTGCTGACCCGACGGATCTTCTCTGACGGGTTGCTCGCCATGCTCGCTCCTCCTGGAACGGCCCGGTACCACGGGACAGGATGCCAATTGACGCAATGCTAGTGGAGCCGCCTCGGCAAGGAAAGGCCCGCGCACGCCAAGCCGGCCTCGCCTAGAAGAAGCAAACCGCAGCGCGCTTGGCCTGCCGTGGCGCCGGGCCTCCTCTTGCCGAGGCCGCGCACGCATGCGTTAATCGCGCCGGGTCGGTTGCGCCGGCCACGGTTGAAGGGATGACCGCGGGCCTTGCTTGGGCCCAGCCCAAGGAGAAATGCCGATGACACGCCGCGCCACCACATCGCGCCGCCGATTCCTGCAAACCGGTCTTGCGGCGGGCGCCGCCGTGGCGGCACCCGGCCGGCTGACGGCGCAGTCGGCACCTCCCGCCGCGAAGACCATCCGGGCGGTCATGCACGGCGACCTCACCGTGCTCGACCCGATTTGGACCACGGCCAACATGAGCGCTTATCACGGCGCCATGCTCTACGACACGCTGTTCGGCATCGACGCCAATCTCGATACCAAACCGCAAATGGTAAGCAAATGGGGCGCGTCCGACGACAAGAAAACCTGGACCTTCGAGCTGCGCGACGGGCTCAAGTTCAGCGACGGCTCGGCGGTGACCTCCGAGGACGTCATCGCGTCGCTCAAGCGCTGGGCGGCGCGCGACGGCGCCGGACAGCACATGATGCAGCGTGTCGCCGACATCGCCAAGAAGGACGACAAGACCTTCCAGTTCATTCTGAAAGAGCCCTACGGCTATTTGGTCGACGCGCTGGGCAAGACCTCGACGCCGCTGTGCTACATCATGCGCAAGAAGGAAGCCGAGACGAACCCGATGGAAAAGATCACGGCCTACGTCGGGTCGGGCCCCTTCATTTTCAATGAGACCGAGACCAGGCAGGGCGTGCGCTACGTTTATGACCGCAACCCCAACTACGTGCCTCGTGCGGAACCGCCTTCGGGCCTTGCCGGCGGCAAGGTGGCGAAGGTCGATCGCGTCATGTTCGAGAACATGGCCGACAGCCAAACCGCGCTCGCCGCCCTGCAGGCCGGCGAGATCGATTTTTACGAGACCCCACCCGTCGATCTCATCGGCCAGCTCGAGGGCGACGGCAATCTCACGCTCGAGGTATTGAACAAGACGGGCAACATCGGTTGGCTGCGCATGAACTTCCTGCATCCGCCGTTCAACAACGTCGATGCGCGCCGTGCCATGCTCTATCTCCTCGACCAGGAGGATTTCGTAAAGGCGACCTTCGGCAATCCCAAGTACTACAAGAAGTGCCCGTCCAACTTCGGCTGCGGGGTGCCGATGGAGAACGACGCCAATACCGGCTGGTTTAAAGAGGCGCCCAATCCGGCGAAGGCCAAGGAATTTCTGCAGAAGTCGGGCTACAAGGGCGAACCGATTCTCCTGATGCAGGCGACCAACATCGATTTCATGCGCAATGCCGCCGATCTCGTCGCCGGCGCGCTACGCTCGATCGGCGCCAATGTGCAGGTGGCCTCCTCCGACTGGGGCGGCGTCGTCAACCGCCGGGCCGTGAAGGCGCCGCCCGATCAAGGCGGCTGGAACCTGTTCATCACCTGGGCGGACGGCAATGCCGTCAGCAATCCGATCGCGCTTGCCGGCCACGCGGCGACCGGCGAAAAGGCCTGGTTCGGTTGGCCATCGGACGCCAAGAACGAGGAACTGCGAGACAAGTGGGCGCTCGCGGGCAGCCTGGCGGAGAAACAGCAGATCGCCCGCGAGCTGCAGGAAAACGCCTGGAACTTCGTGCCGCACGTCTGGCTCGGGCAATGGGTCGCCCCGACCGCGCGCCGCAAGAACCTGACGGGTATGTTGGCCGTGCCCGGCGTGGTGCCGTTCTGGAATGTGCAAAAGGCATGAGCCACCGGCGCGCGCCCGGCGGCGCGCGCCAGAAGCTTTGGCAACGCGCCCCGCCGGCAAGGGCATCGAGGCAGGCGTAATCGACGGACATGCTGGCCTTCATCATCCGCCGCCTCTTCTCCACGCTCCTCGTCATGGGGCTGGTGGGCGTGTTCATCTTCCTGCTCCTGCATCTATCGCCTGGCGACCCCGCCGCCATCATCGCCGGCGACAATGCCACTCCCGCCCAGATCGAGGCGATCCGGACCAGCCTTGGCCTCAACGATCCGCTGCATCTGCAGTTCGGCCGCTGGGCGGTGCGCGTCCTCAACGGCGATCTCGGCATCTCGATCTTTTCCAACGTGCCGGTCGCCACCCTCATTGGCCAGCGGGTCTGGCCCACCCTCTCGCTGGCGCTCACCACCATCGTGCTCGCGGTCGTGCTCGCCCTGACCGCGGGCGTCCTTGCGGCCTGGAAAGCCGGGAGCCTGCTCGATCGTCTGGTGATGATCTTGTCGGTGGTCGGCTTTTCCGTGCCGGTTTTCGTCGTCGGCTATCTTCTTATTTATTTGTTCGCCATCACCCTGCGCTGGCTACCCGTGCAGGGGTACACGCCCCTCGCGGAGGGTCTCTGGCCCTGGGCTAGTCACCTGGTCCTGCCCTCCCTGGCTCTCGGCCTGGCCTATGTGGCGTTGATTGCGCGCATCACGCGCACGGCCATGCTCGACGTGCTAGCCGAGGACTACATGCGCACCGCGCGGGCCAAGGGGGTGGCCACCGGCCCCATGTTGTTCAAGCACGCCCTGAAAAGCGCCGGCGTGCCGATCGTCACGGTGGTGGGTATCGGCATTGCGCTGCTGATTGGCGGGGTCGTGATCACCGAAACGGTCTTCAACCTGCCGGGTATCGGCCGATTGGTGGTCGATGCCATTTCCAAACGAGACTATCCGATCATCCAGGGCGTGATCCTGCTGTTCTCCGGGGTCTACGTGATCATCAATCTGCTGGTCGACCTTTCCTACACCTTGCTCGATCCCCGGATCCGCTACTGACATGACGGTCGCCGCCGCAGAAATCGCTTATGTGCCGCGCCGCGGCGGCCTATGGCACTTCGTGCGGCGCAACCCG
>Ga0075425_100004800_pt1 | contig 14001 bp, 13 predicted proteins | sample SoiMethybrSBSTD4_FD_75300 | JGI IMG/M metagenome (GOLD analysis project Ga0075425, IMG submission 75300) | Bulk soil microbial communities from a Populus tree surrounding site in Tennessee, USA - Soil MetaG P. TD hybrid SBSTD4 | ecosystem: Environmental > Terrestrial > Soil > Tree plantation...
CAGTCAGAAGTCGCCAAGCTTCCACCCAACCGCAGAGTCGCTGTCATCCTCGACTCACCTGGTGGCCTTCTCAGCGAGGGACTGAAGCTCGGCCAATTCTTCTACGACGCCAAGATTGCCACGTTCGTATTCTCCGGCGGGTACGGCTGCCATAGTGCCTGTGCCCTCGCATTTCTCGGCGGACGCGACGCCGCCACCGGCAAACCTCTGCGGGTGATGATGTCAGGTGCGCAACTGGGTTTTCATCAGTTCGGAGCCAAGTTCGACAATACCAAAACCTACACCAAGAAGGACATGGCAACGGTTGTCGCGGACACACAGCGGGTGATGGACGCCATTATCGGCTACCTGCGTGCCATCAATGAGGACCTGGACTTCCTGCCGCTAATGCTGCGAGCCCCGCACGAAGCCATCACGCTGGTCAACGACGACGTTGCACTTATGAAGGGCATCCATGTCATGGAGCAGAAGACGCAGCGAATTATCGATCCCAGCAACATCGTCAAGCGGCGCATTGCTGCGCGATAGCAGCTCGAGTTCGGAGTCGTGGCATGCGTGGTTATTCTGTCTCTGTCGGCGGCCACAGGGCCTGGCGCTGCGCTCTCGCCGGAACATTCGGCGCTGCCGCGATGTTGATCGGCGCCAACACGAGCTGGGCTCTCGAGTTTGTCAAACACCCCGACGACAGCGCCACGGTGAACGCCGTCGAAGTGAAGGGCAACATCGAGACCGGCGATGCCGTGGCCTTGCAGGCTTATATCGCCAAGCTACCGCACAAGAAAGTCACCGTCGTCTACCTCAACTCGCCCGGAGGCTCTCTCGAGGAGGGTATGGCGCTCGGGCGCCTCTTCCACCGCGCGCAGATCCGGACGGCCGTAATTGGCAAGGACGTCGTCTGTAGGAGTGCCTGCAGCACCGCATTCCTTGGCGGCCGCGATTCCGAGACGGCCGAGCCCTGGCGAGCTAAGGGCTCCACGGCCCGGCTCGGGTTCCACTCCTTCGAGATCGATTGGGAGGACAAGGAGTACACGGCGCAGGACATGAGCAACGCCATCGCCCGCACGCAGAAGATAACGCTGGCCATGGCGGACTACATGATTGAGGTCGGCGCCAGCCTCGAATTTTTGCGCGCACGTCTCAGATCCCCTATCGACAGCCTGAGCTACATGTCCAACGAGGAGGCTCTCTCGCTTGGCATCTACATCGCCAACGACAAGACCGGCGAACTGATCAAGCCAGCGCAGGTCAAGTCCCCGCGCACGGGTTCGTAGGCGCGGTGTTGCGGAAAAATTGCCGCTTGCCGTCGATATGGAATGAGGGATTGTCCTCGCTGCGTCGCGTGACGGCCGCGCGGCCAATTCCAGTAACTTCGATCCAGAGCTCTGCACCATTCGTGGCATCGATGAGCAGCACGCTGATGCCAAAACGCTCACGGCCATCGATGCCCCTACGAGGGGAAGGGATCAGGATTCGTTGGCTGCGGACAGCCTATCCTTCCGGCTTCCACGCTCGCGGTCGGCGGCTTCCCTGACGATGCGGGAAGCCTGCGCAAGTCGCGCCGCGGTCTCCAACGTTGCACGCGCCCCGTATTCCTCGCTGTCCATCTCGGCACACGCTCTGACCTGCTCGGCCTGGCGATGCAACCAAGCGGCGAGCGAAATCAGGCTGATGTCTTCAATCATTACGAAATTCCTTGCTCCCGCCCACGTGACAACGCGAGCTGCGCTACAGAGTTTCCAAGAAGATTGTTTACACTTGGTGCAGGAGCCGAAATCGGACTGAGAAACTCTTACCCCACAATGTGCTCTAAATGACCTTGCGCGATTGCCTGCAGGCCGCTGCTGCTTATCATTGAAGAATTCCGCGCTCTTTGATGATGCTGCTCACCTCGATCGAGCCCATCTTGGTCAGGTGAGCCAAATCGAACTGGATTGGATCGCCCCAAGCGTCCCGCGTCGCGCAGACATCAGCGCTGTCACACATGGCCTCATAGATGGATACATAGTGCGCGCCAGCTGCGGTGACTGCACGGGCAAAGGCGCGATCAAGATCCTTCAGGTCAGGATCTCTGCTGCGAGCGACTAGCGATGGATCCCCTAGCCATTCGCTGCGCGCTAGAAGGCGCGGCAGCAGGTCGGTATAGCTGACAATCGGACCAAAAACATAGACCAGCGCGGTCGATTGCCGTACGAACTCGATCGTCCGCACGACCGTGCCGATGTCATCGGCAGCCCACTTGGCAGCGATGATTACCCCGTCCAGCCGGTGATTGGGAAGGAAGTCCAGGTACGCCTGGTCCAGCACCGAGCGGCAGCGCGGCGCGCCGCCGGTACCGAGGGTCGGCGTGCACCCGGACGCGGTCACCTGCAGGAAGTTGATGTCGGGAAATACCGCGCTTAGGCCCGCCCAGTACTGCGCCGCGTGACTGTCTCCGACCAGTAGGAAGTTCCTCCGCGCCGTGTCAAGGCGCAAGCAGTCCGGACTTACCCACGGTGTGTCTGAGAAGGCGCGCGAAATGAAGCATTGGCCGCTCCTAAAGGGTCCGTTTGGGTCATACCTGAAATTTGCGAGTTGCCGAACCTGTTCCGGATAACGAGCAGCCAGTCCGCCCGTTGCAACGAGCAGGCTGGCGATGCCGGCGGCGGTCGCGGAAGCCGCCGTCGCAACTAAGAACAGCGGTCGGCGCCGAGGGAAGAATATGCGACGCCGGAAGGGCTGCTCGACGTAGCGCCACGAGAGGGCCGCGACAGCGAGGCTCATTGCGCCTAACCAGACCCGTTCGACGTCCGTAAGGGCAAAGCCGGCGTGGGATTTGTAGAGTACGATGATCGGCCAGTGCCACAGGTAGAGCGAATAGGAAACGAGGCCAATGAATACGGCACCTCGAGAGGACAGCAGGCGGGACACCAAGGTATCACCGCCGGCTCCCCCATGGATCACCAGGGCCGCGCCCACGCATGGCAGGAGGGCCGCCCATCCGGGAAACGCCACGTTTCTGTTGAATGCCCCCCCGGCCAGGAGAATAGCAGCCAGGCCCACCGCCGATGCCAATTCGCGCAGTCGCTGGCTACGAAGCTCCGGAAAGGCGCCCAGCGCCAACAGGCATCCCAGCAACAACTCCCAAGCCCTTGGCGGCAGCAGGAAGAACGCTGCCGACCGCTCGTACCTCGTCAATACGAGGCAAGATGCGAAGGATATGGCGGCGACGAGCGCCAAAGCGGGCAGACAACGAGATCCGCCGCGCCAGCGCAGTAGCGGCGCCAAAGCTAGCGGGAAGAGCAAATAGAATTGTTCCTCTACCGCGAGCGACCACGTGTGCAGCAGCGGAATGACCTCGCTCGTGCCAGCGAAGTAGCCGCTGCCGCTGTAAAACAAAATATTCGCAACGAAACCGGTTGCTGCTGCGACGCCCTTGCCGAGATATTCGAGCTCGGGGGGGAACAGGAAAAGTGTGCCGGCGACTGAGGTCCATAGCAGCACACAGAAGAGAGCAGGCAAAATTCGGCGTGCCCGGCGTTCGTAGAATTGCCCGAGAGAGAACCTGCCAATTCGCATATCAGCGCAGATGATCTGCGTGATAAGGAAGCCCGATATCACGAAGAATATGTCGACCCCAACGAACCCGCCTTTGGTAAATCCCACACCCAGGTGATACATGACGACCAGGATGACGGCGATGGCACGCAAGCCGTCGATGTCGGGCCGATAGCGGTGATCGGTTGCGCTCGACAGTCGATGCTGACGCGCTGCTTGTGATTGCTGCCGAGTGTCTCCTGAAGCAACTTTGAAGCCTAGTGCCAGGGGCGGTCCGTGAACCCTCAACTCTTCCTCTCAAATACTCAACCCTTCCACTACTGCCATTATAAATAAGCACATTTGCCCACCATGGGGCATATGCCGCGGACAGAAAGTCCGCTTCTGTTGCATATGTACATCATTGAGAAATTTGCTCCAGACCAGCCTATCCGCGACCAGCTGAGGATCTGCATCGTCAAATCTTTGGCCTTCTTCGAAATGTCTCCATTGGTTTGCGAAGGGAATGGAATGGTGTGAAGTTTCCTCTTCTTGTGCTTTCCGACTTGCTGCTACCTCGATGCCGTTCACCGTCACTTGCCGGGAGACAGCCACCTTTCCCTTAAGCTGAAGGGCCGGGCCCATTACGAACTCTCCGCTCATGCGGCAATTGCCAACAAGCCGGCAAGAAGTCGAAGGCAAGCCGGTAGCACCGACCGGTTCGTTCGCAGTACCCGGTCATTACGGGACTTTGCCTGCGCCACCAGGCACGAGGAGGGTCGCTCCAGGTTGGGCGCGGCAGTGGCCCGTGCGCGGGGCTACGGGCGGTCGAACATACGCCAAAGCTCAAGGTCGCCCGAGTGCGTGTTTTGATACGCGCGGTGTTGCCATTAGCCTTGGATGGGTCGGTCCCAATCGAGCAGCTAAGTACCTTACGCACCCGGCGGGCGTACCCTATCCCTTCCAGCGGTGCTCGCAGCAGTCGTCCTCCACCGAGGCGCGCCATTGCCGCCCGTCACTCGTCATTGCCAGGTTCTAACTCCGGCTGCAGGTCTCAAGCGTTAGCATAGGCCCAGGATCAGGATCAGGATCAGGATCAGGATCAACCAATGCTCGAACATGTCTCAGTGCCCGTGAAGAACTACCAACGATCGAAGGCATTCTATCTGGCCGTACTCCGGCCGCTCGGTTATGTCCTGCAACGGGCGTATCCACCGGAAGCGGCTGGATTCATGGAGGGGAACCATACGAGCTTTTGGATTAGTAGAAGGAGGAAGATCGCCAAGATCCATGTCGCCTTCCTGGCCAAAAACCGCAAAGAAGTGCAAGGCTTCCATAAGGCGGCGATCACGGCTGGAGGCAAAAATAATGGCAAGCCGGGCCGGCGGAAGGGCTATGGCTACGCGGCGTTCGTCTTCGATCCCGACGGCCACAACATCGAAGCTGTCCATTTCGAGAAGGGTGACGACTGACGGCGGAGCAGACATGATGTGCATCGGCGCATTTCATCTGGGTCGTTCAAATCGATCCACAACCCGATTTATGCGTCGTCGGATCCAACATGCTGCTTGCTTGCTCGCCCTGGCCGATCCTCCCGATCACTCCCGCGCCAAAGGCGTTGCCCCGTTGCGTTGCAAGCCAGTGGCGAACTGGACCACGAAGGAAATCGAGGCTCGTCAAAAGACTTGTAGAGACGTGACCGATATGACGTAAATAACTGCCAAGGAATTGGTCAACGCCGTCGAGCGCCTGTTAGGTACCAGGCCAATTCATGAAAGGCGCGCGGTCACGAAAAGGCTGACCAATTCATCCGGGGACACCCGGGACACACTGCCATCATTTTGGCCCGTTGCGCGTGCCAACTTCCCTCATGCGACAGTGGCAGCGCTGATCCCTTCTCGCGTGGCATTGTGGGTAAGCACTCTTGTGAGGATGGCACGTTTGTCTCGTCACCGTGGTTGTGAGTTGTCGCTCATGGCAACCATTGCCGCGTGCACTGCCCATCAAAACCCGTTGCGGTGCTTGGAAGCGGTCGCACAGTGCCAAAAACCTCAACGCCAGCAGCCAGAATAATTGAAGGTGCCAATGCTTCGACCTGCGCTGATAGTTGGGCTTGCCCTGTTGCTCTCCCTACCGGTGCAGGCGCAAATACGCACCACACCAAACAGCCCCGTTACTCCTGCGGCCTCGCAGAGCGCGCGCGAGGTGCTCGCTCAAGTGCGGCCCGCGGTCATACAGATCAAGAGTTTTTTTGGCTCGAACACGGCCCAAACCTCTCATGGAACCGGTTTCGCAGTGAAGGACGGCGGCGTCTTCATAACGAACTATCACGTGGTGGCTGATAGGGTGCAGTACCCAGGCAAGTATCGGCTCGAATACCGCACAGCGGATGGGGAAACCGGTGCAATAACAATTCTGGCGATAGATCTTCGCCACGATCTTGCGCTCGTACGCACCGCTGGCTACGCGCCTCAACCGCTCAAGCTCCAACCTTCGCCGGCGAACAAGGGGGACCGCGCCTACTCCATCGGTTTTCCCTTGGATGTGGGACTTACGATTACCGAAGGCATTTCGAACGGCAACGTCGATGATTCCTTTGAGCCTCGCATCCATTACTCAGGCGCCATCAACGCGGGCATGTCCGGCGGCCCTGGGTTAAACGACGCAGGCGAGGTCATCGGTGTCAACGTCGCAGGCTACCGCTTCGAACAATTGGTTAGCTTTCTAGTGCCGGCCGTACATGTGCAGGCGCTGCGCGATGGCGACCACGCTCAAGAGGCCACCGATATTGACCTGAAGAAGAAGGCCGCAGCTCAGATACACTCCCATTCTGCCGACCTGCTCGGCGCACTTGATAGTACTATGCAGACACAATCGGTTTCAGGGTATTCACTGCCAGACAAGATTGCGCCGTTCATCAATTGCCACGCCTCCGGCAACCCGGTGAGCGATGATCACATTCAGACAGTCCAAATTCGTTGCTTAGCCAAAGCAGGCCTTTACATTCAACCGAACCTCTACGCCGGTGACCTCAGATACTCGCACTATGTCTTATCGACGGACAGACTGGATGCGTGGCGTTTTGCCAATCGGCTCTCCGCGCTCACTCTCGCCGTGGGCAATTATGGGTCAGCTCGTCACGTCGGCCCCTACGCTTGCGAGGATCGCATTGTTGGCCTCAAAGGTTTTGATGCCGGCATGCTTGTGTGTGCGCGGCGATACCGCAAATTCGAAGGTCTATATGATTTTGTGGTGCGTGTGAGCAGCTTGAACAATTCGAAACGCGGATTCGCGAGCCATCTGGATATTTATGGTGTCGAATTCGAGCCCGGTATGAAATTTATCCGGCGCTATGCGGAAGCCATGGAGTGGAAGCCATGAGCGCCGACAGGGTGGTTGTCGAGGGCCTCGACGGACACGGGCGCGTCCAGTGGCGCGAACGGTTAGCACTGAATGAAACCCGACGCACGTTCACGATAGGTCGAAGTATCGACGCTGATGTGACGGTGGACGATCCATTTGCAGCCGAGATGCATGCATCGCTAGAGGTCACGCCAGATGGCCGGATTTTTGTGAACGATCTGGGATCGGTGAATGGCCTCGTAATTTGTGGCAAGCGTTTGCGCGGGGCGTGCGATTTCGAAGTTCCTGATAACGTGTTGCAAATTGGGCGAACGCGTCTGCGAGTGCGTACAGCGGCTGAGCGCCTGGAGCCTGAAAGACCTTATCAGGTGCGCCCTTCATCGTTCCTCCGTGATCCTGCCTGGATCGCGGCAATTGGAGCGGTAATTGGCGGACTGCAACTGGTCTACAATAGCTGGCTAAGTGCCCCGCGCGATCTCGCGCTGAGCATCGTCATACTTCTGACGGCCGCCATCTCAATCGGTGCCATCTGGGTGGCGATTTGGGGGCTGTTGTCGCGAGTAATGCAGGGTGAGTGGCGTTGGCTTCGCCACACCGCAATTTTCCTTGGGGTCTCCACGGCGTTTATCGCTCTAATGGGCATACTCGAGTTGAGCGCGTTTGCGTTTGCCCTCCCACTTCCGAACAGTCGCTACACCTGGATCGGCGCCTTCGCTCTTGCTTGGGCTCTTTGTCTGCATTTGATCCATGCTTCGAGCCTCACTACAGGCCGCGCAGCCCTGGTTGCATGTGTCATTTCGCTTGTCCTTGCGGGAGGTAATGATTGGCTGCAGGAACGTTACCAGACACGCAATGTGAATTATATTCCTGCCCACATGCATATTTATCCGCCAGCTGTCCGGCTGCGGCCTTCCGAGACGATGGAGAATTACCTTAAGGGTTTGGAGAGCTTGCGCGAGCTCGCAGACAGCCGGCTGATCGATGCTCTCGCAAACGATCCCAACAAAGATGACGAGCGGTGACCAGTGTGTGCCGTCGCCCGAGAACATAGCCGAAGGTGACTGGACGGCTCATCGCGTCCGTCATGCATCCCTTCCAGGGTCGCGGACGAAAGTGACACAGCCGACGTTATTGGGTATCGCCCTCCATCGTGTGTGAAGATTGCGTTACCGATCACGTTCAGCGTGAATGCGCACTGGGTCAAACGCCCTTCCAACCGCACATCCTGGTTCACCCGGGATGCGCATCTACTCGAGTCGTCAACAACAACACGAGCATTCGTCGGCTCAATACCCGGGGGCGCCAACGAAGCCTCAGGCCATGCTGTAGATCGCAGACTCGAAGGCGTAATAGAGCGGCAATGATTTTTTGTCCGCGAACGGCAGCACCTGGCTCAAGTATACGCCCCCAACGCCAGTCGACGGATCGATCCAGAAATATGTATTTGCCAGGCCTGCCCACATGAGGCCTCCGGCAGGGCGTCCGGTCGGCGCCTTCTCAGTGTTGATCTGAAAACTTAGGCCCCAAGTTTTCGGCATGCCTGGAAAGAATTCGGCGTCATTGGACAGGGGTGGCGCCGCAGTTTTGAGCTGCGTCACACTATTGTCACCCATGTTATTGCGTATCATCAGATCGACGGTTTCGGGCTCAAGCACCTGGTTACCGTCGGCTTTACCGTGGTTGAGGATCAGCCGCACGAAGCGCAGATAATCACCACCCGTGCTGTAGAGCCCGCCCCCGCCCATTTCGAACTCCGGATCTTGCGGGATTTCCAGGTCCATCTGCGCCGTGAAAGCGCCGTTGTCGCCGCGCTGGTGGATCTTGGCAAGACGATCGCGCATGTCGGGCCTGATCTTGAAGGCGGTACTGGTCATACCGAGCGGAGCGAACAAATTTTCCTGTAGGTAGACCCCAAGCCTTTTGCCGCTAACCGCCTCCACCATCTTACCAGCCCAGTCGATATTGATGCCGTAAAACCACCTGTCGCCGGGATCGAACAGCAGGGGCGTGCGCAGAGCCGCGTTTTGGCAGCTGATGATGCCGGGGATATTCTTGGCCGCCTGGTATTTGACAAGATCAGCGCTCCATATGTCGTAGCCGAAACCCGCCGTGTGGGTCAGCAGATGACGCAGCGTGATCGCACGCTTGGGCGGCCGCGTACGGGGCTGGCCCGCGACATCAAAGCCTTCGAGCACTTCAGTGGTCGCGATCTCCGGAACGATCTTGGCGGCCGGCGCATCAAGATCGAGCTTACCTTGCTCCACCAGCTGCATCGCACCGGCCGATGTGAGGGCCTTTGACATCGACGCGATCCACACCACGGTATCCGTGGTCATCTCCGCGGGTTGGCCGAGGACGCGCTTGCCATATGCAGCTTCGTAGATGACGCCATTGCGATCGGTTGCCATGGCAATGACACCGGGGACGTCGCCGGATTCGACGGCGCGCTGCAGCAGCGCATCGACCTCACTCTTGCGCGCTGCATCGACAGACTGCGCGCGAGCGGACGACCCCGCCGCGACCGCAAACGCTGCGCTTCCCGTAACCACAAATCTTCGGCGCCAGGTCGTCATAGGCGTCCTCCCGTTATTGTAATGATTTCCTTCAGTCCGCTAAGCAATGGCCTCTGACAGTGGGTCTCCGGCTCGCACTGCCATCAGATCCAATCACGCCAGACCCCAAAATGAGCCACGCGAAACCCGACGCCTGGCTAGACTTTAGCCGAAAATGCCGTGTCAGGTGTGAGAAAAGAGATGACTGCAAACAGACGCTGAGGAAATCGCCTTGGAGCAGCGATGCGGTGGCGGACGTTGTTCGAAGTCGCCAAAGTTGGCCTGCCAGTCTCGTAAGCAGCGACTGGCGAGTTCGGCGAGGTTGTCGATTTCGCCCATGAGGACCTCGTTGAACGCCTCCAACTGCTCGGGGTGATCTGTTCCCTCAGCCTTTGGTATTGATAGTTAGCCAAGACACGCCAGCGCGAAGCATTACGCTTACTCCACTTTGCTGGCTACGATCCAATCACGAGCGATCTTCACGGCCAAGCCTACTCAACACTGCGCAAAAGATCGGTCATTCCGGCAATGGGGCTGCATTATTGCCGCACCCCCAGCCGCTTCAACGCCTCCTTGCCCGACGACTGGACGGCCGGATTATTCGGCGCAACTGCAAGAGCGCGACGGAAATCCGCGATGGCCTCCTCGCGTCGCCCAAGCGCTTCAAAGATGCTCCCTCTTGTGTCGAGTGCGTGCGCGCTGTTGGGGTTCAACTCAAGTGACTTCTCAACGTCCGGCAGTCCTTGGGCGGCTTTGCCGGCGGTGAAATAGGCCCACGCGCGGTTGTTGTAAGCAACGGCGTACTTTGGATTGATCTCAATCGCTTTAGTGTAATTGGCGATTGCGCGGTCCTGATCACTCGGATCGTTGCGCTCTTGGCCACGCACATTATACACAAAACCGCGAAGGGCATACGAGACAGCGTCTCTGGGATCGATTTCAATCGCCTTATCATAATCGGCGATGGCCCGGTCATAGTCCTTCTTCCCCAAGTAGGCATTGCCCCGGCTGGCGTAGACAATGGCATACTTCGGATCGAGTTCAATCGCCTCATCGTAGTCGGCAATAGCTCCATCGTAGTTCTTTTTGTTCAGGTGAGCATTGCCACTGCTGTAGTATGCAGCAGCATTTTTCTGGGTTTCCATCCCTGATGGATTGGCCGAAGTGCAACCGCTATGTGGATCTGATGAGGCTTTAGGCTGGCTCGCGCACTGGGTCCACTCCTCGGAGGGCTGTGCACTCGCAAGTGACATAAGGACCGTCAGAAAGAGCAAACCAAGCGAAGGCATCGCTACGCGAAACATGCTCCCTTCTCCCAAATGCAAAGCGTGAACAGTAGCCAGCGCCGCAACGAGCTTCTAGGGGCACGCGCCCAGCCCTTTCAAGACCTCCTAGCCGGATGCCTGCGTTTCAGGATCATTCGCCCCAACCAAGAGAGAGAGCATCGAAAGTCCTGCGATGGCCTCTTCGCCGGCCCAGGCATTCGCAAATGCTACCCCTTGTGTCCAGCGAGTGGGCGTTGCTCGAGCTCAGTTCAAGTGACTTCTCAACATCTGGCAGGTCTTTGGCGGCTTGCGCATCTTGAAGTCGGACCAGTCGCGATTGTTGTTATACCATCGCGAATTGGGCGTTGATCGCAAGCGCCTTGCTTTAGTCGGCTATTGTTCGCTCTTGGTCCCTGGGTTGTTGCGCGCATCAGCGCGTATGCTATCCGCAAGGCTTCGGACGGCGCCACGCGTTGTTTGTCAGCGCCGTGCGACGCACACTACATAAGACTTCTCTCGCTTTCGAGTACAAGTGAGGTGTCCAGCTTTCAAATACGTTGCGGCGATTCCCAAGCGGCAGTTTCGTGGATCCAATGTTCGCCAAGGCATGTGGCCGCTGAGCTGGGGCGCGTAGTGGTCGACAAGTATTTTGCACCACGGAAGGTCAAGATCGAAGGGCAATGCTTTGAGGTGACACTTGGTAAGGATGTAAGGATGCCATGAGCAAATTCTGGCAAGAGCGCACGGGGAGTAGTGGCATGGCCGACGCGGCAAACGCGTGTCCGAAGTGCAGTATCCCCACGGAAGAAGGCTACCACATACTCGACCGCCAACACCTAACCGCGGCCGATCCGCTCACATGGATAGCGGGACTCTGGAGGTCGCCGACGCATGTTCTCCGATCCCCTACAAGGCAAGGAGTATCGATCGATCTGCAACGACCGTTGCACGGGCTGCGGCTACCTTGAAGCCTTTGCCAAGTGAGGGTGTGGTGAAGGCAGTTTTGCCGGTCCTTGCGGTCTTGGCTCTCGCAGGATGCGCCAGATATCCGACGGCAGAGAAAGTAGCCGACTGTGCCGCCAATCGCTTTGGCACCAAGAATGGCGCGTTCACAATCGCACGGCGCTCGAGATCCATCCTCTATGGCGCCGAGTACGCAATTGCGTACCAGAAATCCGGAAGCACCGATCGCGGGGTTGTCATCTACAATCGAGTGCAGGGAGCGATTAGCAGCCACCAAGAAATTTCGTATGGCAACCACGCCGAGATCAAGGGCGCCGTTGAGGCGATTGAAAACTGTGTCTCCTTCGCGGCAGACCAATAACCGGATGCTCTGGCGGATTTCGTCGGCTCCAAGGGCGTGAGCAAACGTCGGCGATTGCTTCAGATTGTTTGCTTTCGTCGGCTTTAAGAAAGCCATACAATTAGCTGGAAGGAAACGGAGGAGAGCTGTTGTCATGGCGACGGTAAAACCTCGGGACCATGCTCCCGAGTTCAAGCACGTTGATGACATGGAATGGGAGACGGGCCGCTTCAACAACAAGACGAAGTTTCTCTTTCATCCTCGTCCAGATCGCCCGACCGAACCGAACGCAGGGCTTCTGCAATACGCGCCCGGAGCGAGTTTTCCCCTCCACAGACACGACTTCGCGCAAGTCTGGTACATCATCGAAGGCGAATTCTGCTGCGGCGGCACGATCTACGGTCCAGGAACATTTGTTTACATGCCCGACCCACACTTCGAACATGAGATGACGACGAAGACCGGAGGAACGGTTGTTTTTCTCCAATATCCGGGTCCGACAACCGGTGCGCGCCCGATTTACGACGGTCGGATGAACCTGAAGAAGCCGGAGTCCCCTGAGAAGTATGATCTCAATCGGTGAGCGGGACTGCATCACCGAGACCGAGGGTCTGGATTTCGCATGAAGTGGGCATGCTCACGCACCTTGTTCGTGCGATAGCTCACATATTTTGGTTTCCCCCCGAGGGCATAAGCGCGGAGGTTATCGTCTGAGGTGATTCTCGTTTTGACATGATTGAGAGTGCTTGCGCGTAGCGTTGGAACTCGACTTGGAACTTGGAATGACCCTGCTTGGCATAACCCTACGCACGCCCCTCGTCGCAGGCACATTTGCAGGTAGCTGCCTGTGTCACTCCCTACGGAGGAGAACGATGCCGATCTTGCGGATCGTCGGCGGGATCATTGGCATGGCAATCGCCGCGGCCCTGTTCGCATCGGCTGCGCTCGTCACCGTCGCCAGCGCCGACGCGCTCGAAGACATCAAGGCGCGCGGCACGCTGATTGTTGGTGTCAAGGCTGACTACAAGCCGTTCGGCTTCCGCGATCCCTCCGGCGCAATCATCGGGCTCGAGCCAGACTTGGCCGCCGATGTCGCCAGCAAGCTCGGGGTCAAGCTCGAGCTGGTGCCCGTCGTATCCGCCAACCGCATGGAATTCCTCAACCAAGGCAAGATCGACCTGATGATCGCGACGATGTCCGACAAGCCCGAGCGCCGCAAGATCGTGCAAGTAATCGAGCCGCTCTACTATTCAGATGCGATCAACGTGCTGCTGAGGAAGGACGCGCCGGTCGGCAGTTGGAGCGATCTCAAAGGCAAGAAGCTATGCGGCACGACCGGCGCGTTCTCCAGCAAGGTGATCGCCCAGCAGTACGGTGCGGAAATCGCCTCCTTTGACGGCTCGGAGATGCCACTGCTGGCACTGAAGAACGGCGACTGCATCGGCTACCTTTTCGACCAAACCTTCATCGTCGGCAAGCTCGACGACAACGATTGGAAGGACGGCTACCACATGCCCCTACCTGGCATCATGGAGACGCCCTGGGCGATTGCCGTGAAGCTCGGTGAAATCAACTTTCGCAAGTTCATGGAGGACATCCACAAGGATTGGATGAAGTCGGGCCGCATCATGGAGCTAGAGAAGAAGTGGCATGTGCCGCCGACGGACTACGCCAGGCGCATGCACGAGATGACCAAATCCGGCAGATGAGCCGGGGCGCGGGGGCTGAGCAAGCAAGTGCTCCCAGTGTGACGGTTGGTGCCCCGATTTGAGCTCGAGCGCCTCAAGGGCGCGTCGCTCCTTGGCGAGAATAAACTCGCGCTCTTGGTCCACACAAATGGGCTTGTCGCCCACAATCCGGCTCGGCGTTTGCACGCGTTACAAATGCGGGCGAAGCGCCCGAAACAAACGCCTGCACCTCGTCTTCGCTGCGAAGAGGTTGTTGGCGCGGTTTGACCAAGCCTGGCGACAAGGGAACTTGATGCAATATCCTCTTTGGTGTGTGG
>Ga0075425_100004801_pt1 | contig 13999 bp, 11 predicted proteins | sample SoiMethybrSBSTD4_FD_75300 | JGI IMG/M metagenome (GOLD analysis project Ga0075425, IMG submission 75300) | Bulk soil microbial communities from a Populus tree surrounding site in Tennessee, USA - Soil MetaG P. TD hybrid SBSTD4 | ecosystem: Environmental > Terrestrial > Soil > Tree plantation...
CCTTGAACATGGCGACGAACTCGTCGTCGATGTCGCGGTCGCGCACGCCGTGCGCCAGCGCATCGACATTGGCGCGCAGGAGCCCTTTCGCGTCTTCCAGATCGAAGAGGTGCGCGATCACCCGCAGGCCACGCTTGTGCGCCTCGTCGATGATCGCGCCGTAGATCTCGGGCGTGAGCTTCTTGAACTTGCCATCGCGGGTGTCGACCCAGATTTTCACGATGTCGACCTTGTGCGCGGCGAGCTCCTCGACCGCCTTGCGGCCTTCGGCTGCGCTGGTGATCCAGTACGGCGCGGTGGTGCGCCCCGGTTCCGGCATCGTGATGCCGCGTCCCGCGCTGTAGAAGCGCGCCGCGCCCGGAATCGATTCGCTTCGCACGTCGAGCAGCCCGTAGCCGTCGGTGCCGAGGCTGAGCGCCGCGCTGACGCCATAGTAGGCGCGCTGCTTCAGGTCGCGGATCAGCGCATCGCGCTCGGTGCTGAGATGCACGTGCGTGTCGATGATCATCGGCATCACCGTCTTGCCGGCGAGATTCACGCGCGTGGCGCCGGCAGGCACTTGCACACTGGCGGCGGCGCCGGACTGCGCGATCCTGGCGCCCTCGACGACCAGCGTCCCGTTCTCGATCACGCGGCCGTCGCCGACGATGAGCCGCGCACCTTCGTACGCGGTGGCCGGTTGCCCCTGCGGTGGCGTCGCACAACCGGCGAGCGCGCCGAGCGCGAGGATTGCGTTTGCAGCCAGATGCATGCGGAACATGGCAGCCTCCCCTATACGAAGAACAGCCTCAGACCACTTCAACGTCGAGCGAGCAAGCCGCCGCATTCCGGACGGTGCAGCCGACCGGCGAATGCGCATCGGCCCACTGCACCAGCGCTCGCAGGGCGGGCGGATCGGCATCGCCGCTGATCCGGACCTTGGTGCGCATCGGGTTCAATCCGGCCGACACTTTCTCGTCGAGCCCGAGGAGTCCGCGCAGGTCGGAGTCGCTCTCCACCGTAACTTCCAGCTGGGTCAGCGCGATTCCCAGCTTGGCCGCCCGCATCGCAATCACGGTGGCCGCGCACGAGGCCATTCCGGCGCGCAGGTACCAGCTCGGATTCGGCGCCGAAGCGCCGCCGCCCATCGGAGGCGGCATGTCGGTCACCGCGCGCTCGTTGTTCGGCCCCGTGATTTCGAACTTCAGGCCCTCGGCGAGCCGCGCCGTGGCCGGCACATTCTTGGATTTCGCCTTTGCCGGGTCGGCGCCGATCACGGCGCTCAGCCGGTCGATCGCTTCGCGCACTTCCGCATTGGCCATGGTTCGCCTCCTCGACGCGAAAGCATGCCAGAGATCAGGGGAGTTTGCGGCCGGCGTCGATTTTACGGCCGTTTAGCCGCCTGGTTTCTCAATCGGCCAACGCACAAAGGCGAATACCCACAAGAGAATGACATTCAATAAGGGAACTAGAGCCAGCAAAGACCAAGCGCCGGAATAGCCAGCCTTGCTCACGATACGCCAGCAGGGCACGATTATGACGGTCAGATAGATCAGGATCATCAACCAGTGCCCGACCTCGTTCTGCTAGCCAACGCGAGGCCTTGCGGAATCATGACGCGGTCCGGTCGACTGGACAAAGCGATCAACCAGGAAGATCGTGGTGCTGTCCATGGTTAGCCAGCAAACCTCAAAGTCGACCGACTTCCCGATCGCACCGCCGGTCGAGCCGATGCTGGCGAAGCTCGCCGACGAGCTGCCGCCGCAGGGGGAGTATCTGTACGAGCCGAAATGGGACGGTTTCCGGGCGATCGTGTTCCGCGGGACCTCGGAGCTCTTCATCCAGAGCCGCGACCTGCGGCCGTTCGATCGCTACTTTCCCGAGCTGCACGACGCGTTGCTGGCGAGGCTGCCGAAAGGCTGCGTGATCGACGGCGAGATCGTGATCGCGACGAAGCGCGGGCTCGACTTCGACGCGCTGCAGATGAGGCTGCATCCGGCGGAGTCGCGCGTGATGAAGCTGGCGAAAGAGACGCCGTCCTCGTTCGTCGCGTTCGATCTTCTCGCGGTGGATGGGGAGAACCTGATGGCGGCGCGGCAGAGCGAGCGTCGCAGCCGCCTCGAAAAGCTGCTCGTCAGGATCCACCAGCCCGTTTACCTGACGCCGATGACGCGCGATCGCGTCATCGCGCGGGACTGGCTCGGGCGCTTCGAAGGCGCGGGGCTGGACGGCGTGATCGCGAAGCCGGCGGGCGCGACGTATCAGCCGGGAAAGCGCGCCATGATCAAGGTGAAGCACGCGCGCACCGCCGATTGCGTGGTCGCGGGATTTCGCTGGCACAAGAGCGGCAAGGACGCGGTCGGATCGCTGCTCCTCGGCCTCTACGACAACGACGGCGTGCTGCACCACGTCGGCGTGACCTCGTCCTTCACCATGGCAATGCGCAAGCAGCTCGCGAAGGAGCTCGAGCCGCTGCGCACGAATGCGTTCGAAGGACATCCGTGGCGCGAATGGGCCGAAGCCGCCGAAGGCGGCACGCAGCGCATGCCCGGCGGGCAGAGCCGCTGGAGCGCGGGCAAGGACCTGTCGTGGGAGCCGCTGCGCATCGAGCGCGTGTGCGAGGTGAAATACGATCACCTGCAGGGCGACCGCTTCCGCCACGCGGCCACTTTTCTGCGCTGGCGCCCGGACAAGCCGCCTTCGGAGTGCCGCTACGACCAGCTCGAGACCACCCGCGCCTATGAGCTCGAGAAGGTTTTCTCGTCCGGATCTAACGCTTCCTGAGGCGGGCGCAGGTTCTCCGGCACGTGCTGCAGGTTTATCCGGATGCGAGTCCAGGTGGACGAGCGCCCGCGCATCGAATCGACCAGCACGTCGGCGGGCTCGAGGTGCGCCGCAGCCTGCGAGTGGCGCGTCTTCCAGCGCTCGAGGCCGGCGAGCGCATCCTCCTGGCGCTGCGCCCGGCCGATCTCGATGAGCGGATGTTTTGGTGTTCTTCGCTTGGAAGGCTGCACGCGGGCCGGCTCGCCCGCCTGCTTCCTGTAGTGCGGCGGCCAAGGGGCGTCGCCCAGGCCCTGCTTTTCGAACAGCTCCAGCAGCGCTTCGAGCGACCCCGGCCGGTCGTCGATGCCCTTGTGAAGGTCGCCCTGTTTCTTGAAGCGCGCGGGCATGGTTGCGAGCGTGAAGTCGCCAGGTTCGGCCGAAGCGATCTCGTCCCAGGCGAGCGGCGCCGACACCGTGGCGGTCTCGGTCGGCCGCACCGAGTAGGCCGCGGCGACGGTGCGGTCCTTGGCGTTCTGGTTGTAGTCGACGAAGACACCGTGCCGCTCCTCCTTCCACCACTTGCTGGTCGCGATGGAGGGCGCCCGGCGCTCGACCTCGCGGGCAAGCGCCAGCGCCGCGCGGCGCACTTCGTCGAAGCTCCAGCGCTTCTCGATCCGGACGTACACGTGCAAGCCGCGTTTTCCGGAGGTCTTCGGCCAACCAACAAGCTTCAAATCCCTTAATGTCGTATGAACAACGGCTGCGACGTCGCGCACCTGCTGCCATTTCACGCCGGGCACCGGGTCGAGGTCGACGCGCAGCTCGTCGGGATGCTCGAGCTCTTCGGCGCGCACCGGGTGCGGATGCAGCTCGAGGCACGCGAGGTTCGCCATCCACGCGAGCGCCGCGGCATCGCGCGGCACGACCTCGTCGGCGGCGCGGCCCGACGGGAAACGCAGCTCGACCACTTCGATCCACCCGGGGCGCGCGCTTGGCGCGCGCTTCTGGTAGAAAAATTCGCCGTCGATGCCGTTCGGGTAGCGCACCAGCATGTTCGGCCGGCCACCCGCCCCGCGCAGCGCGCCCTCTGCCACGGCGAGGTAGTAGCGCACAAGGTCGAGCTTGGTGTGCTTCGCCTTGGGAAAGAGCACCTTGGAGGGATTCGAGACCGCGATTTCGCGGCCGTCGACCTTCAGGAGCTCGCGCTCAGAGCGCGAAGCGCTGGACGATTTCGTAGGCCGATCCCTTGTTCGACACGGCGGAGCGCACCAGGGTGAACTCGCTCACGGGCCATTCGACCCCGGGGAGCGGCGGCAGTTCGCGCGGCGGCGGCGCCGAGCGGAGGAGCGTGACGTGCGCGGCGAACGGCCGCGCCTCGAGGGTGTACCCGGCTTGACGCAACGAAGCGTGCAGCGCGTCGACCAGCGCGGCGAGCGCTGCGGGCGTCTCGCGCGGTCCAGCCCAAACTATGCGATTGTGCTTCCAGTACTGCGCCTTATCGATCGGCAGGACATGCGCCCTCGCCCTGACCGAGCGCGCCGCCTCGAGCGCCTTCTCGGGCGCGACCGGACCCAGAAACGCGAGCGTAAGGTGAATCTTCTCCGCGGGAGTAACACGGCCTTCCAGCTTCTTCGCCCAGCCTTCCAGCGCCGCCGCGGTCGCGGCCGGCGGCCAAACGGCAAAGAAATACCGGCTACTCGGCAAGCTGCTTTCGCGTGAGCGCGGCGAGCGCGCGCTCGGCCGGGTCGGACGACTTCTCGAGCTCGGCCGCGATCAGCTCCTGCTCGCGGCGGCTGCGGTTCTGCGAAAGCTTCCAGCGCGTCTCGATGCGCGTCACCGCGATCTCGAAGTTGACGATGCCCTCGAGCATCATCTTCACGTAGTCCGGACGCAGGGCGTCGAACGTGGGAAGCCACTGCGGATCCATGAGCTCGACCAGGCGCCGCTGGTTCGCATGCTTCGCCTTCGGGTCGTCTAGCACCTTGGGGATGCCATAGACGTGCACCGCCGCGTAGTTCCACGTCGGCACGCGCTCCTTCTCCTCGTACCAGCGCGGCGACACGTAGGCGTGCGGGCCGAAGAACACCACCATCACCTCGTCGTCGAAGAACTCCTTCCATTGCGCATTGTTCCGCGCCATGTGCATGTCGAGCGCGATCCTGCCGTCGCGCTCGTGCACCAGTACCGGCAAGTGCGAGCCGTGCAGCGAGCCGCCGGTCCCCGTGACGAGGAGCGCGAAGTTGTTCGCGCGCATGAAGGCGACCACTTCGGCCTGGTTTTCGAGTTGGTTATACGCAGGGGAATACATAAATGATTTTCTCTCACCCCTTTATTCGATCAGCGCAATCGCCTGGGCGGCGATGCCTTCAGTCCTGCCGATGAACCCGAGGTGCTCGGTCGTGGTGGCCTTGATGCTCACCGCGCCGGGCGCGATGCCCAGGTCGGAAGCGATGTTGGCGATCATCTGCGCCACGTGCGGCGCCATGCGCGGCGCCTGCGCCAGGATCGTGGCGTCGACGTTCACGATGCGATACGTGCCGAGCTTTTTCTTGACCTCGCGCAGGAGCCGCCGGCTGTCGGCGCCGGCGTACGCGGGGTCGCTGTCCGGAAAGTGCTTGCCGATGTCGCCAAGCGCGGCCGCTCCGAGCAGCGCGTCGCAGATCGCGTGCAGCAGCACGTCGGCGTCCGAGTGGCCTTCCAGGCCTTTCTCGTGCGGGATGGCGACGCCGCCGATGACGAGGCGCCGCCCCGGCGCGAACGCGTGCACGTCGAAGCCCTGGCCGATCCTCACCCGTCCGCCTCCGCACGCATGGCGAGGATGCTCTCCGCCATCGCGAAATCCTCCGGCCAGGTGACCTTGATGTTCTCGCGGCTGCCGGCGACGAGCCTGGGCTTGAGGCCCATCTGCTCGAGCGCCGAGGCCTCGTCTGTCACCACGCCGCGCGAGCGCTGCAGCGCCTGCACCAGCAGCCCCGCGCGGAACATCTGCGGCGTCTGCGCGAGCCAGAGCTGCGCGCGGTCCTGCGTCGAGAGGATGCGGTGGCGGCCGGACTCGTCCTTGGCGGCCTTTTTCACCGTCTCGGCGACCGGGAGCGCGAGGATGCCGCCGATCTCGTCGGCCGAGCACTCGGCGATGAGCGCCTGCAGATCCTGGGCGGGGAGGCAAGGCCGCGCCGCGTCGTGCACCAGCATCCAGTCGTCCGCGTTCCAGCCGTCGCGCGAGGCGACGAGGCCGTTGTAGACCGACTCGCGGCGCGACGGGCCGCCGCACCAGAGGGGCTCGAGGTCCTCGCCGAAGGCGGTCCAGTCGAGCGCAGCGAAATGCGAGTCTTCGGGCGCAAGCACCACGAACACTTTTTCGATCGGCGGCACGCAAAGTGCTCGAACCGCATGCCAGAGCATGGGTTGGCCGGCGAGCACGGCGTACTGCTTCGGTCGATCGCCCGGGGCGCGGGTGCCGCTGCCCGCGGCGGGGATCAGCGCAAAGATAGACAAATCGTAGGCTGAGTCGGAAGTCGTTCTAATTCAGGACGATATAATTACACGTTTTTGTTGATGCATCGCGATTCGCTTTCCGCCCGCAGACGCTATACCCGGCTCGCCGGCTCGGCCGACGCGCTCGCGCTCGCGCGTCTCGCGGCCACCGACAAACCGCTCGCCGCCATCGCCTCGACGGCGCTCGACGCGCAGCGCCTCGTCGAAGAGATGGCCTGGTTCGCGCCCGGGCTGCGCGTCTGCCTGCTGCCGGACTGGGAGACGCTGCCCTACGACCAGTTCTCGCCGCACCAGGATCTCGTCTCCGAGCGGCTCGCCACGCTTTATCGCATCCAGCGCGGCGATTTCGACGTCGCGGTGGTGCCGGCGCCGACCGCTCTGGGGCGGCTCTGCCCGCCCGCCTACATCGCCGCGCATACCTTTCTCCTGCGCACCCAGGAGCGGCTCGACCTCGACAAGCTCAAGACGCAGCTCGTCACCGCGGGCTACGAGCACGTCACGCAGGTCGTGGCGCCGGGCGAAGTCTGCTTCCGCGGCGGCCTTATCGATCTCTACCCGATGGGGAGCGCGCTTCCCTACCGCCTGGACCTCGACGACGACGTCGTCGACGCGATCAAGACCTTCGACGTCGATACCCAGCGCACGCTTTATGCGGTGAAGGAAATCCGCATGCTGCCGGCGCGCGAGTTTCCCCTCGACGAGACGGGCCGCACGCGCTTCCGCAGCCGGTGGCGCGAGCGCTTCGAAGGCGATCCATCGAAGAAGCGCCTCTACCGCGACGTCTCGAACGGCGTGCCGGCCGCCGGGGTCGAGTATTACCTGCCGCTTTTTTTCGAGTCGGTCGCCACGATCTTCGATTACCTCCCCTCCGGCACCACGCTCGCAATGCACGGCGACGTGAGCGCGGCGGTGCAGGATTTCTGGCGCGAGACCGCAACGCGCCACAAGATGGCAGGCGGCGATCCCGACCGGCCGCTTCTGGCGCCGCCCGAGGTCTTCGTTCCTGCCGAGGAGTTCTTCGTCCGGGCCAAGGACTTCTCGCGCATCGACCTCGTTGCTTTTTCCGCAGAGGAACGAGAAAGCCAAACGGGGTCTGACCCCGGTTCTTTTTCATTCAAGCTGCTGCCCCCGGTCGCGGTGGACCGGCGGGCGCACGATCCGCTCGCGGCGCTCAAGCACTTCGTCCAGGGCTCGGGGCTGCGCGTCATGGTCGCGGCCGAATCGCCCGGCCGGCGCGAGACCATGGCGAGCTACTTCGCCGAGTACGGGCTGAAGCCCGAGGGGTGCGCCAGCTTCGAGGAATTTCTCGCCAGCGAGGCGTCGTTCCTCCTCTGCGTCTCGCCGCTGTCGCACGGCTTCATCGCAAGCGACGAAAAATGGGCGGTCGTCACCGAGGCCGAGCTCTATGCGGGCGTAGTGCGGCGCCGCGGCCGCGCCGCCGAGAAGCGCACCTCCGTCGAGGGGATGCTGCGCGACCTTTCGGAGCTCAAGATCGGCGACCCGGTGGTGCACGAGCAGCACGGCATCGGCAGATTCCAGGGTCTGACGACGTTGAACGTCGAAGAGGGGCAGGCCGAGTTCCTGCTCCTCGAGTACGAAGGCGGCGACAAGCTGTACGTCCCGGTCGCCCAGCTCGGCGTCATCGGCCGCTACAGCGGCGCGCAGCCCGAGGAGGCGCCGCTGCACAAGCTCGGCAGCGGCCAGTGGGACAAGGCGAAGGAACGCGCGGCCAAGCAGGTGCGCGACACCGCGGCCGAGCTCCTTGCCCTGTACGCAAAGCGCGCTGCACGACTGGGACACGCTTTTTCAATTGAACAAAGAGATCTTGAAACCTTTGCCGCCGGCTTCGGCTTCGAGGAGACCCCCGACCAGGCCGCCGCGATCGAAGCGGTGGTCGCGGACATGGCCGCCGGCAAGCCGATGGACCGGCTGGTGTGCGGCGACGTGGGCTTCGGCAAGACCGAGGTGGCGCTGCGCGCCGCGTTCGTCGCCATTGCCGACAAGAAGCAGGTCGTGATCCTCTGCCCGACGACGCTCCTCGCCGAGCAGCACTTCCAGACGTTCAAGGATCGCTTCGCCGACTGGCCGGTGAACATCGCGGAGCTCTCGCGCTTCAGAAGTGGCAAGGAATCGGCGGACATCGTGCGAAAGCTGGAAACCGGCGAGATCGACATCGTCATCGGCACGCACAAGCTCCTTTCGAAGGACGTGAAGCTGAAGCGCCTCGGGCTCGTGATCATCGACGAGGAGCACCGCTTCGGCGTGCGCCAGAAGGAGGCGCTGAAGAAGCTGCGCGCCGAGGTCGACGTGCTCACGCTCACGGCGACGCCCATCCCCCGCACGCTCGCGATGTCGCTCGAGGGGATTCGCGACTTCTCGGTCATCGCCACCGCGCCGCAGAGGCGCCTCGCCATCAAGACCTTCGTCGCGCCGTGGTCCGAGGGGCTGATCCGCGAGGCGGTGATGCGGGAGCTGAAGCGCGGCGGCCAGGCCTACTTCCTGCACAACGAGGTCGACTCGATCGAGCGCATGCGGGAGCGCCTCGAGCGCCTGCTGCCGGAAGCCCGCATTGCCGTGGCGCACGGGCAGATGCGCGAGCGGGAGCTCGAGCGGGTGATGCGCGACTTCACGGCTCAGCGCTCGAGCGTGCTGCTCTGCTCGACCATCATCGAGACCGGAATCGACAACCCGAGCACCAACACCATCGTCATCAACCGCGCCGACCGCTTCGGCCTGGCGCAGCTTCACCAGCTCCGCGGCCGCGTCGGGCGCTCGCACCACCAGGCCTACGCCTACCTCCTGACCCCGCCCGAGGACGCGCTCAACAAGAACGCCGTCAAGCGGCTCGAGGCGATCCAGACCATGGAGGAGCTCGGCTCGGGCTTCTACCTCGCGATGCACGACCTCGAGATCCGCGGCGCGGGCGAGATCCTCGGCGAAGATCAGTCCGGCGAGATGCAGGAAGTTGGCTTTTCCCTCTACGCACGGATGCTGGATCGGGCGGTCAGAAAGCTAAAAGCAGGCAAGGCCCCCGAACTGGAGGGTACCGTCGATGTTTCTACTGAGGTCAACCTCCACGTCCCTGCCCTGCTGCCGGCGATCTACTGCAGCGACGTGCACGAGCGGCTCTCGCTTTACAAACGCCTTGCCGATGCCGAGACGCGCGACGCGCTCGAGGCGCTGCGCGAGGAGCTGGTCGACCGCTTCGGCGAGCTGCCCGAGCCGGCGCGCGCGCTGATCGAGTGCCACATGGTGCGCATCGCCGCGCGGCCGCTCGGCGTGACGCGGGTCGATGTCACGCACGAGGCGGTGCAGCTCCAGTTCATCAAGAACCCGCCGCTCGACGGCGCCAAGGTGATCGACTTCATCCGCAAGAAAGGCCGCCACGCCCGCCTCGCCGGCCCCGAGAAGCTGCGCGTCGAGGCCAAGCTGCCGGCCTGGCAGGAGCGCGCCGCGGCGGTGAAGGACATCCTGCAGCAGCTCGCCGCCTGAAATGGTTGACTTCTCCTGCCGACGACGAATGCCGTCAGCCCGACGCCGTCAGCGCGTCGAGCCGCAGGTCTTTTCGAATGCCGGTGTCGACCAAGCTGCCAGGTGCGAATCTGCGAAGCAGTCGCAGGAGGCTCGCGCGGGCACCTGCCGTGTATCGAAGCCTGGGGCGCGCCGCGCTGGCAGCTTCGAGCACGACGTCGGCCACGACGCCCGGATCATCGGCGGCGGCCAACACCTCCGTTAGCGTCTTGCTCACAGACGCGCGAATCTCGCGATACTCATCGAGTTTCGAGTCGGGCTCCAGGAAGTTCGCGCCGAACTGCGTCTTAGTGTATGCGGGCTCGATGACCGATACCCGGATGCCCCTGGTACGCAGCTCATGATCGAGCGATTCGGAGTAGCCTTCGACCGCGTGCTTGGTAGCGGCATAGAGCGCCGCGTACGGCGCCGGCAGGAAGCCAAGCACGGAGCCTATGTTGATGATGCGGCCAGCCCGTTGACGTCGCATGTGGGGCACCACGGCACGCGTCATCCGGACGAGGCCGAAGAAGTTCGTCTCGAAGATCGACCGGGCCTGTTCAATCGAGCTCTCTTCTGCTGCGGCCGGGGCGATACCGAAGCCGGCGTTGTTCACGAGCAGGTCGATGCGGCCCTCCAAGCGCAGCACTTCCCTGACGGTGGCTTCGACCGATTCATCGCTGGTGACGTCGAGCGCGAGTAGCTCGAACGATCGCTGGCTCAGCTTGGCTGCTCGTCTGCTGGTGCCGTAAACCTTGTAGCCCGCTCTCGCGAGGCGTTCCGCCGTGGCTTCGCCGATACCGGACGAAGCGCCGGTAACGAGTGCTGTCTTGTTCTGCATAAGCTTATTGCTTCCGATCTTCATGGGAGTGCCTTTCGATTGGGATTCTGCTAGGCAGGGATAGGCTCCGTTCGAATCCCCGGAGCAGCGTGCTCGCCCTTCGCGACCGGTTCGATCCTGAACCAGATGGCATACAACGCCGGCAAGAACACCAGCGTGAGAACCGTCCCGCCGAAGGTCCCACCGATCAGGGTGTACGCCAGCGTTCCCCAGAAAACCGAGTGGGTGAGCGGAATGAAGGCCAGCATCGCGGCAAGCGCCGTCAGAATGACCGGACGGGATCGCTGCACGGTGGCCTCAACTACCGCAGCGAATGGCGCCAACCCCTCCTTCTCGTTGTGGCGGATCTGGCCGATCAGGATGAGCGTGTTGCGCATCAGGATTCCGGAGAGCGCGATCAGGCCGACCAGTGCGTTGATGCCAAAGGGCTGGTGAAACAGCAGCAAGGTCGGAATGACCCCGATGAGTCCCAGCGGCGCGGTTGCGAACACCATAGCCATTACGGAGATCGAGCGGACCTGAACAATGATCGTGATCAGGGTGAGCGCGATCATGATTGGCAACAGCGGGGCCAAGGCGCGATTTGCCTTGCCGGATTCCTCGACGGAACCGCCCTGCTCGATCCGGTAGCCCGACGGCAGCTTCGCGATGATCGGTTGGAGCTCCTTCCAGACGGCGGTGGACACGTCGGGCGGCTGCAGGCCCTCGGCAATGTCGCCGCGCACAGTGATCGTCGGCGTGCGATCGCGGCGACGCAGGATCGGGTCTTCCATGCGGACTTCCACGGTTCCGATCTGCGATAGCGGGATTCGTTGCCCCGCCGTGCCCGCCAAAGTGAAATCGGCGATCTTGCTCGGGTCGAGCCGCGCGCCTCCGGCAGAGCGGGCCGCGACCTGCACCGAACGGATGTCTTCGCGCACCTCGGTGATCGGGATGCCGCTCAGGAGGAACTGCAGCTGTTGCGCCACGTCGCTGGAGGTCAAACCGATGCTCTGCAGCCTGTCCTGATCGAGCGCGAAGCGAAGCGTGGGCACGCGCTCGCCCCAATCGGTGTTGGTCGTTCTCATCAGGGAGCTGGCTTGCATCACAGCATGCACCTGCGCGGCAATGTCACGAAGCTTGTCCGGGTCCGGGCCCCTCACACGGAACGCAACCGGAAAGGGCGAGTAAGGGCCGAACACAAGCTGGGTAACTCGCACACGCGCCTCCGGCGCCAGGCCATCGGCCACCACCTGTCGCAGTCTGAGCTTGAGCGTCTCGCGCGCCTCTTCGCTCCTAGTCAATACGACGATTTTCGCGAACGAGGGATCGGGTAGCTCCGGTGCCATCGCGAGGTAGAAGCGCGGCGCCCCCTGACCGACATAGGCGGTGACGGTCTTGGCTTCAGGCTGCTTGGCCAGCCAAGCCTCCACCTTGGCGGCGGTGGCATTTGTCTGCTCGATGGACGTGCCATACGCCATTTGCACTTCGACCAGCACTTCCGGTCGATCGGAAGTCGGAAAGAACTGCTTCTTCACCACGCCCATGCCCAGCACCGCGACGAAGAACGCACCGACCACGCTTCCCGCGACCAGCCATTTGCGGCGGATCACAATTCCCAGGAACCGGCGGAAGCGGTTGTAGCGCGGCGTGTCGTAGCTCGCCTCGTGCCCGCCGTTGCGCTTCTCGATATTCGGTAGCAGTTTCACCCCGAGATAAGGCGTGAACACGACCGCGACGATCCACGATGCGATCAGCGCGATGCCGACGATCCAGAACATGTTGCTCGTGTACTCGCCGGCGGTGGACCTGGCGAAGCCGTTCGGCATGAAGCCGATCGCGGTCACCAGCGTTCCGGCGAGCATCGGCGCTGCGGTATGACTCCACGCATACGCCGCTGCGCCGACGCGGTCGTAACCCTGCGCCATCTTCACGACCATCATCTCGATGGCGATGATCGCGTCGTCGACCAGGAGTCCGAGCGCCAGTATCAGCGAGCCGAGCGTGATGCGGTCGAAGTCCTTGCCGGTGGCTGCCATGACGATGAATACCGCGGCCAAGGTGAGAGGAACCGCCGCCGCGACGACGATGCCGACGCGCCAGCCCATGCTGAGAAAGCTCACGAGCATCACCACGCCGAGGGCGACGAGAAACTTGACCATGAACTCGTCGACGGCCGCCCGAATGTTGATCGACTGGTCGGTGACCTTGGAGAGGCTCATGCCGAGGGGCATCTCCGCGTTGATCGCCGCCGCTTCCACCTCCAGCGCCTTGCCAAGATCGAGCCCGTTCCATCCTTCGCGCATGACGACGCCGAGTAGCAAGGTCGGTTCGCCGTTGTTGCGGATCAGGAAGGTCGCGGGATCTTCGTAGCCCCGCTTCACTTCGGCGATGTCGGCGAGCTTCAACGTGCGCGCTTGCGCGGCGACGGGCGTATTGCGGATCTGCTGCAGATCGTCGATGGCGCCGTCCAGCCGGATGAAGACTTGCGGGCCCTTGGCTTCGATCGAGCCGGCGGGCGTCATGGCGTTGCGGCTGTTGAGAGCGGCAAGAATGTCCCGGGGGGACACGCCCAGCGTGGCGAGCCGGTCGTAGGAGAACTCGACGAAGATCCTTTCCGCTTGCTCGCCGATGATGTTCACCTTCTTGACGCCGGGCACGTGCAGCAGGCGTTGGCGCAAAGTTTCCGCATCGCGGACTAGCCGCCGATGAGGCTCGCCGTGCGCCTTCAACGCATAGAGCGCAAAGGTCACGTCGGAATATTCGTCGTTCACCATCGGACCGATGACGCCAAGCGGCAAGTGGCCCGCCTCGTCGCCGAGCTTCTTCCGCGCCTGATAGAACTGCTCTGGCACATCGGCCGGCGGCGTGCTGTCAAGCAAGAACACGGTGGTGAACGCCAGGCCCGGTCGCGTAAAGGTTTCCGCCCGGTCATACCAGCGCAGTTCCTGCATGCGCTTCTCCAACCTTTCAGCGACGAGCTGTTCCATCTCCTTCGCTGTCGCTCCCGGCCAAGCCGTGACGACGGTCATCTGCTTGATCGTGAAGGAAGGGTCCTCCGCACGGCCCAGCTTCAGGAAGGCGACGACGCCGGCGACAAAGATCGCGACGAGCAGGAACAAGGTGACGGAGCGCTCGCGTACAGCCAGCGCGGAGAGGTTGAATCCGCTCATCGTGGCCCCGCGCCGTTGACGGCCACGCTTTGTGCGCGCTCGCTCTCCATGAGTCGCACGGGCTCGCCTTCGTGCAGAAGATGCGCGCCGAGCGCCACGACGTGATCGCCCGCCTTGAGATTGGCGACGACCGAAGCTACCTCGCTGCCGAGGCCGGCGATTCGCACGGCACGCCAGGTGACCCGGGGCGTTTCGTCTTCGACCAGCCATACGCCGGGACCCTTGCCCGGATCGAAGATCGCGCCGAGCGGTACCTGCA
>Ga0075425_100004804_pt1 | contig 13997 bp, 7 predicted proteins | sample SoiMethybrSBSTD4_FD_75300 | JGI IMG/M metagenome (GOLD analysis project Ga0075425, IMG submission 75300) | Bulk soil microbial communities from a Populus tree surrounding site in Tennessee, USA - Soil MetaG P. TD hybrid SBSTD4 | ecosystem: Environmental > Terrestrial > Soil > Tree plantation...
GCGTGATGTTTGGATTGAGGTACAGAAAGTCGTAAACGCTGCGGCTATCGCGGGGAAGATCGATTATCGCCTGGCTGCCGAGGGTCGTGCTGATAGTCTGATCGTCGCTGTCGATGAGAGGAGCTTGCGCCGTAACTTCGACCGCTTGTTGGGATGATGCTACCTTCAGCATGACATTGGCGCTGACGGTATCGCTGCCGTTTAACCTGATTCCTGTGACCTCGCTTGTACCCATGCCGGGTGCAGTAATGGAAACCTTGTAGCTCCCCGATCGCAGGCCGAACATCTGGAATTCGCCATGCGAGTTCGTGGTTGTCTCCCGCGGCGTATTGGTAGCCAAATCGAGCACAGTCACGCTGGCGTTCACTACTACGGCTCCGCTGGAATCAGTGACGGTGCCGCGAATGGTGCCAAGATCAGTGCCTTGGCCGTGGACGAAAAAGCTGCCGCAGATAACGAGCGTGAAAACTAACAGAATGGCGAAATAAGAACGGGGTTTCATAAGCAGCTCCGTGGTGGCTCAGGATTTGGCAATGGGGGACTTGTATCACGAAAAAGAAACGATTCGCAAGCAAAAAAACAAGAAAAAGCAAGGCAATAGCAAATCAATCGCAAGCGGGACACCGCTAGTCGAAAGGCATAAATTTGACCGCTACGAGGCCAGGGGCTACACTGCCCTTGGTTTTATGCAGGTTGCCAACAATTCGCGACTGCTGGCAGAGGGCCGCCGGCGAAAGATTCTGGAGTTGGTCGAACAGACTGGCCAGGTCACAATTCATGACGTCGTAAACCGGTTTGCCGTTTCCGCAGTCACGGCCCGCAGCGACCTTGATGCCCTCTCCACCAACGGAGCGGTGCTGCGTTCTCACGGAGGGGCGGTCCGTTACGAGGCCACTCAGGACTATCCTCTGAAACTCAAGGCGACTCTTCATCGGTCGGAAAAAGCGCGGATCGGGCAAGCGGCTGCAAAGCTGGTGCAACCAAACGAAACCATTATTCTGGATTCCGGCACTACCACAGCGGAAATCGCCAAGAACCTCAAGCGTTCGAAGGTAAAGTTCACGGTTATTACCAGTGCACTCAATATCGCTAATGAACTCGCGGATGCTCCGGCAATTTCACTGTTCATGCTTGGGGGGCTCCTGCGCACGGTTTCTTATTCTTTTGTAGGACCTCAGGCCGAGGCCATGCTTCGCGACTTGCATGCAGACCGTCTGTTTCTTGCGGTGGACGGACTTGACCTGGCCGGCGGCCCGTTTACTCCGGACGTGTTGGAAGCTCAGCTGAACGGCTTGATGATGAAGGTCTCGAAGGAAGTGACAGTCGTAGCCGACTCGACGAAGCTTGGCCGGCGGAGCCTTTTTCGCATCGGCCCAATCGAGAATATTCACCGGTTGATCACTGACGTGCGTGCCCCTGAGGAATTCACGGACGCGCTGCGGAACAAAGGGATTGACGTAATTCTCGTCTGAATCTTCGCCTCGACTCACCGGTTCCCTTCGGTGCAATCCGCGAGTTGAAAGCATAGCTCCACCGATGGAAAAACATCTTCAATCGATGGCTTAGGCCGCTTTCCGTTGTTCAAGGCCTCAATCAGTTCGGTGGCTTCTCCGTAGAAACCTTGGGTCACGTCTTCGGGAGTTTCGCTTCCGGCGATCTCTCCTAAGACCAATCGGTTTTCCTGATAGCACAGCAGCGATCTCTGGGGGCCGAATGGGCTGGTGATCACCGCGCGAAAACCTTCTCCTAAAAGTTCATATCTTTCTTCGGCCACGCCCGCGGTGGGCAAAACATCGATCCGGCCTTGAACACCATTCTCGAATTGGAGATCAATTGCGTACCAGTGCGGCGGCGCTGGCGTAAGCGTGCGAATTTCCGATGCCATGACCTCACCAGCGATAAAGCGCATGGTATCCAACGCGTGAATTGCGGTGAAACGGAGAAAATCCGGCTCGGTACGGGCGTGGCGAAGCATCGCGCAATGCACGTAACGAAGAGTCCCCGCAGCTTTCGCCCACTCCATCCCGCGATTAAGAAGCGGCATGAAGCGACGGTTAACAGAAACCATGTTGCTCGTCCCGGTTGCTTTCGCAACCTCAAGCAACCGCCGCACTTCGGCGATGGTCGCGCCTAACGGCTTCTCGACGACACAAGGGGTGTTCGCCTGCAAGAGTTTTATGCCAATCTCCGAGATACGTTCGACCGGCATGACTGCAATGCAAACATCAAGCTGTTCCTTCGCCAGCATGTCTTCGGCTTGCTGGTAGGGTTTAGCAAAGCCATATTTCTGACAGAACAGCTCTGCGCGCTCGGTGCGGAGATCGCAAGCCGCCGCCAGGGCAACGGTTTCTGGATGCGTGCTCGCATAGCGGGCAAGCGGTATAGCGTGTCCGATTTCGGAATGTTCGCCGCAGCCGATCAGGCCCAATCGAATGCTCATAAGTTGTGCGTAGTCTAGTTGAGTCCAGTTCGAGTACGCCAGTTAGTCGAGAGTTCTCGTGGAACGCGATTTGACAGCGCGTCCTATAATCTCCGTCCTATGAGCGAGCGTCGAACTCCTGGCAAATTCAACACGGCATTTTCCCCATGCTCAACGTCGTCGATCCCTTTGGTTGCGGCATGTACTTTGCTACTGCTCAGCACAGCTGTCTGTGCCCGGGGGCAAGTCACGAGGCCGCGGCTGTTGATTGGGAACGACGATCCTTTTACGGGGATCACGATTCTACGCGCCAGATATGCCGCCGGCATGCGTCCCTCGGACGATATCGCGGGATGGGCACTGACATATTTGATCACCGGCGACAATTCATATGCACAGCGCGCGATGGAAGAGATGAGGCGAACGCATCCACCGGAAAAAGTCGGCTCACGAACTTACATGGATTACATCCGCTGGTCACTGGCGTTCGATTGGCTTTACAACTACAAGGATTTCGACGGAGCCTTGAAGGACCGCATCGCAGGTGAACTGTTAAGTGCGGCCGAGCGCATGTTGCAGGACAATTCGCTGGAAGATCCCTCGCTGGTGAGTTATCACAATTACGTTGCGCGTTTTCTGACCCTGGCCACCTTTGCCCTTACCGCGATTGAAGGACATCCCTCGACCGAGCATCGGGCTGCCCCGTTGCGCGAGCGTGCTCGTCGTTCGCTCGACAATGTGCTCGACATCAGCCAGTTCATCACTCCCCAGGGTGGTTATCACGAGTCGATGGACTACATGCGAATCACCTTTCTGCCTATGGCGCTGTTGGCGGAGCTTCGCCGGACTACGAGCGGTGATGATCCGGCGCGCCGTTTTACTGCCTATTCACATTATGCGGACACTTATCTATTCAAAACTCTTCCCGATGGAACTACCTCTCGCCGTGGCGATAATGAGTGGCCATACTTTCTTGCGCAGGACAACGACGTTCTGGGTTACATCGTCAATCGGTTCAAAGATCCCTATGCCGCGTGGATGCTCAGAAAAAGTGGCTGGGCCTCAACGCCCAACTGGTACATTCCGATACTGAAGTTTCTTTGGGACGATCCGCAGGTGGCTCCTCGCGATCCCGCGCTTGCAAATGAGGTCGAACTGCCGCGCCAACATTTATTCAGTGGAGTTGGCGACCTGGTGATGCGGGATGGCTGGGGACCGGACTCGACGTGGATTGAATTCACCTCTGGGCCATATCTCTCCAAGCATCAGCACCTGGACCAGAACCAATTCACAATTTTTCATCACGGATATCTGGCAATCGATAGTGCCGCGGACTACACCGAAACCGAAAGTCCGAATTACCTGAACTACTACCGGCGCACGATTGCGCACAACACCATGCTTGTCTACAAACCGGGCGAACCTTTTTTCTGGGCGGAGAATCTCTGGCCCGCGGCCAATGACGGCGGCCAGCGTATGGATTCGTCGCGCTACTGGAATACGATCCGCAGCCGGGATGACTGGGAGCGCACGCGCGACCTTTGGGACCTGGCGCGCATGCAGGTTACGGATTACGTGCCGGGTGAATTTCAGTACGCGAAGGGCGACGCGACTCACGCCTACAATTCATCCAAGCTGAATCTGTACACGCGAGAGCTCGTCTACCTTCCTCATACGAATATTCTGATCGTTTTCGACCATGTACAGAGTACCGATCCTTCATACAAGAAAGTGTGGTTGTTGCACGGGGTGAATGAGCCCACTGTCGCGGCCACCGATCGCGGGCACGATGTGGGTCACGGAGGTACGTCCTACTCCGGCGTGGCGAACTTTACTTTAGAAGACGGGAGTGGGCGTTTGCTCGTCCACACTCTTCTGCCGCGTGAGCGTGAGGTAGTCAAACGCGGCGGGCCGGGATGGGAGTTCTGGGCTCCGGGCGATGAATTTGGGGGTGCCTGGGGAACAGGAAAAAACTGGCCCATAGAAGGAGCGCAAGGCGGTCCGCTACCTACGGACCCTTATCTGAATAAAATGTGGCGTACGTTCTGGGGCGAAGATGTCCAGCGAATAGAGCCTTCGAACATGCAGCATGTAGTGCCCGGTTCATGGCGGGTCGAGATCACGCCGGCGAAAGCCAACAAAGACGACTTATTTCTGAATGTGCTTGAAATCGGAGAAAAGGGTGACACTAAAAATCAACACGTTGAACTCGCCGATGGCGTCAATCTGACCGGTGCGGTGATCGCGGGCCAGATCCTGGCGTTGTTCGCGACGTCCGAGGTGCCGGTCATTGATGGCGAGGTCACGGTGCCAGATGTAGAGAGCAAAACTCTGATTGTGACTGGTTTGAAACCGGAAGCGAAATATCAGCTCGATCTGACCGGAGGCAAGACCAAGACTTGGGGCGGCGGATTGTTCCAGGGAGTTCATCTATGGACTGGTACCGCTGATACTGATCGTTCAGGCATCCTGCGCATACCCTTCAGCGGCCACAAGGATGCGCGCTTGCGGGTGCACCTGATCCAGTAATTAATTTGTACCCTGCCCGGTCAGACTCCTTCCGCTAGGCGGGATCATCATTTTTTTTCACATCAGCGGCGATTGAATTCCAGGCAGCGGACCAATTGCAACGGCGCGCCTTCGAGCCCACCTCGTCTTCGCATGTTGGGCCGAAATCCCTACTTTGCCGTTGACATTTTATGCAGTTTGCCGGAAAGTGGTGGACGCAAAGATATCGAAAGTAAAAGAAAGAATCAAATGGCAAAAGTGGGGCAACGTCTGCTTCTAGTCTTGGCAGTTGTAAGCCTCGCATACGGCGCGCGCCCCGGAGACTTCAAAGTTCTAGGTCCCGGGGGCGGCGGCGCTATGTTCAACCCCACGATCAGCCCCCATGATCCGAATACAGTTCTGATTTCCTGCGACATGACGGGCGCCTACATCACCCATGACGGCGGGAAATCGTGGCGAATGTTTAATCTTCGCGGGGTGGTCCGTTTTTTTGTCTTCGACCCTCTTGATCCAAAAGTGATGTACGCCCAAGCCACGGGATTGTGGCGGACCACCGATGCCGGTGAAACCTGGAAGCTGGTGTACCCCAAGCCCACCACCATAAAGACAATCGTGATGAGATCGGACCATTCAGATGAGATTTTTATTACCGATTCCGATCCTCTAGGGACCATTGCTGCTCTGGCAATCGATCCCGAGAATTCCAAGATTCTTTACGCAGTCGCCGGCGACAAGAGCCACGCAGCTCTGTTTGCATCTCATGATTCAGGAGAGACATGGCAGCGGCAAGATGCATTGCCCGAACCGGCACGCCGAATCTGGATCGATCCACATTCTCCGCGTGAGTCTCGAACGATATTTGTCGCCGGCCAGCATTTTGTCTCGATGAAGCGCGGCGCGGAATTGCGCAACTTTTCTGCTCCAGAATCGGTCACCTTTACGGATATCTCGGGAGGATTCACTTCCGCTTCGCAGCCGATCATTTATGGCGTGTCACAGAACGGAATCTTTCGTTCGAAGGACGGTGGCGCCAGCTGGCAGCAATCTTCTTTACCAGGTTCGGGAGGAAAAGTGCGAGCGGTGGCGACCAGCCGCATGCACGGTGATGTCGCATATGTCTCTTATCGCGACCTGTCACTGGATGGAAAAACCTGGATTGGAGTCGCTAAGACCGAAAACGCCGGAGATTCGTGGCAGCTGGTATGGAAGGAATCGGACGCTGCAGCGCCGAATATCCACGACGCCTGGATCACGGAACGCTTCGGCGTGGGGTGGGGAGAAAATCCACTGGAGCTGGGAGTTGCTGATCAGGATCCCAATCTTTGTTATGGAACCGACCTGGGTCGCACGATGAAGACCAGTGACGGCGGCGCCAGCTGGTGGGCTGCATACTCGCGCAAAATACCTTCAGGCGAATGGGTGAGCACCGGACTCGACGTCACCAACGTGTATGGCATACATTTCGATCCTTTCGACTCTAACCGGGAATTTCTGACTTACACCGATATAGGTCTGTTCCGTAGCGAAGACCGCGGCGCCTCGTGGCAGAGCTCCACCAAAGGTGTGCCGGGGGAATGGCTGAATACAACGTATTGGCTGGCGTTTGATCCCAAAGTTCGCGGCCGGGTGTGGAGCGTGAATAGCGCCACTCACGATCTGCCTCGGCCAAAGATGTGGAGGCATCAAGACGTTGCCGAATACCAAGGCGGAGTTTGCGTCAGTGACGACGGAGGAAAAACCTGGACGAAGTCGAACACCGGCATGGACGAAACCGCCGCGACCCACATTCTGCTCGATCCCGAAAGCCCGCCGGACGCCCGCATCTTGTATGTAGCTGGATTCGGACGCGGAGTTTACAAAAGCAGTGACGGCGGTAAAAGCTGGACTCTAAAGAATCGGGGCATTAGTCAGCAGCAGCCCTTTGCCTGGCGTCTGGCGTTGGCTGGGGATGGAACCCTCTATGTCGTGATTGCGCGGCGTTCCGAAGATGGGAGCATCGGAAATGCCAATGACGGCGCACTGTATCGATCAAAAGATGGCGCTGAACATTGGGAAGCGGTTGCGCTTCCTAAAGATGTGAATGGTCCCAATGCGATAACCGTCGACCCAGAATCCCCGCAACGCGTGTATCTTTCCACATGGGCACGGGCTTCAGGAACGCACGGCGATGGCGGAGGCATCTATCTTTCTGCGGACGGCGGAAGCAGTTGGAAGCAAATTTTTGATCGCGACCGTCATGTTTACGACGTTACGATCGATCCCCATGACGCCAACATCGTGTATGCTGCGGGCTTTGAATCGTCGGCGTGGCGATCGAAGGACCGGGGAGAGCATTGGTTGCGGATTCCGGGCTTCAACTTCAAATGGGGCTACCGGGCAATTCCCGATCCTGCGGACCGTAACAAGATTTATGTATCCACTTTCGGCGGCAGTCTTTGGCACGGATCTGTGAGCGGGAAAGATGAGCCGCTGGATATTGCGACTCCGGAGTTACAGCCGGGAAAATAATATTTCGCGCCTGCTACTGCTCTGGAGCTGCGGACCGTTGTTCTGTGCAAGTATTCGCGAAGGGATTTTCGGGTGACGTTCAGTAGAACAGTTCCTTTTTCGGATTGGCTGCGCGATATCTGCGAGCGCCAGCCGGAAGCCGCCAGGTTGCTCGGCGCGCCTGAGGAAGAGCAGCACAGGCGCGGTTATTTTCATACGCTCCATGAAATCTTCCAGCAACCTTCGAGCTGGATTCATACCGCTGAGCAAATGTCTCTACTCGCGCCCGACCTGCAATCTTGCGTTGCGGGCATAAGAAACCTGGTGCTGACGGGTTCTGGCAGCTCGGAGTATGCGGGCGACTGTGTGCGCTTGGCTTTACAGAAGCAGCTTTCAGTAAACACTCTGGCAATCGGCGGCGGCGTGTTGCTTACCCACGGCCTTAACGCTCTACCCGTTGAGAGACCTGGCCTGGTGGTTTCATTGGCGCGGTCGGGGGACAGTCCTGAGAGCGTTGGCGCGCTGACGCTGCTGTTGGACCTGGATCCCGAGCTACGCCACCTGGTGTTGACCTGCAACGCGAGCGGCAAATTGGCGACAAGCTTCAGTGGCCACTCCGACGTGCGGGTTGTCGCTCTCGATGACGGAACCAACGATCGCAGCCTGGTAATGACAAGCAGTTTTACCAATCTTGTAATCGCGGCTCAGTTTTTGAGCTTCCTCAAAAGACCGGATATTTACCAGTCTCGCTGCCAACAGCTAAGCGGAATAGTCAGCAAACTTCTCCAAGGTCATTTCGGGACCCTGGCGCAGGCTGCAACCCTGAATTTTCAGCGTGCAGTATTTTTGGGGACCGGCACACGGTTTGGTGCAGCTCGCGAAGCGGCCTTGAAGATGCTGGAGATGACTGCCGGCAAGGTTGGAACCATGTCTGAAACCTATCTCGGTCTGCGCCATGGCCCCATGAGCTACGTGCATCCGGATACGATCGTAATCTGCTTTTTGTCTTCCGATCCGACGGTCAGAGCTTATGAGAGCGATTTGATGCGCGAGCTCGATCAGAAAAACCTTGGCCTGCTGAAGATTGTGGTCGGCGAGGATGTTCCAGCAGATGTATTGCGTGACAATGACGTTGTTATCGACTGTCCGGGGCTGGCTCAGACCGGTGACGACAGTGCTCCAGTAATTGACGTAGTAGTGGGGCAACTCCTAGGATTCTTCCGCTCCATGCACGAAGGGTTGCGCCCCGATTCCCCGTCGGAGAGCGGAGTTATTAATCGGGTGGTGCAGAGTTTTACTTTGCACTTTCCAGGTGACGGGTCATCGGCCCGAATAGACAATCCACAAGGAGATGGCAATTGATCAACCGACGACAGTGGCTCCGCGGGTTGGGGTTGGCGCTCGGCGCCTCCGCCCACGCCGGCACCCAGGCATTCGCGACTCCCCTTCCGCAATCAAGTGCTCCGGAGAGTTCGTCTCCCGGACGTTTGGCGTTGGCTGATTATGAGCCCAAAAGCATGCTCCAGGTGCGGGAGACTCATATTGAGCGAGCGCGATTCCCCGCAGTGGATATACATACCCACATCTCCGTTTCCGCAAAGTCCGAAAACGGAATCGAATTAGCGCCGGAGCGCAAGTATCTGGGGCAACCCGCGGAGTTGCTTGCGGTGATGGATCGAAAAAATGTCCGTGCCATGGTGAACCTGACGGGTGGGTTCGATGACGGCCTGATCGAAGCGGTTACCAAGTATGACAAAGCATTTCCCGGACGCTTCTTCACCTTCACCGAGCCTTCCTACTCTAAGTTTCTTGAGCCCAACTATCCGCGCCTTCAAGCAGAGGCTATCGAGCAAGCTCATCGCGCGGGAGCCAGAGGTCTAAAGATACTGAAGACACTTGGTCTCTACCTGCGGGAAAACATCACGTCAGGTAAGTTGGTGAAGATCGACGACCCGCGATTCGATCCGATGTGGGACACCTGCGGACAGCTGAATATGCCAGTCGCGATTCACGTTTCGGATCCGATTGCGTTTTTCACGCCAACCGATCGGTTCAACGAACGATACGAGGAACTCAATAACCACCCTGATTGGTCGTTTTACGATCATGAGTTTCCGAGTAATGCTGAACTGCTTGAGGCCCGGAACCGCGTCTTCGCCCGTCACCCCAAGACGCAGTTCATCGTTTTGCACGTAGGCAACTTCTCCGAGAACCTGGCCAACGTTTCTGAAAACTTAGACCGCTTTCCTAATATGACCGTCGACACCGCGGCTCGAGTTGGAGAACTGGGACGGCAGCCTAGAACATCGCGAAGGTTTTTTGAAAAGTATCAGGACCGCATTCTGTTTGGGACCGATGCGACTCCCCACGGAGACGAATTCCCCCAGCAGGTCTTCAACGACCAGCTGTACGAGATCTACTTCCGCTTTTTCGAAACTGCCGACGAATATTTTGATTACGCTCCGGCGAAAGTTCCGCCGCAGGGCCGCTGGCGGATCTATGGAATTGAGCTGCCGGAGTCAATCCTGCACAAGGTTTACAACCAGAACGCTGCGCGCCTGCTGCACATCACAATATGAAGCGCTTTTTGTCGATCGCCTTTCTGTTGCTTGCCTCAGCGTCTGCCTCAGCCCAGGTGCGGGTCTGGCAAGGTACGATGACGCTCCCGACTTATGAGGAAGGCCAGCCAGATCCGAATCCTCCTTTCGATCAATACGAAAACAACCGCTTCAACTATCCATACACTCTGCGCCACAATCTGACCGACCGCCGCACTGATCACGCCTGGCGCGCGCTTTTTCTTGAGAACGAATACTTGAAATGCTCAGTACTGCCCGACATTGGTGGGCACTTGTACAGCTGCACTGACAAGGTCAGCGGCAAGCCGATTTTTTACGAAAATCCTTCCATTAAGAAAGCCGCAGTCGCCTATCGCGGCGCCTGGGCGGCTTTTGGAATCGAGTTCAATTTTCCGGTTTCGCATAACTGGGTCACGGCCTCGCCTGTTGATTTTGCGTTCGGAAAGAATGCAGATGGCAGCGCTTCCATCCAGGTCGGCAATATCGATCGAGTGTATGGAATGCAATGGACGGTAGAACTGATTCTTCGCCCGCGTTCGACGGTGCTGGAAGAGCGAGTCACGCTCAATAACCGAAGCGATGTGCGGCATCGTTTTTATTGGTGGAACAATGCCGGAGTTCAGGTGTGGGACGATTCGCGAATTCAATATCCCATGCGCTTCGCGGCCAGCCATGGATTTCGGGAAGTACAGCCCTGGCCAATCGAAGCCGACGGCAATGACCTCAGCATAGTCAAGAATCACACCAAAGGACCGGTTTCGCTGTTTGTCCACGGCAGCCGCGAACCTTTCATGGGCGTGTGGAATCCGCACACGAATACGGGAACCGTGCACTTTGCCGATTTTGCCGAGTTACCGGCCAAGAAAATCTGGTCGTGGGGTTCGGATGCGGATGGGCTCGATTGGCGCAAAGCACTTTCCGATAACAACAGTGCTTATGTGGAAGTTCAAGCTGGGCTATTCCGTAATCAAGAAACTTATGCATTCCTCGAGCCCAGGCGGACAATCAGCTTCTCCGAATACTGGATGCCGGTCCGCGACATCGGCGGAATCTCCAGGGCGAATCTTGCGGGCGTGGTCAACTTGAACCGTCGCGCGAATTCTCTCGTGATCGGCCTGAATGTGAACCAGCCTGAGCGTGATGCAACGCTGCTCATTTTCGCCCGAGACAAGAAGGTCTTCGAAACAAAACTTGATCTCGCTCCGGAGCGCACGTGGTCGCATGAGATCGCGAACGCCGATCCACAACAGAAATACACTTTCGCCCTTCTCGATTCCAAAGGCGCGATGTTGTTACGACAAACCGAGGGCGAATATGACTGGACTCCGATCGGTGACATCCATGTTGGACCGCAGTCTTCGTATGTCATTCCTGCGCCGAGCAAACGGACCGAGGACGACTGGATCCAACTCGGAAAAGAGCAGGAGTTGAATGGCAGGTCTCTTCAGGCGCTGCAAACGTACAAGGATGCGCTCGCAAAATTTCCTGACAGCTTCGATCTGAGCAAAGCGGCAGGACGTTTGTGTGCGAGTCTGCTGCGCTTCACTGAAGCACAGACTTATCTTGAGCCGGTTCACGCACGCGACACTTCCGACCCCGAGGTTGCCTACTACCTGGGAATTGCCTATGAAGGTCTGGGGAAAATTCGCAATGCGCGCGAAGCCTACGAGTCAGCCTACCGGCTGCCCGTATTCAAGGCGGCGGCGGGTTTGCGTCTGGGCGAACTTTCGGCGCGCGACGGCAACCTGGACCAGTCTGAGTCTTACTTTGAGGAAGTCACGCAGGTAGCGCCCAACGATCTTCGAACCGCTGAGGAGTTGACTGCAGTGCTGCGTGCCGAAAATAAGACCTCCCAAGCAGACATGCTGGCGAAGGAATGGCTGGCCCGATTTCCGCAGCGTTATTTCCTGCTGGAGGAGGTGCAGAAACCTGATCTCAGCCACCTCGCGGATGACGTTGAGCGTGTCTTGAATGTCGCAGCCGAATACATGCGGCTCGACCTTTACTCGAGGGCTTTTGACGTCCTTTCTCGCGAATATCCGACCGCGGTTGGTGATGAAAGCGAACCCGGCGCACTGGCTCCGCAGCAACATCCGATGGTGGCTTACTTCCGCGGGTACTGTCGGGAAAAATTGGGGCAATCCGGTGCGGCCGATTACAGCGCAGCCGCAAAACTTTCTACAGCATACGTTTTTCCCAGCCGGGCGGAAGACGTCGAGGTCTTGAGCGCAGCCTTGCGCGCTAATCCACAGGATGCGACCGCGCATTATCTACTGGGAACGTTTTACTTCTCCCGCGGACTTACTGATCAGGCTCTTGACCATTGGACGCAAGCGCGCAAATTCAATCCTCAGATTCCAGTTCTGCACGCCAGCATGGGCCGTGCTCTGTTGCACGTCAAGAACGAACCTGAGCAGGCACTCGCGGTTTTTCAGGAAGGGGTTCGAAGCGATCCAGCGAACGTGGAACTGTATACCGGACTGGATCAGGCTCTCAGCATCCTGGGCAGGCCGGCCAGTGAACGGGTCGCGGCGCTCGAAAGTTATCCCGATCGAGCTAACATGCCGTCATACCTTGTCTATGAGCTGATTCTGAATTTGACCGAGGCTGGAAATTATGACGGCGCTGTGGCTCTTTTTCACAATAGATTTTTCCAGCGTGAAGAGGGCGGAACAAATGTGCGCCAGGTGTGGATTGAAGTACAGCTACAGAAAGCGCTGTCGCTCGCAAATCACGGACGGTGCCCGGAAGCTATTTCCACTGCCGACCATTTGGGAACCACAGTTCCCGATCTGCCCTTTACCCGCGACGGTCTTGAGCCGCTGCTTGGTTCAGCGAGGATCAGCTACTTGTTAGGCGCTGTACACAAGAGCTGCAAGCAACCGGACAAGGCGCAGGCAAACTTCAAACGTGCTGCGGAGCAATCCAATCTGGAGGATGCGGTATGGAGTTGGAAAGCTTCGCAACAACTGCCAGGTTTCGAACCGGATTCAGGAAGGCAAAAGCTGGAGTCCATACTTCAACGCACCAGAAGCACCAGCGAGATTAGTTCGCGAACCGGATGGTGGCTTTATAACGCTGCCATGCTCGACCGTGCATTGGGCCGTGCCGACCAGGCGGAAAACGAATTCCGATCTGCACTCCTCTTTCCTGACCAGATGTTGACTTACCACCTCGCGCGTCTGGCGCGGGCGAACAGCACGCCATAAAAACTATCCGTTGCGGGGCGCCACAGGAACGCTGCCTTTGTAGTTCGCAGCAACAGGCTCTCGGGTTGCCGCCGATGCTCGCACAAAGCGCAGGGCCACACTGATTGCGAGGGTGAGACCAGCAAACCACAGAATTGTGCCGCGCTGGTTTGCTGGCGCCGTCAGCAGAAGTAAAAGGCTCAGCAATCCGATACTGGCAATGGTGCGGCTGAGAAATCGGAAGACCTCACCGGTGTAATCGGACGAATCCTTCAGTTCCACGGCAACGTTGACCGGAGTATTCAGATTACTGAATAACCTGGCTCGCCCGGCATTGTCTCCGCGATCAAGCAATCCGCTCAGGAAGAATATTCCGAAAGACGACGGGATGATGATGGCCACCTGTTGAATAAGCGACCAATGAAAAACGAACGCGCCCAAGATTCCCAGAATCAGTCCGGTCATAAAAGACGCCAGACCAGACCACGGTGGCGTGCGACGGACCACCAACCCGAGCAGCGCCGGCGGGCCATATGCCAGAGAAATCAATGTGTTGAATGTGAGCATGATTTGAAAAACACTTTTACCGCTCGCGGCCATGAAAGTGGCGATACCGGTAGTCATGGCGCCAATCAAGAAAGTATTGATCCAGCCCACCGCCAGAAGTTCGCGTTCTCCGGCATTCTTGCGGATGAGGGTCTGGTAAACGTCCTTGGAAAGAATTGCGGACTTCAAATTGAATTGCGCGGAAAGATTGGCCATGGTGGCGCTGAACATGGCCGCGAGCATTACGCCAATCAGTCCGTGTGGAAGCAG
>Ga0075425_100004806_pt1 | contig 13995 bp, 13 predicted proteins | sample SoiMethybrSBSTD4_FD_75300 | JGI IMG/M metagenome (GOLD analysis project Ga0075425, IMG submission 75300) | Bulk soil microbial communities from a Populus tree surrounding site in Tennessee, USA - Soil MetaG P. TD hybrid SBSTD4 | ecosystem: Environmental > Terrestrial > Soil > Tree plantation...
GAAGATATCTTGGATCGACTCGGACCGGCACTGAATTCAGGCAAGGCCATATTTGTATATGGCGCGGCAGGTACGGGTAAGACCTACATAACGCAGCGCCTGATACGCCTTCTGGATGATGCGGCGCTCGTCCCGCACGCGCTGGCCGTCGGCGACACCGTAATCCAGGTACTGGATCCCGCCATGCACGTACCGCTGCTCGTTTCCGAGCCGGCGCAGGTGCTGCTCGCCGACGGCTACGATCCACGCTTCGTGCTCTGCCGTCGACCGCTGGTCATCACCGGGGGCGAACTGACGGCCGACATGCTCGAAGTGCAGTTCGATCCCGGCACGCGCCGCTACCAGGCGCCGTTGCAGCTCAAAGCCACGAACGGCATGTTCATACTGGATGACCTCGGCCGGCAACGCGTGTCCCCGCAGGCGGTGCTCAATCGCTGGATCGTACCCATGGAGGAAGGGACCGATCATCTGAAGCTGCATACAGGGCAGCACTTCTCGGTGCTGTTCGACCTGGTGCTGGTGTTTTCGACAAACATGGACCCCATCGAGCTCGCCGATGACGCCTTTCTCCGCCGCATCGGTTACAAGATTTGCTTCACCGCTCTCACAGTCGATCAATATCACGACATCTGGAAGCAGGTGTGTGATCTACACGCGGTGGACTACGACCCGGCAGTCTGCCAGGTGGTTATCGATACGTTGCACACCCCTAGCGGTACTCCGCTGTTGCCATGTCATCCCCGTGATCTCATCGACATGGCGCTCGATCACTCGGCCTACCAGGGCGAACAGGACGAGCTGCGCATAGAGTCGTTGCGCTGGGCGTGGCAAAACTATTTCCTGAATTCCAACAACCCCCACAGATGATGGAACTACCATGAAGCGACGTGGCATTCTCTTGATCATGTTCTCGCTTGCGCTGGCGGTATTCGCCGCGTGGGTGGCGAAGAACCGGGTGTACGCGCGACTCAACGCTCCGCAGGAACCAACGCAGACAGTGGTGGTCGCCGCGCTGGAGATACCCTTCGGCGAGAAGGTCGAGGCGCGTCACCTCAAGACGATCACACTCCCCAGCAGTGCGGCGCTCGGCAACCACTTCGATAAAACCGATGACGTGGTCGGGTTGCTCGCACTGCAAAAAAGCATCCCTGGGGAGATCCTGCTCAAGGAACACTTTGCGGACCGCAACAACGGCAGCACGCTGGCGGCCATCGTCAAGCCGGACATGCGCGCCGTGAGCGTTCGCGTCGACGATGTCGTTGGCGTCGCGGGCTTCCTGCTGCCGGGGAATCATGTCGATGTAGTGGCGGCGCGTACTATCGAGGGACAGACGAGGCGCTCCGAGGCTCACACGGTGCTGCACAACCTCAGTGTGCTCGCAGTCGACCAGACCGCCTCGCAGGACAAGGATCAGCCGGTGGTGGTGCGTGCGGTGACGCTGGAAGTTACTCCGAAGCAGGCGGAGATCCTGGTCAAGGCGCGCGAAGAAGGACGCATCCAGCTGACGCTGCGTAACCCGATGGACAAGTCGGCCGATGCGGACCTGGTTGCTGACACCGTTGAGCCCAAGGCGGCTCCCCCGACCAAGAAGATCCGCTCAACCCCGCCGAGCTCACCGGGCAACGGAGTGACCATCATCCGGGGCACCAACATTCACAACTCTGAATCGGCTACTTGATGGGGCCCGGTGCGGGTTGCCACTTACACCACTACTTAAAGGAATATTTCATGCGCGCTAGGTTTTTGCCGCGGTTCTGCAGGGTCATCGTCACGATCCTGCTCGGCCTGGGCAGCATGATGACGGTGCATGGACAGGAAGCAGCCGCCCCGGCCGAGGAGGGAGCGGTACATGCAGAACGCAATACCAGCTTATCGGTCCCGATCTACAAGAGTCGCGTGGTGACACTGGCGACGGCTGCAAAGCGCGTCTCGATCGGCAACCCCGACATCGCGGATGTGCTGATCATCGGTGGAGGTGAACTGTACGTTCTGGGAAAGGACCTCGGAAGCACTAACGTTCTGCTCTGGGATCGCAATGAGCAGCTGATCTCTGCCATCTCGGTATCCGTGACGCACGACCTGGACGGTCTGCGCAAGCTTCTCGCCAGCACCTTGCCGGGCGAGAAAATTCAGGTGGCCAGCGCCCAGCGCAATCTGGTTCTCTCCGGGCAGGTGACCAGCGCACTCAAGATGGAGGCGGCACTGGAAATGGCCAAGGGTTTCCTGCAGCAGGCAGCAACCGCCAAAGAAAAGATCATGTTCAAGGAAGAGACTGGCGCCAGCAGCAGCGAGGGCAAGAAGGTCGGTGAAGTCATCAACCTGATGACTGTCGGAGGAGCACAGGAGGTCATGCTGCAGGTGAAGGTTGCTGAGGTGCAGCGAAGCGTGATGAAGGATCTTCACGCTCAATGGAATGCCGTCCACAACAACAGCCAATGGACGCTGGGCGGAGTCAATGGCGGCGCGACCTTTCCGCCCGCGGTCTTTGTTCCCGGGAATGTCAGTTCGCCTATCTTCGGAAGCGCTAATCCGCGAGCGCCTTCGCCCAACGGCGGCAATCCGATAGGACCGTATGTCTCGCTGTTTCAGCCCACTACGCCGAGCATTACCAACCAAGGTCTGTTTTTCAGCTTCGTGGGTGCTGAGTTCGCCGCCCAATTGGTCATCGATGCGGCGGCCCAGCAGGGTCTGGCGAGGATTCTCGCCGAACCCACGGTGACCACACTGAATGGGCAGGAGGCGCAGTTCCTCTCCGGCGGCAGCTTCCCCATTCCGGTGCCGGAGCAGAACGGAACCATCGGCATCGATTACAAGGACTTTGGCGTCAAGCTCATCTTCCAGCCGCTGATCCTCGAAGGCGGCCGGATCAATCTGAAACTCAATATCAGCGTCAGCCAGCTGGTCGCGACCAACTCACTGGTGGTCTCGCCGATCACCTCCTCGGCCGTATTCGCGGTGCCAGCCTTGAGCGAGCGGCGGGCACTGTCGACCGTCGAGCTCTCCGATGGTCAGACCATCGGCATCGCCGGTCTCATGAACGAGAACATGAACAGTGCGGTGACCAAGTTCCCCGGTCTGGGGGACATTCCCATCCTGGGACAGCTGTTTCGCAGCCAGAGCTACCAGAAAGGTCAGACCGAGCTGGTCATTTTCGTGACCCCGACGCTCGCCAAGCCGATCAGACCGGGCGACGTGCACCTGCCCACGGACGGTCAGGTCGATCCTTCGAACTTCGACTTCTATCTGCGTGGCAGGTTGGAGGGCACAGCGCCTCCTGCAGGCACGACGCCCGCGCCTTCCAGCAGCGCACCGCGGCAGTAATCAGCGTGAGGAGATCAATATGAATCAGATGCTCGGCTTGATCGTAATTGGCGCCGCGATGGCGTGTGCAGGCTGCGAAACCGAAAGCCCGTACTTCGATTCGCACCTTGGGACCTCGACCGCGCATATGGTGCAGGCGCAGACGCTCGATCCGGCGACTGCCGGCAACCCAGCGGCGCTGGCTCCGGCGGGCGGCGACGGGCAACGCCTCAAGAACGCCATAGATCAATATCGCAAGGATGTCATCAAGCCTGACCAAAACGTGTCTCGCCCGATCTTCTTTGAGGTCGGGCAGCAAGGGCAATAGTAGATCGGGAGAGTTACCGTGACTCGCGCAAGACAGCTGACACCTCGTCGCCGCCAACGCGGGATCGCCATGGTATTCCTCGCCGTCGGCCTGGCGGCGTTGCTGCTCATGGCTGGCCTGGCGCTCGATGTCGGGCACGCGACGCTGAACAAAACGCGCCTGCAGAATGCCACGGATGCGGCGGCTCTGGCCGCCGCGAAGATACTTGACCAGACGCACAGCACGATTCTCGCCACGACCGAAGCCCTGACGGCCTTCAGCGCCAATGCCAACTCGAGCGGGGATCAGGAGTTGGCCAATGCCTACGCGAACGGCGCCGGCACGATCTCCGTGACCGTCCAGTACTCTGCAACGCTGCCGCCGTTCACACCCGGGTCTCCGAATGGGCCGTACGTGCGCGTGAGTGCGACCGGATTCTCGCGCCCTACGTGGTTCTCTGAGCTCGCGGGCATCAGTCAGATGACGGTGACGGCAACCGCCGTCTCGGGACCGAGTCCAACCGTCAACACCGCGTGCGATATCGTTCCGTTGCTCGTGTGCGGCACGCCAGGCGCTCCTAACTTCGGCTATCAGATGAATCAGCCCCAGGTGCTCAAGCAGTCAGCCCCCGGCAATCCATCCGAGATCGGCCCCGGCAACTTCCAGCTCATCCAGCTCGGCGGCTCGGGGGCCAATATTGTCCGGCAGAACCTCGCCGGCGGCTACACGGGATGCGCAAGCACGGGGAACAATGTGCAGACACAGACCGGTAACCAGACCGGTCCGACCGCCCAAGGCATCAATACCCGCTTCGGCGACTACACCGGCCCCATGGGAGGAACGGAGTCGCAATATCCGCCCGATGTGCTGACCACGCAGCAGTCGCCCCCAGGACTCAGCGTCGCTAACGGCGGCCCGCCCTGGGTCATCACGGGCAACATCACCTACAACTACCAGCAGTACGTCGCCGACCAGAGCAACCCCGCGAGGTACAACAATCAACCGATGCCGCGAGGGCCGGGCGTCTTCAACCGGCGTGTTCTGCAGGTTCCCGTAGGGAACTGTTCGGGAACCGGCAACGGGAACACCACGGTGCCGGTGATCGGGTTCGCGTGCTTCTTCCTGCTGCAGGAAGAGATACAGAAAGGCAACAGCAGCTACATCATCGGACAGTTCGAGGGCAACTGCACCGTCGATGGCACGCCCGGACCCGCGCCCAACACTGGGCCCGGACCGTACATCATTCAGCTGTATCGCGATCCGGGCAGCGGAGATTCCTGATGCACGCTTCGATCCACCAGCGGCGACACGAGCGCGGGACCGCGACCATCGAGCTCGCGGTCGCCTTGCCGTTGCTGCTGTTGGTCTTGATGGCGACGGCGGAGTTCGGCCGGATGCTGAGTCAATATGACACGCTGAACAAGGCTGTTCGGGATGGCGCGCGCTACCTCGCGGCGAACGCACTCGGAGGTACCACAGGCGTCATCACCATCACTCCCGCACTTACGACCGCTACTAAGAACCTTGTGGTGAAGGGTAATACCACCGGCGCGGGAAACGCACTTCTTCCCAATCTCGCCGCGGGCAATGTGACCGTCACGGACCTCGGCAACGGCTATGTGTCGGTCTCCGCCGCGTACCCGTATGTGCCGATGCTGGGAGCCACCCTCCCCACTTTCGGACATGGCACCGTAAACACTGGAGTGACCCTGAACGCCACCACCGTAATGAGGCCGTTATGATCCGTCGCCTTGAGCGGGGCATAACCACCGTCGAATTCGCCATCGTCGGCTTGGCTCTCATGATCGTCGTGTTCGGCGTGATCGAGTTCGGCCGGGCGCTGTTCGTGATGAATATGCTCGCCGAAGCCTCGCGGCGCGGTGCGCGTATGGCGGCCGTGTGTCCGGTGGGCGACCCCAAGGCGGCAAGCGTTGCCGTGTTCGGCAACGGTGGCGGCACGAGTTCCGTGGTCGCTGGTCTCACCACCGCCAACGTGCAGGTCCAGTATCTGGATGTCAATGGCACACCGATCGCCAGTCCCGCTGCCAATTTCGGCAGCATCCGCTACGTCAAAGTCAGCATTGTCGGTTTTTCGCAATCCTTCATCGTTCCAACACTGGCGACCAGCATTCCGATGAATGGGTTCTCCACCACACTGCCGCGCGAAAGTCTGGGAATTCCCCGCGCCGGCGTTGTAACTCCGTGCTGACTTACGGTGAACCAATGGACATCAGGCTTAACGTACTGCTGGTTTCGCGGCGCAAGGAAACGCTCGATCATCTCGAGGCGATGCTGCGCAAGCACCGGGGCGTGCGCATCGAGCGCAAGTTGGTGGTCAACGGCCACGTCGATCCTCTGCACGAAGTCACGACGCTCCCCGATGCGCTGATCCTGCATCTTGGCGAGACCTCACATGCCGAGTTGGAGTCGGTAGCCGCGCGCGCGGTCGATTGTCGTCCCCCACTGATCGTTCTGGGCTCCGGCAGTGACACCACGGTCATGCGGCTCGCCATGCAGGCGGGTGCCCGGGACCTGCTGCCGCTACCTGTGGTCGAAGCCGATCTCGTGGCAGCGCTACAACGAATCGAGCGTGACCACCGTGCGGGCGGATCGCGCCCCGACGGCAGCGTGCTCGCATTCATGAACGCCAAGGGAGGCTGTGGGGCGACGCTGCTCGCGTGCAACGTCGCGCACGCGCTGGTCACGGTGAGTCAGCGTAAGGTTTCGCTGATCGACCTCGACCTGCAGTTCGGGACCATACCTCTGTACTTCGATCTTTTCCCCAAACGCGGCATGTTACAGGCCCTGGAGAACGTCGCCGGACTGGATGACCTGGCATTCAGCGGTTACATGGTCCAGCACGCCAGCGGGCTCAAGATACTGGGGCATGCCGCCGAGGACCCGCTCCCCACTCAGAGCGTCAGCGCGCAGCACATAAACCAGCTGATCAATCTGGCGGTTCGCAACAGCGATCACGTGGTTATTGATCTGCCACGACGCATAGACACTGTCACCGCTTCGGTCATGGAACGTACGGCCTACCTGGCGCTGATCGTACAGCAGTCGGTGGCCACGCTGCGCGACGCTACCAGACTCCTGACCTGCCTGCGACGCGACCTTGGTATAGCCAAAGAACGCATCGTGGTGGTCGTGAATCGCTACGAGAAGAACTCGGACATCACAGTCGAGGACATTCGTACGACGCTCGGTTGCGGCGAGCTGGCCCTGGTGCCGAACGACTTCGCGACGGTAGCTTCGTGCATAGATACCGGCACGCCGCTGCTCGTGCAGGCACGCAACGCCGCCGTTACACGCGCGGTGGTGGCCCTGCAGAGCCGCCTCGGCGGCAGCAAGGCCGAACAACAGGGACTGCTAACACGCACTCTTTCCGGATTCATCAAGCCGAGGGCAACGTGACAAACAACGGTAAATTCTCCGCATCCGCCACGATGAAGTCCCGTGATTCCTCGGGAGAAGATGCGAACGATCTCGAAGATCGCATGCGACCACTAACTCCGGCCGAAAAAGAATGCAAGGAAACCATCTATCAGCGCCTGCTGAAAGTGATGGACCTGTCGCTCATCAGCAGCCTGCCCGAGCGAGAAGCGCGCAGCCAGATCCGCGCGATCTGCGAGCGCCTGATCAGCGAGGAACAGGCACCGCTCGGGCTCGGCTCGCGTCACACGGTGGTCCGGCGCATCGTGGACGAGGTTCTGGGACTTGGTCCGCTGGAACCGCTGCTGAGCGACAAGACCGTTTCGGACATACTCGTCAACGGGTCCGGCAAGGTATATGTCGAGCGCCGTGGCCGCCTCGAGCTCACCGACGTGCGCTTCAACAACGATGCGCACCTCATCAATATCATCGATCGCATCGTCTCCGCGGTCGGGCGCCGCATCGACGAGTCCTGTCCCATGGTAGACGCACGACTCAAGGACGGATCCCGCGTCAACGCGATCATCCCGCCGCTCGCCCTCGATGGCCCCTCGGTCTCGATACGACGCTTCGCGGTGGAGCTGCTGTCGATGGACGACCTCATCCGGATCGGCACTCTGAGCCCGCAGCTGGCCCAGGTGTTGAGCGCCATCGTGCGCGGGAGACTCAACGTGCTCATTTCCGGCGGGACGGGCGCCGGCAAAACCACGCTTCTCAACCTCCTGTCAGGGTTCATACCCGAGACCGAGCGGATCGTCACCATCGAAGACTCCGCGGAGCTGCAGTTGCAGCAACCACACGTGGTGCGCCTCGAAACCCGTCCGCCCAACATTGAGGGACGCGGCGCGGTTACGCAGCGTGACCTGGTGCGCAATAGCCTGCGCATGCGTCCCGACCGCATCGTCATCGGCGAAGTCCGTGGTGCGGAAGCACTCGACATGCTGCAGGCCATGAACACCGGCCATGACGGGTCACTGACCACCGTGCATGCCAACACGCCGCGCGATGCGCTCGGGCGTATCGAGAACATGGTGTCGATGACGGGAATCACGTTTCCGGTCAAGGCGCTGCGTAGCCAGATCGCCTCCGCGATCGACATCCTGATTCAGGTCGAGCGCCAGGAGGATGGCCGCCGGCGTGTCGTGAGCCTGCAGGAGACCAATGGGATGGAGGGTGATGTGATCACCACTTCGGAGCTCTTCAAGTTCGAACGCCGGGGACTGGACAAGGAGGGCAATGTGCAGGGACAGCTCGTCACCACCGGGATCGTACCCGCGTTCGAGAAACGACTGCGCGAGCGCGGTATCGAACTGCCGATCGAGCTGTTCCGTCAAGGCCGCGACGTCCACCTGGTACGGAGATAGCTCGTCATGGAAAGCTACTGGGTGTTTCTCGGCCTGGTGTTCCTCGCCGTTTTTCTGCTTGCCCAGGGACTGGTCGTACCCGTCTTCGGGGAATCGACTCGCATGCGCAAGCGGTTGCTTTCGCGCCTGAACGCAGTAGGGGCCGCCAGCGGGCAGGCTGACTTCGGATCGCTGTTGCGGGAGAAGTACCTCAGGCAGCTCTCTCCTCTGGAACGGGCACTGGAGACCCTTCCCGGGATGGAGCGCCTCGGGCAGTTGATCGAGCAGAGCGGCAAGAGCTGGCCGGCTTACCGAGTCCTGCTGGTGTCGTTGGCGTTCGCCGTTGCCGGCGGGTTCATCGGTTGGACCTACACGCGGCTTGTCTACGTGATGCTGCTGGCTGCAGCCGGCGCCTTTTGCCTGCCATACATCAAGATCCTCGCCGACCGTAGCAAGAGATTCGCGAAGTTCGAAGAGCAGATGCCCGACGCGCTCGACCTCATCAAGCGAGCACTGAAAGCCGGGCACCCTTTCAGTCAGACGCTCAAGCTCGTCGCCGAAGATATGAACGATCCGATTGCGCATGAGTTCGAGCTCTTGTTCTCGGAGGTCAACTATGGCGGTGACCTGCGTAACGCGCTGATGGCGCTGCTGGAACGCGTCCCCTCCGTGTCGGTAATGGCGCTGGTCACTGCTGTTCTGGTGCAAAAGGAAACGGGTGGAAATCTCGCCGAAACCTTTGAGCGCATCACAGCTGTCATCCGCGGTCGCTTCAAACTTGCGCGTCGTGTGAAGACGCTGTCAGCGGAGGGTCGTATGTCGGCCTGGGTTCTGGCGATGGTGCCGCTGATCCTCTTTGCGACGATCTCCTTCACCTCACCGGAGTACCTGCCCGTGCTGGTCAAGCACCCCATGGGTAAGAATCTGATCGCTGCCGCGGTGGTGCTGGGAATAATTGGAATTCTCTGGATCCGCAAGATCATCCGCATCCGCATCTGAAGTGGGAGCTCACGTGTTGGAATCTCTCTTGAGTCTGCGTGGATATTTCAGCAACCAGCCCTCCGGCATGGTCGCATTCACACTGCTGATCGGCGCGGCGGTGTTCGTGCTCAGCATGGGTGCATGGGTGCTGGTGGGTGTCGTAGCGAGTCCCCTGCGGCGCCGGCTGGCGCGCCTGGGGGGAATGGAAGGCGCGGGCACACCGCAGGGCGGCTTCCTCATCGATCGGATTCGCCCGCTGTTTCCTTACCTGATCCCCGGAAAGGAGGAGGAGCGCTCCCGCATCGGCAATCTACTCACGTATGCGGGATTCAGATCAGCGAGCGCAATGCCCCTGTTCTATGCGAGTAAGGCGCTGCTGACGCTGGGTCTCCCGTTCCTGACGTTCCTTGCCGCTCCCTTGCTCCCTACGGTGTCGGGTGGGAAGGTCATGACAGTGGCGCTCATTGGAGCAGCGCTCGGCTTCGTTCTGCCGGGCATTTGGCTCGACCGGCGCGCGCAAGCAAGGCAGCGCGAGCTGCGCGCGTCATTTCCCGATGCACTCGATCTCCTCGTGGTGTGCGTCGAATCGGGCTTGGGCCTGGCGCCGGCGTTACAGCGTGTCGCCGACGACCTGGTCATCAGCGCCCCGGAGCTGGGAGCCGAGCTGGCGCTCGTCAACGCCGAAATGCGCGCCGGGGTCGAGCGTACTCAGGCGCTCAAGAACCTCGCGGCAAGGACCGGCCTCGATGACATCAAGGGTCTGGTGGCGCTGCTCGTTCAGACCATGCGATTCGGCACCGGAGTCGCGGATGCTCTGCGCGTGTACTCCGAAGAATTCCGCGACAAACGCATGCAGGCTGCCGAGGAGGAAGCCGCCAAGATAGGGACCAAGATGGTCTTCCCCCTGGTCCTTTGTTTATGGCCTGCATTCTTCCTTGTCGCCGTCGGCCCAGCAGTGATCCGGCTGGTCGATGTCTTCAAACAGGTATCACACTGAGCATGGTCATCGTAATGCTTCCAACAGGAATGCGGTGATATGTCTGCCGAAATAACCGCGCCGACATTAGCGAGGCTGTGTCAGGCGGCCATCAACGTCCTGGTGCTCTTGATGTTCGGGCTGCTCGTGATATCCGCCTACCATCACTTCGCGACCACTGGATCGACACGATTTTTGGGAATTCTTCTAGTTAATTTGCTTTTTCTCGGCTTGTTCATCACCCGAAGGGCAGCAACGGCGGAGACCGACTCCCTGCCGCTCTGGCTGCTGGCGGTTGCCGGCACGGCTTGCCCGCTCCTTCTGCGCCCGAGCGATGGTGCAGGTCTCATGATTCTCGGCAGCATCATCCAAATCACGGGCATCGTGCTCATCGCGGGTGGCCTGCTGTCGCTGCGCCGCAGCTTCGCGGTTGTGCCAGGGAACCGTGGCATCCGTGACGGCGGTCTGTACCGTATGGTTCGCCATCCAATCTATTTTTCCGAGCTGGTAGCACTCCTTGGCGCGGTGTTGATTAATCCCTCCGTCGCGAACTGGACGATCTGGTTGTGCGAGTGCGGCCTGCAGTACGCGCGCGCGCGCGCAGAAGAGAACTTCCTGTCTAGTGATCCCATCTACCGCTCTTACCGCGAACGAGTGCCTTACCGGCTCATTCCGGGTCTCATCTGACTCCAGGCAGGCGGCCGGCCGCGCGGATTTTATCGATCTTCAGGACGCCCGATAACAGAGAGAATGTGACAGTAAGGGACAGGACATGACGGCGCGCACACTGATCTGGTGGGTTATCGCCGCCACGGCGCTGGCCGATCTGCTGCTGCTCGATAGCGAGGGGATGACGGTGAGCCTCCAGTGGCGCGCCGTACTAGGCACCCTGATTCTGCTCGCCGTGTCGGCGGCGTACCGCCGGCGTTCGCCCATCATCTCCACCACGGCACTCTCGGCGACGCAGCTCGTGATGTTCAGCTATGCCGGCGCAGTCCTTACGTACGTGACGACCGCGGCCTCCGCGTCGCGTCCGCTTTCCGATGAGCTGCTCGCCCGTGCCGACCTAGCACTCGGCTTCGACTGGTTCGCGTGGTTTGCCTTCGTCAACGGGCACCCATGGCTGAAGGTCCCGCTGGCCCTAGCCTACGGCAGCATCCCGCTGCAGCTCATGCTCCTCTTCGGATACATGGCATTCAAGGACCCGCGGCGCGCGAACGAGTTTCTGCTCGCCACGATGCTGTCTGCCATCCTGCTGGCACCGATCATGGCAGCGCTGCCTGCGGTCGCACACACCATCAGCGCTATCGAGCCGTGGCGGGATGACACGCTCGCCCTGCGTGCGCACACGCTCAAGCAGATCGGCGCGGTCGAGGGGATTGTCACCTTCCCGTCGTTCCACACGACGCTCGCGGTGCTGTTCACGAACACCGTGCGGGGACGACGGTGGTTTCGGGCAGTTCTCATACTGAATGCCCTGATGATCGCCTCGGTGTTCAGCGAAGGCGCACACTACTTCGTCGATGTGCTGGGCGGCCTGGCGCTGGCCGTCGTCGCGATCGCGGCCGCGCGCTTCTTGCTGGCGCGTTGTCAGGAAGAAAGCAGTCCGATCAAAGGTCTCCTGGACAATGCGATACCGGGTTCGGTCGGCCAGTCAATTGGATAGCCGCTGAGAAGCATTCCGCCGGCGCGCAAACGAGTCCTGGCTGGATAGGCGCTGGATCGCGTCGTTGCAGGGGCATTCCCTTAGGACGGGCCCCGGCGAGGGCGACCCAGAGAATTCAACATAACGCTGCAAAAACATTCCACTCGGTATCAATTCAATCCTAACGGTGACATGTGCCCTCGGTGCACCGTACTCCCAGGGAAGCACGATCCGGCACGGTCTACTGAACACGGGCGGCCTCGAGCGCTGGGGCTATTTGGAGAAAAAGACTGCGGACGCCCGCAGCAAGGGAAAAGAGAGGACCTCAATGTACTCGTTGACAAGGTGGATGTTGGTTCTGGCGCTCATTGCGGTGAGTGGGACCGCAATCGCAGCACCGCAGGCGAAGAAGGTCGAGACCGTTGCAGGCAACCCCGGTTGTCGCGCAGCCGCTCATTGCATACCGGCAGTCAAACCGAATCTCAAACCCATCACGCCCCACGTGAAGCCTCCGCCTCCTCCGCCGCCGCCTCGGAAAGACGGAAACGTCCAGGGTGTCGGTAATACCAATAATGCGACGGGCTCTGGCGGAGCCAAGCCCGGGAGCAACAGCCCGAGCCAGGGGAATAGCAACAGCCAGGGAAACCAGGGAGGCGGCTCTAACCAGGGAGGCGGTTCTAACCAGGGAGGCGGTTCTAACCAGGGAGGCGGTTCTAACCAGGGAGGCGGCTCTAATCAGGGGAGCGGCGGTGGCCCGGGGACGTTCGCCTGTGGCCAAGTGGTCAGCGGGTATACCGTCAACTGCACCACGACGCCTCCGACCAACGATCCGACCAACCCTCGCGTCTCCGCCCCTGAGATCGATGCCAGCGGAGCCGTCAGCGGCACGATGTTTGTGATGGGATGTCTGGCAATACTGTACGCCCGTAAGCGGCGCCTGGCAGGCCTCACCGAAAGACAGGGCGCTGCAGGCTAGGACTTTCCTGAGCGGCGAGCTGCGCAGCCTCTCCGGGTAACCAAGCGGCCAGCGCGGCTCGGCCGCCTTCCGCATAGACGGCGACTCTTTGCAGCGTCAACGCGCTCGCCGTACCTCCTACGGGAGTTCGTGACTCCAGAAGGAATACCAACGAGGCGAACGCGTCATCCCGTGACGGCAGCTCCCGTCGCCCGGCGTGCCAGTGTCAGCACCACCATGATGATGCTGCTGAGCAGGCCCACGATGAGAATCTCGAACGGCCACAGATTGTGTGAGGTCGGATCGATCGCGACGCCAACGATGAGGCGCACGATGACAAAACCCATGAGCGCCGCCGGCACCGCGGCGGCCACGCGCCAGCCCCCGCGCCAGCGCAGCACCGCGCGGACAGGCATCACGAGTCCACCCACTCCGAGCACCAGCACGACGATCGTGAAGAGACTGAGGAGGAGCGATGTGAACGGTGCCACCGGGCGGTTGGCATACGCCTGGGAGGCGAGCCTCTGGCGCTCGGCGTCGGCAGCCTTGAGGCGTGGCACCCACTCCGGCGCATCTTCGGTTTCTGGCTGCCGTTCACTGGCCATGACATGGACGCGGTAAGTAAGCACCAAGGGTGTGCCTGCGATTGAGCCATCGCCGGCGGTGATGCGAATCTCGTCGACCTCACCTCGGTTGCCACTGAAGAAGAACCAGCCCAAGGCCTCGCCGTTGCCGCTGTAGCGGTAAGAGCCATTGCTGCCCGCGCTCGCGGGCTGGCCTCTGGAGTACGGCCGCGCCCAGATGCCGATCGGGTGATCGGTGTCGTAACGCAGGCGCAGGTAGAAATTTTCGTTGCGGCCGAGAGTGACCTCCTCCCCGGCAGGATAGGTCTCCAGCACCTCCACGGTCGCGGCCGCCTGCGCCGCCCCCGTGCTTGCCAGCCCCAGGGTCGCTATCCAAACCCCGAACATGAAGGCACGAGGCCACGCGCGTGGCGTGCGGCGGTCAGTAATTGGGGCGGCAGTTCGCATCAGCACCGTGCTCCGTGTCAGG
>Ga0075425_100004807_pt1 | contig 13995 bp, 8 predicted proteins | sample SoiMethybrSBSTD4_FD_75300 | JGI IMG/M metagenome (GOLD analysis project Ga0075425, IMG submission 75300) | Bulk soil microbial communities from a Populus tree surrounding site in Tennessee, USA - Soil MetaG P. TD hybrid SBSTD4 | ecosystem: Environmental > Terrestrial > Soil > Tree plantation...
CAGCGAACGGCGCACGCAGAAACTCGTGCTGTTGAAATAGCGAACGGCGACTTAACCAGTCGACCGATCTGCTGGTGTGGGACCCGGCCGACGAGAATCAGGTCACTACACTTCCAAAGTCGACGACTGGGTTACGTCCATCGCCGAGACGCCGCACCGTCCGGCATTGACACCTGCCCGGCCGGCTGCTGTATACTTTTCGCTAAAGCCACGACATCACAGCAGTACCTGAACCGAGGAAGCCGATCCACCATGGACGTTCAGCGTACCGTTCGCGGGCTTCTGCTCGCTTTGATTCTCTTCACCCTCGCCGGGCCCGCCATCGCCGGCAGTACGATCGGTCTGTATACCGACGAGACCGGTGCATCCTGCAGCTTTTCGGGAAATACAGCCGGTTTGATCACGGCGTACGTCGTCGTCAAGCCGGACGCGAATGGGCTGCGTGGTGTGCGTTTCTCCGCACCGATACCCGCATGCCTTGGCGCCGTTTATGTGAGCGAAACTCCCGCAGTAAGCGCATACGCGATTGGCACGTCCACCGACGGGGTATCCGTGGCCTTTTCATCGTGTGCGCTCGAGCCGGTATATGCGCTCCAGATCCAGTATTTCCGTAGCAACACGACGCCGTGCTGCGAATTTACCATCGCGGCCGATCCCCTGGTGGGATCCATCGAGGGAGCGGACTGCGGTTACAATCAGGTGGCGCTAACACCCGTCACCAGTCATTTCAATGCGAACGCGTCGTGCCCGTGCAATGATGAGACCGCGCCGTTTCCGCCCGATAATCCGACTCCGCTGGACGGCTTGACCACCGTCAGCGTGTTGAGCGATCTCGCCTGGGCGCCTTCGCTGTACGATTTCGACATCGAATCATACGATTTGTACTTCGGGACGAATCCGAATCCACCACTCGTCGCCACGCTGACGCAGCCGTCGTACCAGCCGGGACAGCTTGCCGAATTCACCCAGTACTACTGGCGCGTCGTTGTGCGCGATGACGACGGGCACACCACGACCGGTCCTATGTGGATGTTCAAGACACGGGGACTCAATTCACCACCCAACCCGGCAATCATTACTTCACCGCCCCCGTTCGCGACGAACGTGTCGAGGGTCGCATCGCTGCAGTGGAGCGGGTTGGACATCGACGGCGACGCGCTCGAATACGACGTTCACCTTGGCGTCGACCCCGACTCGCAGCCGCTGTATGCAAGCGCATTGAAGCCGCACTCGTACACAATTACCACGCCGCTTGCGTTTCTAACGACTTACTACTGGTACGTGGTTTCTCGCGATCCACTCGGACATGAGACGAACAGCGCCACCGTGTCGTTCACCACGCGCCCGGAGAATTATCGACCCAACAATCCGACGTCGCCTTCGCCCGCGGACAACGCCACTGCGGTGTCCGCAAGTCCGGCGCTGTCGTGGTTTGCAAGCGATCTTGACGTGGGCGAGCCGCTCACATTCGATATCTACCTCGGCACCGCCAATCCACCGCCGCTGGTGGTTACCAATCATCCCACGATGAGCTACAGCGCGGTGGGACTGAGCTGGGCGACTAAGCACTACTGGAAGATCGTGGTGCGCGACAGCCACGGCGCGGAAGCGCAGGGGCCGGTATGGGCGTTCACCACGCGTCCGGAGAACTACGCGCCGGTGGCGCCCTCGAGCCCGTCACCGGCGAACAGCGGAACCAATATCAGCACCAATCCCACATTGTCCTGGCAGGCCAGCGATGCCGACGGTGATCCACTCACATATGACGTCTATTTCGGAATCACGTCGCCGCTACCGCTGGTGGCAGGCAATGTGACGGACAAGGTTTTTCCGACCGGCATCCTGGCGTTCTCGACGCCGTATTTCTGGCGCATCGTTGCGCGTGATTCTCACGGCGCTGAAACGAGTGGCGCGCAGTGGAAATTCACAACGGGACCGAACCACGCGCCCACTACGCCGAACACCCCGTCTCCAGCGACGAACGCGGTAATCCAGCCACTCCAAGTTCATCTCACGTGGCTGTCCTTCGACAACGATCCCGGCCAGACCGTGACGTACGACGTCTACTTCGGCGGGACCACTTCACCCCCGCAGGTTGCGAGCAATCTTGGCAGCCCGGCGTGGGATACCCCGGTGCTTGCGGCAAGCGCATCGTACTTCTGGAGAGTGGTGGCGCGGGACGATCTGGGTTTGAGCACCAATGGCCCGTTGTGGAAATTCACGACGACGGGGGGGCAGAACCCCAACGCGCCCACCAATCCCATTCCGCAAAATGGAGCGTCGATCGGCTCGACATCGGTTGTTCTGCAGTGGTCAATGGGGGCGCAGTACACGTCGTTCAATATCAGCTTCGGAACGTCGCAGACGCCGCCGTTTGTTGGCACTACGCAAACGCGAAGTTATGACCCCGGTCCGCTGCAGTACGGGCAAACTTACTACTGGTCGGTGGCAGGTTCTGACGGATCCTCCTCGATTGCGGGACCGACGTGGCAGTTCACGGTAGGCGGCGGTGTGCCTGTGCTGTTTTCGCGCTTTGGCGCTGAAGCAACGGAAAGCGGGGCTCGGATTTCGTGGGCAATGCGCAGCGACGAAGCCATGCAGAGCTATACGCTATTTCGCCGTACGGGCGCGGGTGCGTTCGCTCAGGTTGTGTCGGCGCCCGTCGTGGGCAGCAACGGCACATACCTTGACCGCGACGTCGAAGCGGGACAACAGTATCGGTATCAGCTCCTGATCCGGACATCACAAGGTGATGAGTTCCGCTCGACGGTTGCAACGGTCTCGATCCCGGCCTTCGATCTGACACTGGGGCCCAACCATCCCAACCCGTTCAATCCGCAGACGTCGATTCCATACTATTTGCCGGCGAGCGCCGGAGCTGTGCGGGTACGTTTGGTCGTCTATGACTCGGCGGGACACGTTGTCCGTGTCCTCGTGGATGAAAGCCAATCTGCGGGTGCGCACGCCGCGGTGTGGGATGGAAGCAACCAGGACGGCAGCACCGTCACCAGCGGGCTCTATTTCTGTGTACTGCAGGCGGGCAAGGAACATCGCACGCAGAAGATGGTGCTGTTGAAATAGGGCCAGGATTCCCGCTGGCCATAGTTGGAAGCGTCGTGCCACAATCGCGCCGCGATGAACTTTCCGCTTTACACTCAGCTGCGCAAGATTCCGTCGCGCGGGCTTCCCGTCGATCTTCGCAAGATGGAGGATTCGGCCGAGCATCGCACGCGCCAGGACATGTTCGAGATGGAGCTCGCGAATTCCTCGCTGCTTCCCAAATCCGACGCGCCCGCGCTCACCATCTTTGTAATCGACGGTTCCAACCTCGTCACCAATGCGCTCGGTGATGACGCCCAGTGCGTGCACGTCTTCAGCGAACGCTGGCGCGCGGTGGACTATGCGCGCACGCGCCTGGCCAACCAGCCCGGGCTGTCCTTTGCGGTCTTGAGCCCCGACGCCTTCGTCGACCTCCTCCGTGATTGCGAGAAGACGGGGAACTTCGCCTTCACCATCGATTGTTGTCCGCGCTGCGAGAACTTCACGCCGTACGAGAGCACGCTGGCCGACGAGGGCGCCTACCTCGTGCAGATGATCGGCGTGCACAAGGCAACCGAAATGGCGCGGCGCCATCTCTACTATCACTACGCGCTGCAGAAAGCGCGCATGGGCCACCATGTGGCCGCGCGCGACGTGCTGCTGGAGAGTGTCGGACACGTGACCATGTCCGATCCCGACACGCATCTCCTGCTCGGTCAGCTGGGCGTGGCCATGAAGGACGAGGAGCTCGTGCGCGAGGCGCACGAGTACCTCCGTTTCTTCGGGAGCGGCGCGTGGGATCGCAAGCTCGAGCAGGTTGAGATGTTGGACCGCGCCGATTTTGAAGGTCCCGAAAAAGGCTGACAATTGCGAGCGAGAGTGTGACGACAACGAGCCTCCTGCGTCTCAAGGATTAGCCACCAAGGAGGCCCTCATGATCCGCGTGTTTGCCCTGTCGCTTGTCGTCGTGCTTGGCGGCGTGTCCGCCGCCCATTCCCAGATGGCGTTCGACTCGAACGTCGCCTACGTCGATTACCAGGTCACCATCAAGGTGGATCACACGGCGCAGGATCAGGGCCGGACGATCACGTGGAATTACCAGAGCGTCTGGGAGAACACGGTCAAGCTGGACCTGCGCAGCCAGGGACAAGTGCTTTCGATGCTGACCGGAAACCAGCTCGACCCGGCCAAGCTTCAGAACATGTCTCCCGCGGAGCAGATGAAGATGTCCCAGCAGATGCTGGAGGCCATGCAGTACGCGGCAAACTGGATCCAGGGCGCGCCGGAAGGCGTCGACGGGGGTGACGCGATGCTTGCGCACATGAAGGCGGCGTCGGTGCCGGTGCGCGTCAGCTATACGAAGACGACCACGGGCAATGATCTCGTGGACGAGATGGGGGCGCACGTCGACACGTGGGAGCAGACCACGCTGACGTACGCAGGCAGCGGCTACACGTACCCCGACCAGGTCAAATTCGAGATGAACAGCTCGTCGAAGAAGCACTGGCTGTCGTTGCCCTTCAACTTCCAGGACATGCAGAACCAGGGAAATGCGCTCAAGTTTGTCACGGTATCGAAGAGCCGCGCGCATGGTGCGACGGCGTGGCAACCCGAGGAAACCAGGAGCGAAGAGACCGGGGTGGATGTTCTGGGTGAGTCATTCCGCTTTGACGCGCTTCCCAATGGCCAGACCATTCCGATTATCGAGGGAACCACGGATGCAACGGGCAAAGTTTCCGGCGAGAAATCGTATAACGGCCACATGGATCGCCTGGGACCCAGCGTGCCGGTTACTTTGACATACCGGTATACGGTAACCAAAACGCCCCCGGCGAAAGCCGCGGGCGGGAAGTAGTCCGCGCAGCCGGGTCGCCGGGGGCGAGCGTGGGCAACCCGGCCGCATCGGACTGATAGTGAGACTCGCGTCCGGGCGGAAAATCACGCGAAATTTACGGTGATGGGCAGGAAATCCGGCGACAAGTACACCCATCGATGAACGCGGGTGAGATATAATGCAGGCGCATGCGTTTTCGTCCGCTGGCCGTGCTTCCACTCCTCGTCCTCTCCGCCTGTGGCGGCGGGAACGACAGTGTCACCCCTGCTCCCACCCCCGGGCGTTACCAGCCCACCAGCTCGAAGATTCTCAGCACGTCCAGTCCCACCAAGGATGAGGATCCGACCGTCATCCTGGCCAAAGATGGCTCGATCGTGGTGGCGTGGTTCTCGGATCGCGGCGGTAACCCCGACATCTATATAGCGCGTTGCACCAAGGGCACGACATGGTCGGCGCCGGTGCGTGTCACCACCAGCCCCGACGGCGACTTCTATCCCAACCTCTACCAGGACGCGAGCGGTGTGTTTCACCTCACGTGGTTCCGCTGGCACGCGCTGAAGGTCGGCAACATCTGGTACAACCAGTCGACCGATCCGCTGGTGTGGGATCCGGCCAACGAGAAGCAGGTTACTACCACTTCCAACGTGGACGACTGGGTTCCGTCCCTCGCCGAGACGCCCGACAGCCTCCGTGTCTTTTTCGTGAGCGAAGCGCGGGACACGACCAACGCGAACAGTGATATCTACTACGCCTCGTCGTCGATCGACTCGGTGGCGTTCGGGCCGGCGCGAAAATTTCCGCGCGATGTTCCATTTGCCAACGATCACCTTCCGTTCGCGGCCTGGACTGGATCACAGCTCGACCTGGTGTGGATGCGCTACAGCGGTTCGCCCGAGACCCCCTGGCTCGCCCCATCGTCGGAGCTGTGCTATGCCGTGTCCAACGATGGCACCTCATGGTCGGGTGAGTATCTCCTGACGTATGACCTCAACCCGACGCAACACGTGTTCCCCGCGTTCTACCGGCGCTCCAACGACGAGTGGCGCCTGATCTGGACGACGACGCGCAGTGGCTCGCCGCAGGTGGTTGAGCTTCCGCTTCTCCAGTTCCTCGGTTATCCGAATGCGCTGATCGTGAACAATCACGTCAACGCCGCCGGATATTCCCACCGCGTCACGCGCACGCCGGTCGACGATCTCTATTTCGGCGCGTGGGTGCAGGGCCCCGATGGCGCCCAGGACATCTATTACCGCTTTTACGAGAACTGAGTACGCATCATGAAGGATCCACACCTCGTCGCGGTTGCAACCGCGGTACCGCCGCATGTCGTTCGCCAGAGCGACGCGCGCCGTTTCGCGGAGACGCTCTTTGCCGACACCTTGCGCATCGATCCGCGCCTGCTCGAAGTATTTGAAAACGCCGGGATCGAGAAGCGCCATACCAGCGCGCCGCTGGAGTGGTTCGGGGAACAACACACGTTCGCCGAGCGCAACGCCCTCTACGTCGAAACCGCCGTGAATCTCGGCACGGAAGTGGCGCGCCGTGTCCTCGAGCGGGCGCAGCTCTCGCCGCATGACATCGACCACATCATATTCGTTTCCACGACCGGAATCTCAACGCCGAGCATCGATGCCATGATCGCCAATCGCATCGATTTCCGCCCGGACCTGCGCCGCACGCCGGTGTGGGGGCTCGGGTGTGCCGGGGGCGCCGCCGGCCTGGCGCGTGCGCGCGACTTCGCGCTCGCCGATCCCGGGGCGCGCGTGCTGCTCGTGGCACTCGAGCTGTGCACGCTCACCTTCCTCAATCGCGACATCTCCAAGCGCAACCTGGTGGCGGCCTCGCTCTTCGGCGACGGTGCAGCGGCCGCGGTGGTGGCGGGACCGGACGCTCGGGTCGTCGCGAACAACGGGCACCGGCCCCTGTCGTTGCGGGCGTCGCGCAGCACGCTCTGGCCGGACACACTGGATGTGATGGGATGGGAGGTCGAGCAGGCCGGCCTGCGCGTCGTATTCTCGCGCAGCATTCCGTCCATCGTGATCGAGCGCGTCCGCCCCAGTCTGGAGACGTTTCTCGAGTCGCAAAAGCTCGCACTCTCCGACATTCGCCACGTCATCGCCCACCCCGGTGGCATCAAGGTACTGCGTGCCTATGCCGAAGCGCTCGCGCTCGAGGAGTCGGCGCTCGCGCATCCGCGCGACGTGCTGCGGAGTTTCGGCAACATGTCGTCGCCGTCGTGCCTGTTCGTGCTGGAGCGCTTTCTCGATGCGGGCGATATCGCGCCGGGTGATCACGGCGTGGTGATGGCGCTGGGGCCGGGCTTCTCGTCGGAGTACGTGCTGGTTCGCGGCGAGGCGTGAGCGCGTGACGTTGGGCATTCCCAGCTGGGCGGCGCTCCTCCTGGCCGTGATGATCGGCCAGCGTTTCGGCGAGCTCTACCTTACTGCACAGCATCTTCCTTACATCCGCGCGCACGGCGGTCGCGAATATGGCCGCGCACATTTTCCATTCGTGGTCGGCGTGCACACGCTGTTTTTCATCGCGTTCGCGTGCGAGCTCCGTCACTGGCACACGCATCCCGGACCGCTGTGGCCCCTGTGGCTCGGCCTTTTTCTCGCCGCGCAGGTGCTGCGCTACTCCGCCATCCGTGCGCTGGGCCAGCGCTGGAGTACGCGCGTGTTCGTGCTGCCGGGAGAACCGCTGGTAAAGAGCGGTCCGTATCGCTGGCTGCGCCATCCCAATTATGTCGCGGTGGTGGTCGAATTCATCGCGGCACCGATGCTGTTCGGGGCGTGGCGCACGGCGGTGCTCATCGGCGTGCTCAATGCCGCGGTGCTGACGGTGCGGATTCGCTGCGAGAACGACGCGCTTCAGCGCGCCGCGGTGGATTCTTCGCGGTAGAAGCAGGACATCTCGTCCATCACCTGGCGCGCCAGCGCCGGCGCAATGGGCGGCGCATCGGCCTTGATATCCCACAGCTTGTATTTCTGCACGTACATCGGGTACACGACATACACGTTGTCCCCCGCAATGATGGCGTGGTTCACGTAGCTGGTAATCACGACGGGGCGATCGGGGGGAAGCGCGCCGAACATGTCGTGGCCGTTGGTGTAGTCGCGCTCGGGCGCGGTGCAGCCCAGGCCCTCTTCCAGGAGTGTGGCCGGCAGGTCGATGTGCGCGGTGGTCTCCTTCACCGTGCGGGGCTGGCGCCACGGCACGTAGATGAACATGGGAACGCGCGTCTGGTAGCCCGTGAAGTTGCCGGTGTGCCCCCAGTAGTCGGCGTGATTGTCGTCGAACTCTTCGCCGTGATCGGACGTCACCACGACGATGGTGTTGTCGGCGATGCCGAGCGAGTCCAGCGCCGCCACCACGTGTCCTACCATCTCGTCGGTATAGTGCACCGCATTCAGATAGTCGTTGAAGAACGCATCGCGCTGCTCGGGCGAGCGCGCGTTGCCGGTGATACCGAGGTCGAGCTTGCGCGCCGGTTTGAACGGCGCGTCGCCGCGCGGATAGAAATAATTGAAGTGGGTGGACTTGTAGAACGCGAAGCCGAAGAAGGGCCGTCCCGCCGCGTGCTCCGCCCCCATGAAGGCGATGAGCTGCCGCGTCATGTCGGCGTCCTTGGTGTCCGCGTTCTTCCCGGCGAAGCTTTCTTTCACCTCGATGTCGCGGAACATCGCGTCCTTGATCTTGTGGCGCTCGAAGTGGGAATCGGCAAAGATGCCGAACGCGTAATTGTTTTCGCCCAGCACGTCGATCAGAACGGGGTTGTCGATGGTGGCGCTGTTGGCTTTCACCGCGGTCCAGTACGTGGGGTGGATGCCGTAGAACAGCCCGAACACCCCGCTGGGCGTCGAGTTGCCGGAGCTGAAATGGTTGGTGAACACGCTCGAGCGCTGCGAGAGCCGGTACATGTTGGGTGACACGCGTTCATTCATCGTGTCGTAGCGCCAGCTCTCGAGGAGGAGGAGCACGATGTTGGGACGGCGCGCGCCCGCCGGTACTTTCCAGTGGACGTCGTGCAGGGGATACATGAAGGAACGCGCGTTGCCTTCGTCGACGGCACTCGTCTCGGAGACCGCGGGCAGCGCGTGCGCGTATTTCACGGCGTCGCGGTGCGACACGATGGGAAAATAGAACGGAAGCCGCGGAGTAATGTGCGTGATGCGGCCGTCGTTGCGGTCATAGGCGAGCACGTGGATGGCCTGGCTCGCCGCATACGCGGCGATGGCCAGAACGCCGACGGCGGTGGCCCAGCGCAGCGGCGCGCGAATCTTTTTCGCCACGCGCAGGAGCCACCATTCCAGGAGTGCCACCGCGGCGATGATTCCCACCGTGACCGCCACCATCTTCGCCGAGACGCCCAGCCCGCTGAATTGTCCCAGCAGGTACTGCACCCAGAAGGCGTCGATATGAAACCGGTACAGCCGGTAAACCACGCCGTCAATGGCCAGGTAACCGAGCACGGTTCCCATGAGGGTGCTCGACAGCACGAGCGCCAGGCGGGTCGAGAACCCCGTGAGCAGGAATACGAACGTGATCGCGATCTGGAGCGCGAGCACGTAGTAGCCCACCACCACCAGCGCGGCGTACAGGCCGGCAATGCTGGTCGGATCCGTGCCACGGAGATAGCGCGTGGCGAGCAGGAGCAAAAAGGGAATGTTAAGACCCAGCGCCAGCACGGCGCGGGCATATGCCCCGGCGCGGGCGGACCACCAGGTCCGGAGGGAGCGGCCAGCGGATTGAAAGGTCATGTGTACGGGTCCGGGCGGCCGCCACTATATCACCCGGCCGGAAGGGCGGCAATCCTGCCGGCGGGACCGACGCAAAAAAAAGACACTCGAATTGCCAGCGCAAGAAATTCGCGCTATCTTCATTGGGCCGCTCACCCGCCGTACTCACCACGGTCCGGCTCCTCGCCCTTGCGGGCGACAGCGTTCGCGGCCCGAAGCCGATCATCCAATCATGTTGAACAGGGAACACGCGCCCGACGCGCGTTTGTCGTTAGAGGGAGCACCGTCGTCATGAAGAAGCGATTGCTGTTTGTGGTCACCGGTCTCGTCGTCCTCGTCGCGGCACTGGCATTCTTCAAGTACCACCAGATCCAGGCCGCTATAAAAGGAGGGGGTTGGAATCCTCCGCCCGAGGCGGTGACGACCACGGTAGCGACCCAGGCCGAGTGGGAGGGCACGCTGCACGCCATCGGGACGGCCACCGCGGTCAACGGCGTCACGGTAAGCGCCGATCTCCCCGGCGTCGTCTCATCCATTGAATTCGAATCCGGCCGCTCGGTGAAAAAGGGCACCGTGCTGGTGCGGCTTGATACCACCACGGAGCGCGCTCAGCTCGCGTCCGCCGTCGCTCGTCGCGACCTGGCGAAGCTCGACCTGGAACGCGTGCAGCACCTCCGCGAGCAGAATGCCAATTCGCAGGCCGACCTCGACCGCTCTGCGGCCGAGGCCAAGCAGGCCGAAGCGGCGGTCGCGGAGCTGGAGGCGATCATCAATCGCAAGACGATCCGCGCGCCGTTCTCGGGGGTCCTGGGAATCCGCCAGGTCAACCTGGGCCAGTACCTGGCCGGCGGCGACCCGGTGGTGCCGCTCCAGGCCGATCGTCCCATCTATGTGAATTTCTCCCTGCCGCAGCAGAACGGACCGGGCATCGCCAACGGCGACGCCGTGAAGGTCGTCCAGGAAGGCACGTCGGAAGCGATCGAGACCGGGAAGATCAGCGCGATCAACTCCGTCATCGACTCCGCCACGCGCAACATTGACGCGCAGGCCACCTTCACCAACCAGAGCGGCAGGCTGCGCCCGGGCATGTTCGTCGAGGTAGCAGTCATGCAGGGCGAGAAGGCGAAAGTGGTGGCGCTCCCGGCGTCGGCGATCTCGTACGCGCCGTACGGCAATTCGGTCTTCATCGTCGAGGACATGGAAGGTCCCGACAAGAAGAAGTACAAGGGCGTGCGCCAGCAGTTCGTCAAGCTGGGCGACACGCGCGGCGACCAGGTGGCAATTCTCTCCGGTGTGAATCCCGGACAGGAAGTGGTCACCTCCGGCGTGTTCAAGCTGCGCAGCGGCGCCGCGGTGCAGGTGAACAACAACATCACGCCGTCGAATACCACCGAACCCAAACCGACGGATTCCTAGAATGAAAATCACCGACATTTTCATTCGCCGGCCGGTTCTCGCGATTGTCGTCAACCTGGTCATCCTGATCGCCGGCATCCAGTCCATTCGGTCGCTCTCGGTGCGCCAGTATCCGCGCAGCGACATCGCGGTGATCACCGTGACGACGGCGTACATCGGCGCCAACGCCGACCTGGTGCGCGGCTTCATCACCACACCCCTCGAGCGCGTGATCGCGAGCGCGGACGGAATCGACTATCTCGAATCCTCGAGTGCCCAGAGCGTCAGCACCATCACGGTGCACCTGAAACTCAACTACGACACCAACGCCGCGCTCACGCAGATCCAGGCCAAGGTGGCGCAGGTGCGCAACACGCTACCACCCGAAGCGGAAGCGCCGATCATCGAAATGGCGACGGCGGACAACCAGTTTGCCGCCATGTATATCGGTTTCTCGGCCAAGGACCTCGACGGCAACGAGATCACCGACTACCTGACGCGCGTGGTGCAGCCCAAGCTCTCCGCCATCAACGGCGTGCAGCGCGCGGATATTCTCGGCGGACGCACCTTCGCCATGCGCATATGGCTCAAGCCCGACCGCATGGCTTCGCTCAACATCTCGCCCACCGACGTGCGCACGGCGCTGGCGCAGAACAACTACCTGTCCACGCTGGGCGCCACCAAGGGCACGATGACGTCGGTCAATCTCGTGGCCAACACCAACCTGCAGACCCCGGATGAGTTCAAGAAGCTGGTGGTCAAGGAATCCAACGGCAAAGTGGTGCGCCTCAGCGACATCGCCGACGTGGTGCTGGGCGCCGAGGATTACGGACAGGAAGTGCGTTTCAATGGTGTGAGCGCCACCTTCATGGGCGTCTGGGTCCTGCCGGGAGCCAACGCACTCGAGGTGATCAAGCGCGTGCGCGAGGCCATCCCGGACATTCGCGCCCAGCTTCCCGTCGGCATGGAAGTCGGCATTCCGTACGACTCGACCGAGTACATCAGCCACGCCATCCATGAAGTGTTGAAGACGCTCAGCGAGACGATCTTGATCGTCATCCTGGTCATCTTCCTGTTCCTGGGATCGGTGCGCGCCGTCATCATTCCGGTGGTGGCGGTTCCGCTCTCGCTGGTGGGCGCCGTGTTCATCATGCTGATCATGGGCTTCACCATCAACCTGCTCACGCTGCTGGCCATCGTGCTGTCGGTGGGGTTGGTGGTGGACGATGCCATTGTCATGGTGGAGAACATCGAACGGCACCTGCACATGGGGCAGCGGCCGATGGAAGCTGCACTCGCGGCGGCGCGCGAGCTGGTGGGACCGATCATCGCCATGTCGCTCACGCTGGCCACCGTATACACGCCGGTCGCCATCCAGGGCGGTCTCACCGGCGCGTTGTTCAAGGAATTTGCGTTCGCGCTCTCCGGTGCCGTGATCGTCTCCGGTATCGTGGCGCTAACCCTCTCTCCGATGATGGGCTCGCGGCTCCTGCGCGCGGGCGGCACGGAACGCGGCTTCGCAGGCTTTGTCAATCATCGCTTCGAGATTGTGCGCGAGCGTTATCGCCGCGCGCTCACCAGCACGCTCAAGTATCGTCCGGCCGTGCTTGCGGTGTGGGTGGGCTTCCTGTTGTTGATTCCGCCGCTCTACATGTTCTCGGGCAAGGAGCTGGCGCCCACCGAGGATCAGTCGGTCGTGTTCGGTATCGTGCAGGCGGCGCCGAACTCGACGCTCGACCAGACCACGCTGTTCACCGGCGAGGTGAACAAGGTGTTCGAATCCTTCCCGGAAAAGAAGGCGGTCTTCCAGCTCACGTTCCCGAGCGGCGGATTCAGCGGCATGGTCACCAAGCCGTGGAACGAGCGCAAGAAGAGCAGCCAGCAGCTGCAGGTCGAAGCGTCGATGGGACTCTCCAAGATTCCCGGCATTCGCATCATTCCGGTGGTGCCGCCCGCGCTTCCCGGCGGCGGTACCTTCCCGGTCGACTTCGTGGTGGCATCCACGGCCGAGCCCGCGCAGCTGGTTGAGTTCGCCAACCAGCTCGTCATGAAAGCGTTCGGCAGCGGACTGTTCATGTTCGCCGATACCGACCTCAAGTTCGACCAGCCGCAGGCGGAAGTCGTGTTCAATCGCGACAAGCTGCGTTCGGAAGGGGTTTCGCTCTCCCAGGCGGGCGCCGATCTCTCCACCATGCTGAGCGGAAATTACGTGAACCGGTTCAGCATCCAGGGACGCAGTTACAAAGTGATTCCGCAGATCAAGCGTTCCGACCGACTTACCGCCGACCAGCTGCAGGACATCTACATCAGCGGCGCCAACGGCAAGCTCGTGCCGTTGTCGACCTTTGCCACCATCGAGACCAGCACGCAGCCGCGCGAGCTCAAGCGTTTTCAGCAGCTCAACGCGGTGCGCATCCAGGGTGCGATTCCGCCCGGTGTCTCGCTCAACAAGGCGCTCACGATGCTGGAGACGGAAGCGAAGAAGATTCTGCCCCAGGGTTACTCCATCGATTACGCGGGTGAGTCGCGCCAGCTGCGCACGGAAGGCAGCAAGTTCCTGGGCGTGTTCATGCTCTCGGCGATTCTCATCTATCTCGTGCTGGCCGCGCAGTTCGAGAGTTTCCGCGATCCCTTCGTGGTGCTCGCCGGCTCGGTGCCGCTTGCCATCTCCGGATCGCTCATGTTCTCGTTCCTGGGATTCACCACCATCAACATCTACAGCCAGGTGGGACTGATTACGCTGGTGGGACTGGTGGCGAAGAACGGAATTCTGATTGTGCAGTTCGCGAACCACCTGCAGGAGCAGGGTCGCGACAAGTTGAACGCGGTAATCGAAGCCGCCGTCACGCGACTGCGTCCCATTCTGATGACCACCGCGGCCACCGTGGTCGGACACTTGCCACTCGTGTTCGCGAAGGGCCCGGGTGCCGGCGCGCGAAACTCGATCGGTATCATGCTGGTCACCGGCATGATCATCGGAACCGCGTT
>Ga0075425_100004808_pt1 | contig 13995 bp, 11 predicted proteins | sample SoiMethybrSBSTD4_FD_75300 | JGI IMG/M metagenome (GOLD analysis project Ga0075425, IMG submission 75300) | Bulk soil microbial communities from a Populus tree surrounding site in Tennessee, USA - Soil MetaG P. TD hybrid SBSTD4 | ecosystem: Environmental > Terrestrial > Soil > Tree plantation...
TGCAGAATGATCTGGGGGCTGTCCAGCGTTTCGTGGAGGATCGGGCGGGGCAGCGGTCGGCGAAGAGCAGATCGGGAGTTGCGGCATGAGCACGCAAACGACGCGCCTCGGGAACGGCCTGCGCGTGGTCTCCCACCACATGGCGCATCTGGAGACGGTCTCGCTCGGCGTGTGGGTGGCCGCCGGCGCCCGCCATGAACAAGCAAGCGAGCACGGCATCTCCCATCTCCTCGAGCACATGGCGTTCAAGGGCACCGAGCGGCGCAGCGCGACCGATATTGCCGAGGAGATTGAAGCGGTAGGCGGCGAGCTCAATGCCGCCACCAGCCTGGAGACGACCGCCTACTTCGCACGCATTCTCAAGGCCGACATTGCCATCGCACTCGACATCTTGGCGGACATCTTGCAGATACCACGCTACGCCAAGGATGAACTCGAGCGCGAACGGGAGGTGATCCTGCAGGAGATCGCCGCCACGCGTGACAGCCCTGACGAGATCGCCTACGAGCTCCTCCAGGACGCGGCCTTCCCAAACCAGACGATTGGCCGGCCAATCCTTGGCACCACCGAGAGCGTCGCACGCTTCAGCGCCGACGATCTGCGCGCATTCCTCGCGGCCAATTACGGTGCCAGCCGCATGGTCCTATCGGCGGCCGGAAGCGTCGATCACGACGAGCTTGTGCGCCACGCTGAGGCCCAATTCGGTCGCCTCAATGGCGGCGTGGGGGGTCGATTCGAGCCGGCGCGCTATGTCGGTGGCACGCGCACATCGGCCAAGCCGTTCGAGCAAAGCCACCTCGTCATGGCGTTTGCCGGACCGTCCTACCGCGCTCGGGATTTCTATACCGCCCAAGTGTTTTCGGGTTTGTTCGGCGGCGGCATGTCATCGCGTCTGTTCCAGGAAGTGCGGGAACGGCGCGGGCTTTGTTATGCGATCTATTCAAGCTGCTGGGCACTGGCTGATACGGGGTTGTTCGGCATCCATGCGGCAACGGGGCCGGAGATGATGAGCAAGCTGATCGAGGTCGTCGGTGATGAGCTCATTGGCGCGGCCGCCGCGAAGCCGGCGGACGCCGAGCTTGCGCGCGCCAAGGCGCAACTCAAGGCTGGCCTGCTGATGGGGCTGGAGAGCTCCTCTGCGCGGGCCGAGCAGATGGCGCGCCAGCTTTTGTTGTTTGACCGGTTGATGGAGCCGCCCGAGCTGATCGAGCGCATCGATGCTGTGACGGCGGATGCTGTGCGGGAGCTCGCGGCCAAACTGGTGGGCGCTTCCCCCCCGTCGGTTGCCGTGGTTGGTGCGGGAGGCCGGGGAGAAACCTTCGCGCGCATGGCGGCCGAACGCGTGACGCGTGCATAGGCATGAGAGGATCCGCCACGCGGCGGGCCGCGGGTTAGAGGCAGGCAATGGCGTTCCTGAGATCCACATCGCCGGGCGACGGCGAGGCCGAGCTCCACGGCCAGGCGGTGCTGCTGCGCCACCCAGCGATGGGCGACTATCCGGCCTGGGCGCAGCTGCGGGCCATGAGCCGCCAGCATCTCGTCCCTTGGGAGCCGCAATGGTCGCGCGATGAGCTGACGCGCTCGGCGTTCCGCCGGCGCCTGCGTCAATACCAGCGCGAGATGAAGGAGGACCTGGGGTATGCCTTCCTGATCTTTCGCCTGAGTGACCAGGCGCTGGTGGGTGGGCTAAGCCTCAGCAACATCCGGCGCGGGGTCGCGCAGGCTGGGTCGTTGGGCTACTGGATTGGCGCGCCCCACGTGGGCCGCGGCCACATGACGGACGCGGTGAGGGCGTGCCTGCCCTTCGCCTTCGTCACCCTCGGCCTGCACCGGCTGGAGGCGGCATGCCTGCCGCACAACTACGCCTCCGCGCGCGTTCTCAACAAGGCCGGCTTCAAGCGTGAAGGCACGGCGCGCCGCTACCTCAAGATCAACGGCACCTGGCAAGATCACGATCTCTTCGCCCTGCTGCAGGATGATGCACGGGCGTGAGGCAAGGCACGGGGGTGATGACAACGCGCGGCAGGGCCCAGAACAGCGAGCGCGCATGGGCTTGGGGGCATGCGCGCGGCGCCCTACTGTGCCTTGTTGCGGCATTCCTCGTGTTCGCCAACGCGCCTTGCGCCTACGCGCTCAAATCCATCGCGGTTGCCAACGATCTCGACCGCGTCGAAATAACGGCTCTCGGCGAGGCCTACGAGGGACGCGGCGACGTCCTGCAGATCGAGACCGCGCCCAGCGCTGACGGGGTGACGGGCCGCATGTCGGTTCGCGCAACGACGCCCGGGACCAACCCGGCGTGGTTCGTGTTCGCACTCACCAACACCACGGACAAGCCGATCGAGCGCTGGCTGGCATCGGACCGCTACGGCATGGTGGGTTCGGGCGTGGTGTGGCCCGACCTTGATGCGCGGCGCGTTGATGCCGTCACGCCTTCCGTTGGGTACGTTCCCGAGCGCATCAAGAACGACCGTGCCGACGTGTTTCGTCTCACGCTGGAGCCCGGACAGACCGTCACCTTCGTTGCCGAACTCGCCTCCGACCGCTTCGCCCGCCTGTTTCTGTGGAAGGCCATCGAGTACGAGCAAAAGAGCCGTGACCGCCAGCTCTTCAACGGCATTATGCTCGGGATCACTGGCCTGCTCGCCATCTTCCTGACGGCCGTATTTGCCGCCAATCACAAGGCCATCTTTCCGACCGCGGCCATCTTCACCTGGTGCGTGCTGGCCTACCTGTGCGTCGATTTTGGATTCTGGCACAAGCTCTTCAACATACGCCCGGAGGAAAACGCGCAGTACCGTGCCGCCACCGAGGCGGGGATGGCGGCCACGCTTCTCATCTTTCTTTACACCTTCCTGCGGCTCGGTGCGTGGCACGGCTTCGTGCGCATGCTGTTGATGCTGTGGGTGACCGCGCAGCTCGTCCTCGTTGCCATAGCCTTCCTTGACCCGAGGTTGGCCGCCACCTTCGCCCGTCTCTCCAGCATCATGATTGCCTCGGCGGGGGGTGCGTTGACGCTGTTCCTGGCGATGCGTGGGCAGGATCGGGCGCTCTCGCTGGTGCCCACCTGGATGCTGCTGGTGGTCTGGCTGTTCGGCGCGGGCATCACCTTTACCGGCAGGCTGTCGGGCGACGTTGTCGTGTTTGGCCTGACCGCCGGCCTCGTGCTCATCGTCGTGCTTATTGGCTTCACTGTCACCCAATACGCGTTCCGCACCATGGAGCCCCTCTATGGTGTGCAACCCGGAGAGCAGCAGCTGAGATCGCTCGCCATCGACGGCGCGGGCGCCGGCGTGTGGGAGTGGAACGAGCGCCGCGGCGAGATCAAGGTGAGCCCCCTCGTCGAGGCCACATTGGGCCTCAAGGCCGGCCAGCTGTCGACCAAGCTCGAGGACTTCACGAAACAGATGCACCCCACCGACCGCGAGCGCTTCAAGCTGCTGCTCTCCTCGATCAAAGAGCGCCCCGACGGTGAGCTGCGCACGGAATTCCGCATGCGTCACGCCGATAGCTCCTACCGCTGGTTCGAGCTCGAAGCTGCGGCCGCTCCCGCGGCCGACCGTCGCAACGCCCGTTGCATCGGTCTCCTGCGCGATGTGACCGACGCCAAGCGCGCGCAGGAGCGGCTGTTGCACGATGCTGTCCACGACAGCCTGTCGGGCCTGCCCAACCGCGAGCTGTTCCTCGACCGGCTTGCCATCGTGGCCAAGCGTGCCACGCTGGAACCGCTGGTACGTCCCGCGCTCATCTTCATCGACATCGACAAGTTCAAATCAGTCAACGCCTCGCTCGGCCTCATCGTCGGCGACAGCCTGCTCTTGACCATCTCGCGGCGTCTTGCGCGCAACCTCGGGCCTCAGGACACGTTGGCGCGCGTCGGCGGTGACCAATTTGCGCTCTTGCTGCTCAGCCAGTCCAACCCATCGGAGCTCGCCATGCTGGCCGAGCAGGTACGCCGCTCGCTGCGCGCGCCGATCAGTATCGCCGGGCGAGAAATCGTGCTCACCGCCTCGATCGGCATCGCCCTCTACGACGGACCCGATGAGGATCCCGCCGAGCTCCTGCGCGAGGCCGAGATCGCCATGTACCGCGCCAAGCGGGCGGGACCTGATCGCATTGAGATCTTCAACGCGACGATGCGCACCGAGAAGGACGGCCGCCCAGCCCTTGAGAGCGAACTGCGGCGTGCGCTCGAGAAGAGGCAACTCAAGGTCGTCTACCAGCCCATCTATTATTTGCCAACGGAATCGCTCGCCGGTTTTGAGGCTCTGCTGCGCTGGGACCATCCCTCACGCGGAGCCCTGAGCGACGCCGAGTTCATGCCAATTGCGGAGGAAACCGACCTCGTCGGTCAGCTCGGCTCTTACGTGCTGGCCCGCGCCGTGCGCGAGGCGGCGCGCTGGCAGAAGGAGCTGCCTCGTCCGGATGCGCCGCTATTCGTCAGCGTCAACGTTGCGACCCGGCAGCTGTTCAGACCAGACCTCGTCAAGGAGGTGCGCCACATCCTAGCGCGCGCGGTGCTTCCGCGCGGTTCGCTGCGGCTTGAGATCGCTGAACCACTGGTCATGGAGAATCCCGAGAAGGCGACCGCGGTGCTGCGCGAGCTCTCAGAGGCCGGTGCCGGCCTGGCGCTCGACGACTTCGCCACCGGCTACTCCTCGCTCTCCTACCTCAACCAGTTCATTTTCGAGGCCATCGAGGTCGATCGCTCGTTCCTGCAAGCCAGCAGCGAGAACGGCGCCGGATCGGTGATCCTTCGCTCAATCGTGGCGCTTGCCCACGAGCTCGGCAAAAACGTTGGCGTCAAGGGCGTGGAGACGGAGGATGAGGTCGGTCTCCTGCGCACCATCGGCTGCCACTACGGGCAGGGTTTCTATTACGGCGAACCCATGCCAGAGCGCGACGCGCTGCAGCTCGTCAAGGTCGCACGCCGTACCGAGCGACGCATGAAGCGGCGAAGCCTGCTGCGCCGCCGCCACATGAGCGATGACGAGCTCCCCGCCGAAACGACGTCACCGCCCTCAAGCGACCCACCCCGCCCGCCGCCATCGCGGCCGGCCGTGATTGCCCCAGGGGCTTCCCCGCGCCAGGCGCCCCTCGTCCAAGCGCCCCTCGTCCAACCGCTGGGCCGGGGCCGCGGGGCCGTGCCAGCGCAGCCAAGCCGGCCGGCAGGCGGGCCGCCGCCGCTGCCCGCCGCTGCGGCCAAATCCGGCGTCGGGCCGCGGACGATGCCGCCCACCCCCGTGCTGCGGCCGGAGGCGCAGCCGCCTGGGCCGGTGGCCCCACCCGCACCCCCGCCGGCGTCTCCATCGGCGCCCTTGGTAGCGTCCTTGGCGGCGTCCCTGTCCGCATCCCTGTCAGCATCTCCGGGCAACTCTCCGGCCAAATCTCCGGCCAAATCTCCGGCCAAATCTCCGGCCAAGACGCAGGCGAACGGCGCCCGGGAGGCTGCCCCGGCCCCGCGCACCGGCCCGCCCCCGCTGCCGCGGACGCCAGCCCCAGACCAGCGCCAAGGTCCCCCGCCGCTGCCCGCGCCCGAGCGCAGCACGCCCCAGTCGATGCCGCCGCCGGCTCAACCCAATGGCAGGGCGACGGCCAACTTCTCGAAGCTGCCGCCGGCGATCGCCGACAGCCTGGCGAGGTTGGCGGGATGGAAGGAGGGAGGCTCGGTCAAGGCCCCAAGCCCGGGAAATGGCGCCGCTGGGACACCCGCACCCTCGCCCATCGACGGGAATGGCAAACCGCCCGCGACTTGAAGGACCTGCGCCTTGCTGTAGGCCTCAGGCGTGTCCGGCTTCGCTCACCAGATGGGAGGGATCGATGCCGATTTTGGACATCGCCCGCTCGTATTTCTGATCCAGGTTGCGGTCGAACAGCAGGTCGAGATCGGCGGCACAGTGCAGCCAGCCGTTGGCGGCGATCTCGCTCTCGAGTTGCCCCGCCCGCCAGCCCGCATAGCCCAGTGCCAGGATCGCCTTGTCGGGGCCCTTGCCCGCCGCAATGGCCTTGAGGATGTCAATGGTCGCCGTCAACGACACGCCCTCGTCTATGGCCAGCGTTGAATCGGCCGCGTAATAATCGGAACTGTGCAGCACGAAGCCCCGCCCGGTCTCCACCGGACCGCCGACGTGCACGTCCATCTCAGCCGGTCCAACGACGATCCCCTCGCTGGTCTCGGGGGCAATCTTGAGTTGCTTTAACAGTTCACGGAAGCCGATGTGGGGGGCGCGCTGGTTGACGATGAGCCCCATGGCGCCCTCGGCCGAATGGGCGCACATATAGATCACCGAACGCGCGAACCGCCGGTCGGTCATGACCGGCATGGCGACCAGCAGCTGCCCCTCCAGGTAGCCCTCTCCCCGCGGCTTCGATTTCCGTGGCGTCTCCATGGCGGGAGACTACCGCCGGATTGGGGTGGCTGGAAGGGGCTCGGCCGGCTCGATCACGTATGGATCGAGCACTGTTGTATTGAGTTTGGCGCATGGCAAGCCTACTTTTGGTGTCGACGTTGAGGAGACCCATGGGCCGATCCCTGAAAGCGCTGTGCCGCGTGGTGGCCACCCTAGGCGCGGTTGGGCTCGCCGGCGCGGCCGCGGCGCAGAGCCGAGCTGCCGCTCAAGCTTCCGCCTGGACCGAACTTTTGAACGCGCGGGCCCGCCTCATCGGTGGCGCCCCGGCGGTACCCGGTGCCCCGTCGTACCTAGCGGGCGTGGAAATCGCGCTCGATGAGGGTTGGAAGACCTATTGGCGCATGCCGGGCGATGCGGGTGTGCCGCCCAACTTCGATTGGTCGGGCTCCAGCAATGTGGCCGCCCTGACGGTCCTCTACCCGGCGCCCAGGCGGATGAGCGAGCCCGCCGCAGATACGGTCGGCTACAAGCACGCGGTGCTCTTCCCGATCGAGGTGGTGCCGAAGGACGCAAGCCAGCCCGTACGTCTGGCTCTCGCCCTGGAGTTCGGTGTTTGCCGCGAGATCTGCATTCCGGCCGAAGCCCGCTTGTCGCTGGCGCTCACCCCGGCCGAGATGGGGCAGCAACCGTCGCCCGCGATGTTGACGGCGCTTGAGCAAGTGCCGCGGCCCGCGGCGAGCCGCCACGCCGAGGATCCGCGCGTCACACGCGCAAGCGCCTTCCTGGAGGGTGGTCAGCCGCACCTTGTCGTCGTCGCGCGCTTTCCCAGAGGCGACCATGGAGCCGACCTGTTCGTGGAAGCCCCTGATGGGCTTTACGTGCCGATGGCCAGGCGCATGCCCACTGCGAGCAGCGTTGGCGAGGCGCGCCCCGAAGCCGACAACGGCAACGACCTCGTTCATTTCGAGGTCGACCTCGCCCGCACGGGCAATGCTCATGAGCTCAAGGGCAAAACTCTGCGCCTGACCCTTGTCAGCGACACGGGGGCGAGCGAGACGGGTTGGACCGTGCCCTGAGGGGCCCAGCTGGGCTAGCGGAACGACCGCCTGGCCTCGCGTGATCCGCCTTTGAGAGCGGCAAGGCCTGCCCCCCCTGCAAGGACGGCGCAGTGGGCCGGCCGCGCGCAGCCCGCCCGCCGGTTCGACTTGGCTTAGGCCCCACAAGCGCATAAGTTCAGCCGCGGCATTTCCTGCCCTGTCCCCAGTCCATCGCGTGAAAGGATCACCACGATGACGAGCAAAGTCGGCGACAAGCTCCCCGATTCGACGTTCATGACCATGGGAGCTGACGGGACCCCAAAGCCGATGCAAACCCGCGACGTGTTCACCGGCAAGAAGGTCGCCCTATTCGCCGTTCCGGGGGCCTACACGCCCACCTGCCACAAGCAGCACATGGCGGGGTTTGTGCAGAACTTTGATGAGCTCGCAAGGAAGGTCGACATGGTCGCCTGCACGGCGGTCAATGACATCTTCGTGCTCACCGCCTGGGCCAAGGATTCCAAGGCCGATGGCAAGATCCAGATGCTGGCCGACGGCAGCGCGGAGTTCGCCAAGAAGTTGGGCCTCGACATCGACCTCACCGCCCGCGGCCTCGGGGTGCGCTCCAAGCGCTACTCCATGGTGGTTGAGGACGGCGTGATCAAATCGCTCAACGTTGAGGACGCGCCCCCCAACCACGACAAGTCGAGCGCTGTGGTGATGTGCAAGATGCTCTGACCGCGAAGGCGTTCTGCTCCCCCGTCGAGCGTATGAGCTCGCGCCCAAACCCACTCACGGGACGGGGGCCGCACGTGCAACCCTTGCGCCGCTGGGGCAGCCGGGCGTATGCCGCGGGTTTGCCCATGTAGGGGTGCAGATGTGCACCTGAGCGAACGGCACCCCCTCGCGCGAGGGTTAACGCCACCCCATATATGCCAGCTGCGGAACTCCCGCAGATCCATCTTAGAGTTTGGAGGACTGCCACATGCAGCTGTGGCGCAGAGATCGCGACCGCGACGTGTCGTTCGTGTCCAACCGGACCAGCAGCCAGGACGAGGAGCTGCTCGACGCCTATTCGAGTGCGGTCGTCAGCGTCGTGGAGGCCGTGTCGCCATCGGTCGTGCACGTGCAGGTGCGCGGCGCCCGGCGCGGGGCGATGGCCCAGGGCTCCGGTTCCGGCACCATCCTATCGCCCGACGGCATTGTGCTCACCAACAACCACGTCGTAGAGGGGGCTGCGACCATCGAGCTCGCGCTCACCGACAGCCGGCGCTTTGCCGCGCGCGTGCTCGGCCGCGACCCCGATACCGATATTGCGGTGTTGCGCGCCGACACCTCCGATCGTCTTCCGGCCGCGCGCCTGGGGAACTCCAAGAAGCTCAAGGCTGGGCAAATCGCCATCGCCATCGGCAACCCGCTGGGCTTTGAATCGACCGTGACGGCTGGGATCATCAGTGCCGTAGGCCGCTCGTTGCGCGCCCAGAACGGCCGACTGATCGGCGACGTCATTCAAACGGACGCTGCCCTCAACCCCGGGAACTCCGGTGGTCCGCTCGTCAATTCGCGCGCGGAGGTGATCGGTGTCAACACGGCGGTGATCCTGGGGGCGCAAGGCATCTGCTTTTCGGTGGCCGCCAACACGGCCCAGCACGTGCTGACACAGGTGCTGCAGCACGGCCGTGTACGCCGCGCGCGCCTGGGCATCGCCGGCGACCAGGTGGCGCTGGCGCAGCGGCTGAAGGCCAGGACGGGGCTCACGCAAGAGTCGGCCGTGCGCGTGGTCGAGGTGCAGCCCGGCAGCCCGGCACAGTCGGGTGGCCTCGAGCCCGGCGACGTGATCGTGGCGCTCGACAAGGATGTGGTGACGGGCATCGACGACATCGCCCGCATCCTCGATGGCAGCCGCATCGACAAGCGCGTCGCCGTCCGCATCCTGCGCGAGGGCCGCTTGGAGACGATCGAGATCGTGCCGACCGAGCGCGTCGGGTGAGTTTGCGAGGGCCGGTGGCTTCCAACAGCCCTTCGCGGCGCGCCTCGGCAAGCAGATCCACTTGGCGAGGCCACCTCGGTCAGTTCGATTAGGCTGCTTGATCAGGCCAGCTTGGGGGCCGGCTTGGGATGCCACCAGCGCCCCGCCAATACCACGCCCTCGGCCACGATCTTGCGATCTCCCTCCATGTGCTCCCCCACCACATCCACATAGTCGAACTGGCCCTCCTTGACCTTGAGAACGGTCGCATCGCCAACGCTGCCGGGTTTCAGACTGCCGAGTTCGGGGCGCCTGAGGGCCAGGGCTGCATTTTGCGTGGAGGCGGCAATCACGTCGCAGAGGTCCATGCCGAGGCACAGGAACTTCGATAGCGTCGTCACCTGATCAAAGGCTGGACCATTGATGCACAGCTGGTGCACGTCCGAGGAGATGGTATCTGGCAGGAAGCCGTTGGCCAGCATGGCGCGCGCGGTCTTGAATGCGAAGGAACCCTTGCCGTGGCCGATATCGAACTTCACGCCGCGTTGGCGCGCCTCCAGCACGTTCCGTTTGACCGTGCCCTGGTGCGTCACCGGCGCGTTGGGGAATGGGCGGAACGCGTGCGTGAGGACATCGCCCGGGCGCAGCATGTCGACCACTTCCTCGTAGCTGGGTGGGGGGTGGTCGATGTGCACCATCAGCGGCATGCCCACGGCATCGGCCACCTCGAGCGCAATTTTGAGCGGCACTGCGCCGCTCGTGCCCGAGGCGTTGAGACCAACTCGCACCTTGATACCCACGATGACATCGCGATTGGCATCGGCCACCTCCACGGCGCCAACCGGGTCCATCAGGCGCAGATCCCCGCTCTCGCCCACCATGACGCGATTGGAGAACCCAAAGATACCCGCGTGTGAAACATGCAGGTAGGCCAAGATACGCACCTGGCTCTTGTCGATGACGTGCGCACGGAACCCGGCAAAATTGCCGGGTCCCGCGCTGCCGGTATCGATCGAGGTCGTCACTCCCGAGGTGCGGCAGAACTCCTCCGCATCGATGCCGAGCGAGGTGCCGCCCCAGTAGACGTGCGTATGCAGATCGATAAGCCCCGGCGCCACGATCGACCCCGAAAGGTCGCGCACCTCGGTACCGGGTCCGGGTTCTAGCTTGGGCGCCACCTTGGCGACTTTGCCGCCCGAGAAGGCCACATCGCTCACCGCATCGAGCCGTTGGGAGGGATCGATCACGCGCGCTCCCCGAAGGATGAGGTCATAGGTCATGGCAGCTCCCCTTGCTGTTTGGCGTTCTGGAGGTCCTTCCTAGCAGATTGGCGTGGTCATGGGAGGCGAGCCGTTCCGCAAATGGCCTCAGATCGGCCATAAGGCGACCCAAATGCAGGCACATGAAGGTTGCAGGTGGCGCGCCATGTGTTACCTTGCACACGTGCGGAAAAGGAGGGCTCGTGGGGCTAGCTACCGCACGCCCGACAGAGACCGGCGTGTATGTGTTACGGTTTCGGGGGAGACGTAAAGTGCGTTCAATCAGTCCTGTGGCCGCGATCACGCTCGCGGCGTGGTTGATATTTCCCACATCCGTTCCTGCCCAACAGGGGGCCAAAAGCTACGTCCCAGTTCCGGTGCAGGCAAAGCGCCAGGTGCCCATCGTAGCGCAAGCGGGTGGCCATGCGGCGTTCACGGAAAAACTCAATCAGAACACCGTGACCGTCATCTCCGGCAATCCGAACGGAGCCTATCTTTATCTCGCCTTCGACATGTCGGCCGTGCTCGACTCGGGCAGCGATCTGCGCGTGCTCCCCGTCATCGGCAAGGGCGGCTATCAAAACATGATGGACGTGCTCTACCTCAAGGGCGTGGACCTGGGCATTACCCAGTCCAACATCATGAGCTATCTCAAAAGGACCGGGGAGTTTGGCCCCAACATCGAGGGCCGCGTGGCCTACATCGCCAAGCTCTACAACGAAGAGATGCACATCCTGGCGGGACCGGGCATCAACAGCGTGCAAGACCTCAATGGCAAGCGCGTCAACCTCAGCGACATCGGCAGCGGTACGCAGTTCTCGACCCGGCTCATTTTCGAGCTGCTGGGCATCAAGGTTCAGGAAGTCAACTTCGACCAATCGGAGGGTTATCAGCGCGTCAAGTCGGGAGATATTGCCGCCACCGTGCTGATCGCCGGCAAGCCGACGGGTTCCTTTGGCAAGTTCAAGATGGAGCCCGGTATGACGCTGCTGCCCATGCCATACACGGAAGTGCTCGAGCAAGACTATTTCCCTGCCAAGCTCACGAGCGACGATTACCCCAACCTCATCCCCAAGGGCAGCTCGGTGGACACCATCGCCGTCGGTGCCGTCCTCGTCGCCTTCAACTGGCCGCGCAACACCGACCGCTATCGCCGCGTTGCCGCCTTCATCGACGCATTCTTTGCCAAGTTTTCGGAATTCCAGAAGCCGGCGCGGCATTCGAAGTGGAAGGAGGCAAACCTCAGTTCCACCCTGCGCGGGTGGAAGCGCTTCCCGGCGGCAGAGGAATGGCTGGCGCGCAATTCCGAACGGCAGACCGTCGCCGGCGGCGTCCAGGTCGATCCGTCGGTTGCGCGCACCCAAGCGGCCAAGGCGGCACCCAACGACCCAGCCGAGCAGGAGCGTCTTTTCCAGCAGTTCATGGAATGGGCCAAGACCCAGAGACGTTAGAAGAGCCGAGGCAGATCCGAGAGGTGCCTCTTTGACCTTTGCCGTGCCACGCGCTCGCACAGCACGTCCACGGCACAGCACACTGAGGGCGAAGCACACTGAGGGCGAAGCACACTGAGAGCGAAGCACACTCAGAGCCAAGAGCAAACAACACAAGAGCCCCAACGAAGTTTAGCAATGCGGAGGCGGGGAGACCCGCGTGAACCGGGTGGTAACGGCACGGGCAGATGGGCGTCGCCGCCGAGGGCGCGGGCGAGGATGGGTCGTCCTCGCGTTCGTCCTCCTTGTGGCGCAACCCTGGATCTATGCGCAGGCACAAACCGGTCAACAGCCCACCATCGCCCTACCACCGGCGATCTCGGCCGAGGCCGCCACACAAGCAGCCTTGCCCATCCGAGTGACGCCCGCCGACTCCCTACCACGCAACAGCTTCGTGCGCGTGCGCGGCCTACCTCCGACCGCGGCCCTCACGGAGGGCTATTCGATCGCACCTGGTTCTTGGGCCGTCTCGCTGGCGGCTTTGCCCGAGCTCAAGATCATGCTTCCGGCGGGCACCACGGGCCGATCCGAGATCATCGTCACGCTGGTGTCCATCGACGGCGCGGTGCTCGCCGAGACCAAGGCGACGCTGTCCATTTCCCCCGCCGGGCAGAAGAGCGAACGCAACCTCATGGCACGCGACCAAGGCCCGCCGTCCGCGGCAACGATCCTGCGGGCGGGGGTGGGTGAGGGCGCGGAACGAAGCGGACTGCCGCCCCAGCCGGGCATGCAATCCATGCCGCCGCAGGATCGCGAACGGGCGCTGCGCCTCGTTAAGAAGGGCGACGAACAGCTGGCCGAAGGCAACATCTCGGCGGCACGCTTGTTCTACGAGCGCGCCGCCGACGCTGGACTGGCCCAGGGTGCAATGGCGCTGGCGGGCACCTTCGACGCCACGGAGCTGGCACAGCTTGGCGTGCGCGGCATCCAACCCGACCCCAAGCAGGCACGGCGTTGGTACGAGCGCGCCCAGCAGCTCGGCGCAAGCGACGCTGAGGAGCGGCTGCGCCGGATCGGCACCAATTGACAGCAACGGCCGGCGCCAACCTGGTTGGGGTGTCAGTCTTGGCGGTATCACTCGACGGGAGCTGACCGGGACATCTGACGCCATGCCCAGCGCCCATAGCGCCAAGGTGCCAGACGATACCGCTCACCTGCAATGTCTGGCACCGGGTCGAACCCGTGCGAACCCCAGGGATGGCAGCGGCAGACGCGCGACAGCGCCAGCCAGCTCCCGCGCCAAGCGCCGTTGCGATCGATGGCTTCGAGGGCGTACTGCGAGCAGGTCGGCAGGTGGCGACATTCCGCGCCCACCAGCGGCTTCAGCGTCCAGCGATAGGTGTGCACCGGCGCCTTGATCAGGGCTTTCCCAGCGGCCGTGGCGAGGTCCTTGGCCACGCCCTCGATCCCTCGCCTGGCGCCGCTGCCCATGACCGCCCTTATGCCGAGGCCTCTACCGGGGCCGGCTCAGTCCGTTTGGCCTCGGCCTTGGCGAGCGCCATCTCCACAGCATCGAACACCAAGAGGGTGGAGGCATGCCGCGCCTTGTAGTCCTTGACCGGCTGAAGCACGGCGAGGTCCGCCCAGCGACCCGTGGGAGGCGGCCCGCCCGCCTTCAGCATCGCTCGCATGGTCCTGCCGACCTCGCGGAGCTCCTCGGCCTCGGTACCTATGACGTTGCGGCCCATCACGGAGGCGGCAGCTTGCCCCAAGAGGCAAGCCTTGACTGTCTGCCCGAACGCCGCCACGCGATCGCCCTCGACCTTGAGGTCGACCGTGACCGTGGAACCGCACAGCTTGGAGTGGGCGGTTGCCGTCGCGTCGGCATCGTCCAGCCGCTGAGCCCCTGCGATGTGGGCCGCGAGCTCCAGGATGCGTTGGTTATAGATC
>Ga0075425_100004809_pt1 | contig 13995 bp, 7 predicted proteins | sample SoiMethybrSBSTD4_FD_75300 | JGI IMG/M metagenome (GOLD analysis project Ga0075425, IMG submission 75300) | Bulk soil microbial communities from a Populus tree surrounding site in Tennessee, USA - Soil MetaG P. TD hybrid SBSTD4 | ecosystem: Environmental > Terrestrial > Soil > Tree plantation...
ATCAACTTTTTGTAAGCTTGCCTGCTGATTGGAAAGTTTTCGGATTCACTGCTGGATTGGGCGTTCTGACCAGCGTCTTGTTCGGATTGACTCCGGCATTTCGAGCTACCGGGCTAGCTCCAGGCATTGCACTGAAGACCGCGGGCCGCGGGTTGACTGCACACCGCGAGCGATTTGTTTTGCGGCGTTTGCTGGTCGTGTCTCAGGTGGCTCTGTCAATGGTGCTGCTGGTGAGCGCGCTACTTTTCACTCGCAGCCTCACAAAAATCCTGACGCTCGATCCGGGTTTCCGACAGGATGGCGTACTTGTCACTCGACTCGATCTTACAAGGCTGAAGACAAACCCTGAGCGGTCACAACAGATCAAGCGCGAAGTGCTCGATCGCGTGCGAACTATACCGGGAGTCGAATCTGCAGCGAGCACCTACATTGTTCCGTTGAGCGGCGATGTCTGGGGCAACAGAATATGGATGGAGGGCGCTGACCCGAACGGCAAAAAGAAATCCAGCTTTAATCGAGTCAGTCAGGATTATTTCAAGACTCTTGAAAGTTCCCTGTTGGCGGGCCGCGATTTTGACGATCGCGACGGCGCCAATGCTCCGAGAGTCGCCATCGTCAATGAAACTTTTGTTCGCGAGTTCACTGGGAACACCAACCCAGTCGGGCGTCACTTTTGGATCGAGACCACAACCGCAGCCCGTCAGGCGCGATACGAGATCATTGGGCTCGTCCGAGATGCAAAATACGACGACCTCAAGTCTGACTTCCTTCCCGTAACTTTCCTTCCAGAATCACAAAACCCTCAGCCCAATGCGTTCGGCAAGATGCTAGTCCGCGCATCGGGTTCGACCTCCAGTTTGGTTCCGGCAATCACTCGGAACATTTCCGAAATCAGTCCGGAAATCAGCATCGAATTTCAGATGCTCGGCGCGCGGATACACGATTCGCTTGTACGCGAGCGGTTGATGGCATTGCTGTCTTCGTTTTTTGGAGCGCTCGCGTTGACGCTGGCGTGTGTCGGACTGTACGGCATGCTTTCTTATGGCGTCGCGAGCCGCATAAATGAGATCGGTATTCGTCTGGCGCTCGGTGCTCGAGCCGCAAACGTTTTCTGGTTGATTTTGCGCGAAGCGATTGTGCTGGTATCGATCGGAGTGGTCGCAGGTGTGCCCGTTATATTCGCGACCGGTCGTTTAATCGCTACGCTACTTTTCAGACTGAACCCGACAGATTCCACGTCGCTGTGCGTATCCTCGGTAACGTTATTCGTAGTCACATTGACGGCTGGGTATTTTCCGGCGCGGCGAGCGACTCGGGTTGATCCCATTATCGCGCTTCGCAGCGAATAGTCGAGTCTGTGGCGGGGCTCGTCAAGTAATATGGTTTCAGGTTTCTAGTTCCTGAAACTAAAAACCATTTTTCAGTCGAAAGACACAAGTGAGACCAAGTCGATTTCATTTTTGGATCTCGCTGGTTCGGCTCGTTGGAGTGATTGTACCGCGCCAGCTGCGCGCGGACTGGAGACAGGAATGGGAAGCCGAGCTGGTGTTTCGAGAGAGGCTCCTGGCTGATTGGGACAAGTTGAATTGGAGAACTAAGCTGGATCTTTTCCGACGAAGCGTCGGGGCTTTCCGAGACGCCTTGATCCTGCAGCCTCGGAGACTGGAGGACGAAATGTTTCAAGATCTTCGTTTTGGATTGCGAATGTTTTTCAAACAACCGATGTTCTCGATGATTGCGGTGATCACAATCGCGCTTGGGATAGGCGCGAACACCGCGATCTTTAGCGTCGTGAATTCGGTCTTGCTTCGACCGTTGCCTTACCGAACCGCAGAAAGAATCGTCGCGATTCAGGAAGTCAGCCCGGAGGGAAAGAAGGTACAAATCACGCCGGCCAATTTTTTGGATTGGCGAGCACAAAATAATTCGTTTGAACATCTCGCCGCGATTTTCACCCGCGGAGCGAATATCGATGGCAACGGCGGAGCCGAGCGGATCGACCTGGCGGTGACATCGGCGGACTTCTTTGACGTCTTCGGTCAACAAGCTCAGTACGGAAGACTGTTCGTGCCTGATGACGAGAAGCCCGGCCACCCGCCGATAGCAGTAATTAGTCACGGCCTATGGCAGCGGCGATGGGGAGGAGATCCAGGAGTAGTCGGACAATCGATCACTCTCGACGGCGTCGATTACACCATCGCCGGTATAGCCCCATCCGGATTTCAATATCCGGACAAAACAGAGGCATGGTTGCCTCCAATCAGATTTGCGCCGGCGGTTACTTCGACGATGGACGTAACCCAGGTTCGAGGTTGGGGTTTTCTAAGCGCGGTCGCGTTGCTGAAACCGGGAGTCGCGCTTCGGCAGGCGAAAGACGAGATGGAATCGATCACCGCCCGACTGCGACAACAATATCCACAGACGAACAACAATCGTTTTGATCGGGTTGAATCGCTGCACACGCATTTGGTTGGGGACACGGGCACGATTCTGTGGCTGTTGCTCGGGGCTGTCTGCCTGGTGTTGTTGATTGCTTGTGCAAACGTCGCGAACTTGATGCTCGTTCGCTCGACTGCGAGACAAAAGGAGATGGCCATTCGAACAGCTCTCGGAGCCTCGCGGCTGCGAATCGTACGGCAGCTGCTCACGGAAAGCGTGCTGCTTTCGCTGTGCGGCGGCGCGCTAGGTTTGTTCCTGGCTTGGAGCGGAGTCGATTTTCTGACACGACTCCTGCCAAAAGATTTTCCGAGATTGCAGGATATCAATCTCGACCTGCGGGTGCTGGGATTCACAGTTGTCGTTTCGCTAATCACCGGAGTTGTCTTTGGCTTTGCGCCTGCCTGGCAGGTATCTCGCACCGATGTCAATGAGTCGCTCAAGGACAGCGTTCGAGGTTCGAGCGGCGGCACTGGCAACAAGCTCCGAAGCGTCTTTGTTGTGGCGGAGGTCGCGTTGTCGCTTGTGTTGCTGGTAGGCGCTGGTCTGTTGTTCAGAACGTTCGTGCAGCTACAAACTGTAAAGGCGGGCTTCGATCCGCAGAAAGTTCTGACCGTGAAACTGAATCCCTCCGGTTCGAACTTCAAGGAGGATCCTCAGTTCACCTCGTACTTCAAACAGGTTGAGGAACGCCTTCGAGCTATTCCGGGTGTCGAATCGGTGGGAGCAATCAACACGTTGCCGCTGGCTAAGGGGCCGACGTTTTCTTATCGGATCGAGGGGAGGCCGGAAACATCAGTAGACCAATGGCCGCATGCAAACTATCGCAGCGTGACTACTGACTACTTCCGGACGATGAGTATTCCGATCCTGCAGGGCCGCGCGTTCACTGAAACTGATGACCTTACGCATCCGCTGGTAGTTTTGATGAACCAGGCGGCAGCGGACAGTAGCTTTAGTGGAGAAAACCCGATTGGCAAGCGCGTTGGGTTCGGCGGAACAGATCGCAACGGTCAACCGGTGTGGTTTGAAGTAGTCGGCGTGGTTTCCAACATTCGAAGCCTGGAATTGCAGGAGGAACCGCAGCCGGAGCTATATTTGTCGTACCAGCAGGATGTGTTTGGGGAGATGTCGTTTGCGCTTCGGACGCACACGGAACCGGCAGCGCTCGCTTCTGCGACTCGCGAAGCCGTACAAAGTGTCGATCCATCGCAGCCGATAACTGCGCTGCGAACTATGGATCAAATCGTTAGCGAGTCGATAACCCAGCCGCGTTTTAACCTTACTCTGTTGACCGTCTTCGGAGCCATTGCCCTGATTCTTTCGGCGGCGGGCATTTATGGTGTCGTGTCTTATGCGGTAGCTCAGCGAACGCACGAGATTGGTATTCGGATGGCGATTGGCGCAAAGGAACAGGATCTGGTTCTTCTGATGATGAGACAAGGCATGCAGCCTGCATTGATCGGGGTGATGATTGGTGTAGGATCAGCGCTGGTGCTCACGCGACTGATGAACAGTCTGCTTTTCGGAGTCGGTGCGACTGATCCGTTTACGTTCGCAACCTTGACCGTGACATTGGCGGTGGTTGCGGCGGTGGCGTGTTATTTGCCGGCTCGACGAGCGGCAAAGGTCGACCCGATGATCGCACTGCGAAGCGAATAGCTCCGATGGGTCCGATTCGACCTCGAGGTCCTATCTTTGGTCTCATTGGACCCATTCGTCCTACCAGTCCTATTATTCGTCCGCCATGCTAAACGACCTACGGCTTTCTTTTCGCAGCCTCAAAAATACCCCGGGTTTCACACTGATCGCCTTTCTAACATTGTCGCTCGGCATCGGAGCGACAACGACGATCTTCAGCGTAGTGAATGCGGTGCTTTTCAAGCCGCTGCCGTACTCAAATCCCGACCAACTTGTGATGGTGCGCGAGACCCAGCCCGAAATACCCGAGGCTCAAGTCTCACCAGCAATCTTTCTCCAGTGGCGCGAACAGAACACTGTCTTCGACCAGCTGGAAGCTCTGTACGTGTTGGACGTCAATCTCACCGGAGCCGGCAGCCCGGAATGGCTTTCTGGAATGAAAGTCACAACCGGCTTCTTCTCGATGCTCGGAACGCCGCCTCTGATTGGCAGAGATTTTCTCCCTGAGGACAATGACTCAGTCAGTAACGTTGCGATAATCAGTTACACACTGTGGCAGCGCAAATTCGGTGGAACCGCCGACGTCATCAACAAATCGATTTCGCTCGATGAGCATCAGTACTCGGTGATCGGTGTTATGCCGAAGGCCTCTGGTGGTCTCCTCTTTCGACTACCGGATGTTTGGATGCCTCTCGTGATCTCCGGCGAACAGACACAGATCAGGAAGACTCGTACTCTTTTCCCGCTAGCTCGAATAAAGGCGGGCGTATCGTTGGAACAGGCGCGACAAGAGATGCACGCGATAGCCGCTCGTCTCGCAACTCAGTATCCGGATTCGAATGCGGGTTGGACTGTAAAGATCGTTCCGTTGCTCGAGTACGCGGTCAGCGGGATGAAACCGGCCTTATTGCTGATGCTGGCAACGGTAATGTTTGTGCTTTTGATTGCCTGCACCAACATCGCGAATCTGCTGCTGGCGCGCGCATCCGCGAGACGAAAGGAGATCGCGATTCGTTTTGCCCTGGGTGCGAGCAGGTGGCGGATCGTTCGTCAGCTGCTGAGCGAGAGCGCTTTGCTTTCGCTGAGCGCCGGTTGCGTGGGATGGGCGATGACTGTTGGCGCAACCAACATCATAGTGAGGCTGATTCCTGATTGGTATAAACCTCGAACGCTGGATGCCTCTGTCGATGGCCGTATGCTCGCATTCGCAATCGGTGTGACTTTGCTTACCGGTTTGAGTTTCGGTCTGGTGCCGGCGCTGCAGGCTTCAAAGCCAAATCTGAACGAGATACTGAAGGATTCAGGTCGCGGATCGGGCGACAGCCGACGCAGCCAAAGGATCAGAAGCACATTGATTGTTGCCGAAGTAGCAATGTCATTGATCCTGCTGGTTGGCGCCGGACTTGTCACCAAGAGTTTTATTCTAGTCAACCGAGTAGACCCGGGTTTCGATTCGAAGGATACGCTGGCCGTCTCGCTGTCGTTGCCCGTTCGAAAGTATCCTCAAGCCCAGCAACGCGCCGGCTTCTACACCGCGTTGCTCGAACGAGTGTCTAATCTGCCAGGTGTAATTGCCGCGGGAGCATCCAGCGAAGTTCCATTCTCAAATGCACATTTTGGAGGCGACTCGGGAACTTTTGAGATCGACGGAGAGCCTCCTTTCCCAAAGGACCATCAACCGGGAACGGTCTTGTGGTCAGTAAGCTCCGATTATTTTGAGGCCCTGAAGATCAGACTCTTAAGCGGGCGACTGTTCACCCAGAACGACTCAAACAATTCGCAAGGCGTCGCGATCATCAACGCCACGATGGCGCGGAAATTCTTCGAAGGTGCGAACCCGATAGGAAAGCGGATCAAAATCAACGAAGCCGCCGGATCGGGACCATCAGACTTTCGCGAAATAGTCGGTGTCGTGGACGATATTCGAGAAAGGATCGATGAGAAGACTTCCTCGCCTCAGACTTACATTCCGCTCTTGCAACGTCCTTCGGCGTACATGACGCTGGTGGTCAGGAGTATCGGAGACGTCGGAGCGTTGACTGGTTCAATTCGAGAGCAGGTCGAGCGCCTCGACAAGGATCAGCCAATCTTTCAAATCGCGACTCTTGACCGGCTGATTTCCAGCACGTTGGAGGAGCGTCGTTTTTCGGCATGGTTGTTCGGTGTATTTGCAGTGGTGGCGGTGATTCTCGCGGCGGTCGGGATGTATGGAGTGATGTCTTTTGCCGTTTCGCAACGAACTCACGAGATAGGAATTCGAATGGCGCTTGGCGCACAGTCGAAGGATGTTGTGGGGTTGATCCTTCGGAAGGGACTGATGCTAACGGTCGTCGGTTTGATAATCGGATTGTTTGGTGCGTTGGCGGTGGGTCGTGTGTTGAGCTCGTTGTTGTATGAAGTCAGCGTGACGGATGCGACGATATTCGTTGCTGTTTCAATGTTGTTGGCAGTTGTGGCGATGGTCGCGTGCTACTTGCCTGCTCGCAAAGCTGCGCAAGTCGATCCGATGGTAGCGCTCCGCAGCGAATAATAGGTTCCATCGGTCTCCTTCGACCCATCGGTCCTATCATTCGTACTATTGTCCTGTCGTCCATTATTGAAACCAACCGCCATCTTCGCTCGTTCAACTGGTCAGTCAATCCAAAAAATATTCGGAGGGCAAGATGCTTCAAGATCTTCGCTACGGTGTGCGGATGCTCTTCAAGAGCAAGGGCTTCACTGTTGTAGCCGTGTTGTCGCTCGCGCTGGGCATCGGAGCAAACACTGCTTTGTTCAGCGTCGTTGACGCAGTCTTGCTGAGAATGCTGCCGGTGCCCGAACCTCAGCGCCTCGTCTTGTTCGCGTGGCAGTCCGGAATGACCTTTCGAACCAACGGTTCGCGCGGTTCATTCGTGCCCGGACCCCCAAACACCAGGGGCTCGTCTGTGTTTCGTTACGACACCTATCAGAAACTCCGCGAAGTGAGGGAGCAATCGGCTGACAGTCCAATGAGCGACTTCTTTGCATTCGCTCCGATTTGGGGCGTGACCGCCGTAGTCAACGATCAAGCTGAAGTGGTACAGGGACAAGTTGTGTCCGGAAATTACTATGCCGGCGTCGGCGTGAAGCCTCTGTTAGGTCGACCAATCGCAGAAACTGATGACGATGCCGCGGCGCCCGCGGTAGCACTGCTCAGCTACAAATACTGGCAGGAACGGTTCGGCGGAGACGGTTCGGTCATAGGTCGACAGCTCAAACTCAACCAGACCCTCTTTACAATCGTAGGCATCAATCCGCCCGCATTCACCGGAACGGTACAAGTCGATCAACATCCCGAGGTCACCGTGCCGATCGCTTTTGAGCCGCTATTGCTGGGCGAGCGAACCGCAATGGCTCACGGCACCAAACCCAGTATGTGGTGGCTGCATATGATGGGTCGTTTGAAGCCCGGAGCAACCATAGAGCAGGCTCGCGATAGTTTGAATGGCACATTTCAAAAGATGGCATTGGAGTTAATGCCTCCGCCACGCAAAGAGACTGACCCCGTAGAACTCGAGGCCAAAGACTATCCTTTCCTAATCGGAAGTTCGGGAAGCCAGGGAACGATGGAAAGTAGAAAAGGATATGCCGGCACAATCTACGGTCTGTTTATCGTCGTCGGTCTGGTGCTTCTGATAGCCTGTGCGAATGTCGCGAACTTGCTTCTGGCGCGCGCCGCGTTGCGCGGTCCCGAGATCGGAGTCAGGCTGGCAGTCGGTGCCAGCCGCTGGCGATTGATCCGACAACTTTTAACCGAAAGTGTTTTGTTATCGATATTGGGAGGAGCCGTCGGGGTCATCTTTGCATTCTGGGGACGGAGTGCGTTGATAGCTTTGTCCGATCGTAACACCGAATTCATGCCAGCGGACGTGAACCCTGATCTAAACCTGCGAGTACTGGCATTCACGATCGGAGTATCTCTGATTACCGGAATTCTGTTTGGATTGGCGCCTGCGTTTCGCGCAACCAGAGTCGATTTGGCAACGAGCTTAAAACAGAGCAAGCGTCACACCGGAGCGGTGTCTCGTTTGAGCAAGGGTCTTGTTGTCGCGCAGGTCGCTTTGTCGCTTTTGTTACTCATCGGCGCGGGATTGTTTATTCGCACGATGTACAACCTTCAAAAGGTAAACGTCGGATTCAATCAGGAGAATCTGTTGCTCTTCTCTTTGCAACCGCAGCAGGCAGGATACAAAGAGGAACGGCTCGTCGATTTCTACCGACAGCTGTTTGACAGATTGGACAACCTGCCGGGAGTCCGATCGGCAACGTTCGGCCGGGTGCCGCTGATTGCGCATTATGGATGGAATACCAGTCTGCTGTTACCCGGCGAGACCGTAAAGACGGCTACCGACCACCTCACCAATCGTCAGATGATCCGAGAGAACTATTTTTCTACGATGGAGATTCCGCTGCTGCGAGGTCGCGGATTTGGCCCGCAGGATACTGCCAACTCGCCGGCGGTGGCAGTTGTCAACCAGACTTTCTCCAATAAGTACTTCCCCGGCGATGATGCTTTAGGCAAACGGGTGACCGATCCTGAAGAAAAACGAGAATATGAAATTGTCGGTGTCGTGTCGGACAGCAAATACAATAGCCAGCGCAACGAAATCCAACCGCTTCTTTACACCCCCTGGCTCCAGGAGACAAAGGTAATCGGTGAAATGTATTTTGCATTGCGCGCGCAGGGGGATCCCGGCGCGCTTGTGTCATCGGTTCGCGAGGTTGTTCGCCAGGCGGATTCGAATCTGCCGATCACCCAAATCAAGACTCAAACCACTCTATCGCAGGAGAGTCTGGGTCAGGAGCGGCTCTACACAAGACTGCTCAGCTTTTTTGGGGCGCTGGCGCTACTGCTGGCAGCTATCGGTCTTTCAGGAGTGCTTGCTTATTCTGTAGCGCAGCGCACAAATGAAATCGGAATCAGGATGGCGCTTGGAGCACAGTCAACGAATGTGCTGCGGCTTGTGATCTGGCAAGGTATGAAGCTTGTCCTGTTTGGTCTGGTAATCGGCGGAGCCTCGGTCTACAGTTTAAGCCGGCTATTGGCAAGCCAGTATTTCGATCGAAGTGCGTGGCAGCGCCAACTTGCTGACCAGCTATACGGAGTCAAGGCCAACGATCCGTTGACGTTTGTGCTGATCGCTTCGCTTTTGACCGTTGTGGCGCTTATCGCTTGCTGGCTGCCGGCCCGCAAGGCATCGCGAGTCGATCCACTGGCGGCACTGCGACACGAGTGAGAGGAGGGGTCAGGGGTCAGGGGTCAGGGGTCAGGGGTCAGTGGTCAGGGTCTGAGTGGGGTTTTGGGTTTTAGATTTTGGGTTTTTGGTTCTTTAAGTTTTTGGGTCTTGGATTTTCGGTTCAACCAATTCGATCCTACTTCTCCCTGACCCCTGATCCCCGACCACTGACCCCTGCTTTCCCTGACCACTGACCCCTGCTTTCCCTGACCCCTGACCACTGACCCCTTCCTGGAAAGGACTGTCATGTTTCAAGATCTAAAATACGGCGCGCGAATGCTGATGAAGAAGAAAAGCTTCATGGTTATCGCGATTCTTTCGCTCGCTCTGGGCACCGGCGCGAACACTGCGATTTTCAGCTTAATCAACACGACTCTTTTGCGACCGTTGCCGATCGAAAAACCGAGTGAGCTCGTCGCTCTCAACAACATCGAGGAGAATCACTCGTTCCCAAGTTTTTCCTATCCGAACTACAAAGACTTTCGAGATCGAAACGACGTGTTTTCCGGCTTGATCGGATATCGGTTCACGCCGTTGAGCATGAGTCACGACGGAATCAACGAGCGGATATGGGGCTACGAGGTAACCGGCAATTACTTCGACGTGCTGGGAGTCGGGGCGGCGCTCGGACGAACGCTTACACCGGATGATGATCAGACTCCGGGCGGACATCCGGTCACAGTGATGAGTTACAAGTGCTGGCAACAACGATTCGGACGCGACCCCGAAGTCATCGGCAAGGAAGTGATCGTAAACGGACGGAACTACATGATCGTTGGGGTGACCCCACAGGGCTTCAATGGAACCGAAGTAGTTTCCTCGCCCGAGTTTTTCTTTTCGATCGCGATGCAGGAGCAGTTGGAGCCCGGTCAACGATGGCTCACGAATCGCGGCGCCGACAATGTTTTTCTTCAAGCGCGTTTGAAGCCTGGCATCTCGATCGCTCAGGCGCAGGCATCGCTAAACACGGTTGCCGCGCAGCTCGAGCGCGAGTTTCCCGATGCCAACGAAGGCAAACGAGTGATGATCTCACCACCTGGGTTGATAGGTACCGCTCTGCGCGGCCCGGTTCTTGGGTTTGCAGGATTGATGATGGCTATAGTCGGTTTGGTTCTGCTTTTAGCCTGCACCAATCTTGCGAATCTGTTGCTTGCACGCGCGACAGAACGTCGCCGCGAGATCGCGGTTCGGCTCGCCCTGGGCGCCAGCAGATGGAGACTGGTCAGACAGCTGCTCACTGAGAGCCTGATGCTGGCTTTCGCCGGCGGCGCGCTTGGCTTGCTGCCGGCGTTATGGCTGGTCAGTCTGGTGACCGCATTGAAGATGCCACTGAATGTTCCATTGGCATTCGACGTGCACATCGACTATCGAGTCTTTGGATTTGCATTCTTGTTATCGCTGGCAACCGGAGTCTTATTCGGGTTGCTGCCGGCGCTTCAGGCAACCAGGACTGATCTCATTCCCGCGCTGAAAGACCAAACCGCATTTGGCGGTCATCGCCGGTCGTGGCTTAAGAGCGGGCTCATTGTAGCGCAGATCTCATTTTCGATGGTCTTGCTTGTGGGTGGCGGTCTGATGGTTCGAGCGCTGCAACGTGCGCAGTCCATTGATGTCGGATTCGAACCGGACCATGCGATCGAAGTTGCATTCGACCTGCGGCTTCAAGGGTACGCGAACGGTCCAGGCAGAGAACTTCAAAAACATCTCCTCGATAAAGTGCGAGCGTTACCGGGCGTGCAAGCCGCCGGTATCGCCGACATGGTTCCCGTCGACCTGCACTTCTCTCGAGCAGGGGTTTTTGTGGAAGGTGCGGCGCCGGAACGTGCAGTCAACGTGCCAACGGTGATGTACAACCGAGTCAGCCCGGGATACTTCCAGGCGATGAACACTCGGCTCCTGGAAGGTCGAGATTTCAGCGAACAGGACGACGAGAAGGCGGCTCGTGTAGCAATCGTCAACTCTACATTTGCGCGGAGGTTCTTCCCTGGCGAGAACCCGATCGGCAAACAACTGAGCATCGGACGCGCCGAAGCAACGAAGTCGGTCATCGTCGGCGTGGTGCAGGACGGCAAATATGCCGGCTTGAATGAAGATCCGAGGCCTTTCGTCAGCCGTCCCCTCTGGCAATCTGATGTCGGTTCGACCAGCGTGATCGTCAGGACGCAAGGCGACGAGCAAGGTCTAAAAGCTCTGGTCAGCCAGGAAGTGCAGCAACTGGATTCTCACATCCCGATGTCGGCGAACACGCTGACCGAGAAGATGAGTTTACCGTTGCTGCCAGCTCGCATCGCCGCATCGGTCCTTGGAGGGTTCGGGCTGCTGGCTCTTGCGTTAGCCGCGATCGGCATTTACGGAGTCATTTCATACGCGGTGAGTTCGCGCACCAAAGAGATTGGCGTGCGAATGGCTTTGGGTGCGCAGCGCGCGGATGTATTGCAGCTGGTGCTCGGTCAGGGGATGCGATTGACACTAATTGGAGCGGGGCTGGGTGTTGCGGCGGCGCTTGTTTTGACGCGATTGTTGAAGAGTCTGCTGTTTGGTGTGAGCGCGACCGATCTTACAGCGTTTGCGATTGCCTCGGCATTGCTAACTGGTGTTGCGATCCTCGCGTGTTATCTGCCGGCTCGGCGGGCGGCGAGAGTCGATCCGATGGTCGCACTAAGACACGAGTAGGGGTCAGGGTTCAGGGTTCAGGGTTCAATGTTCAGGGTTAGGGTTCAGGGTTTCGGATTCAAAGATTCGGAGGTAGAGTCCGTTTCCTTCGAGATGAATACGGTCATCGATGTAACTCAGAATCCCGACCGGAACTCTGAACCTCTAGAACTCTGATTCTTCTCTGACCCCTGACCCCGGAACTCTGATTCTTCTCTGACCCCTGACCCCCGACCCCTGACCCCTGACTCCTACTCATTTCCTCGTGAGGCTGAACACACCAGTGTAAAACCCACTCGTAAAGAATCCTACAAACTCTTTGTCGGTTGCTCTTCCAATCCAATCAAACTGGCCTCCGTCTTTTGGGCCGAGATCGGTTGTGCCTTTGAACAACACCACCTTTCCAACCTGACGTCCTTCCATTTTGATCGTGTATTTGTAAGGTCTCCCGCAGTCGCCTTCAAACGTCGCTTCCCACGCGCCGTCTTTTGCAGTCACCTTGCAAGTCAGACTCTTGCAGATCTCTTTGGCTGGAACGGCTCCCTGTGCCGGGTTGTAGGTCGACCAGGTTCCACTCCATTCCCCGGAGATGTCCGGCAAATCCTTCCTCTGCGCAACAACCGAGCCAACTGAACCGACAATCACGATACAAACGAGCGCGAAAATCCCTCGATATGTCATTGCTTTCCTCTTTTCAGGTTCCTTTCGGCGGCAGAGTTACCAAACTGCCGTGTTCCTCCCGTTCTCCCCGTCTCCTTGTCTCCCATTCGCCCGGGTTAGTTATGGCCTCGATGCTTGTACCTCCAGCCAGGCCTTCATAATCGCCGACACAAAATCGGCGGCATCGTTCTGAACAAAGTGTCCGACTCCCGGCACCGTTACCAATGTCAAATCCTTCTCCAGCCATTCCCAGGTGTGATTCAACGCCCCGTGCATCAGCGCCTTGTCATCCAGCCCGTGGATCAGAAGCACTGGCGGCTTCACTTTGACTATTGGTGATATATCTTCCTGATATGGCGGCGCCGGGTAATTCTGTTTGTAGTAATTGAGCATCGCTTCGAAATCCGAACGCTGGAACGCCTCGACGTAGTGGGCCCGTTCCTTCGGATCTTTCACACGTGCCGCCAGCCCTTCCGCAGTCAGACTCTTGGCAGCGTCCAGTTGCCGAAACCGCTGAGCATACGCAGTGTTGGCTTGCTGTTCCTTGTTGTGGGCTCGCTCGTAAGCCACGCCACGCGGATGAGGTAGGTTACAAACAATCAGACGGCGGGTCATCTCCGGGTACTTCATGGCAAAACCCCACGCAACCCGTCCGCCCCAGTCGTGTCCTACTATTATCGCCTGATCCCGACCCAGGTGCGTGACGACCGCTCGCACGTCTTCGATCAACAAACTCATATCGTAATTTTCTTTACCAATCGGTTTGTCGCTAAGGTTGTATCCGCGCTGATCTATAGCGACGACCTGGTAGTCCTTGGACAGCACGGCCATCTGGTTTCTCCACGAATACCAAAAGTCCGGGTAACCATGAATCATCACGATCAACGGTGCCGATTTCGATCCTGAGTCGGGACCAAGCATCGCATAGTGAATCTTCACGCCCGACGAATCCGCAAACCCGTGCTTTACGCGATCGAAGATGTCCGTCTTCTCGCTGTTCGACTCAAAACCCGCCGACGCCGAGGTCCCAATCGTGGTCAAGACAAGAAAAAACGTAGTGACAATTGCTCTTTTCATAGAGCCACTCTCCAATTCGAAGATCTGTTGTGCCAGTGACCTGTCGGTTACGAGATAGCGCGCGCAATAAGAAATGCTGCGCCAGCGGCGAGGCTTCCCACCAATGCAGTTTCCAACGCGCTTCTACCCGGTTTCGCGGTTGTGAAGCGTCCTTTGATATAGCCAAAAACCAGCAGCGCAGTCAGCGTAACACCAATCGAGACCAACAGCGCGACGTGGGAGCTCGACAGCAATATGTACGGCGCAAGCGGAATCAAGCCGCCTGCCATGTATG
>Ga0075425_100004810_pt1 | contig 13994 bp, 6 predicted proteins | sample SoiMethybrSBSTD4_FD_75300 | JGI IMG/M metagenome (GOLD analysis project Ga0075425, IMG submission 75300) | Bulk soil microbial communities from a Populus tree surrounding site in Tennessee, USA - Soil MetaG P. TD hybrid SBSTD4 | ecosystem: Environmental > Terrestrial > Soil > Tree plantation...
ATGCGCGCCGGCAGCACGTTCAACGTCGACATCGAGATGACGCTCAGCACCGTGCAGGAGAGCGTCACGGTGACCGGCGAGTCGCCGATGATCGAGACCTCGAAGCCGACCAGCACGCTCAACATCCAGGGCGACCTGCTGCGCGCCGCGCCGGTGACGTCGCGGCGCCTGTTCAGCGACGTCCTCGACATGGCGCCCGGCGTCAGCTCGCGCAATGTCGACGACGGCGTCGGCCGCCGGGCGTACTACTTTCACGGCTCCGTGATCTTTTCGCACGTCTTCCAGATCGAAGGCGCGCCGGCATCGTCGTTCCTCGATTCGTCGGCGCACTCGATGGGCATGGGCGGCGACGCGATTGCCGATTCCGAGCTGAAGCTTGGCGGCGTCGATGCCGCCTCGCCGATGGGCACCGGCGTCGTCATGAACGTCGTCACGCCGCAGGGCGGGAACACGTTCAAAGGCAGCGTCACTTACGATTACCAGGCGCGCGACTGGAACGGCGACAACACCAACTGGGGCCAGTTCCCGGGCGGGCTGCCGACGATTCAATCAGTCAAGCAGTTCGACGGCTCGATCGGCGGGCCGATTCAGCGCGATCGCACCTGGTTCTTCGGATCGTTTCGCAACGCCGACCTGACCAACGGCATCAGCCGCAGCGCGTTCAACCTCGCCAACCTGCAGGCGTTCGGCGGGCCGAGCTTCGTGCCTTTCGACAACACGATGAAGAGCAACCAGCCGTTCATCAAGGTGACCACGCAGGCAAACCGCGCGCACCAGGTGTCGGGATTCTACCAGGGCGATCGCGCGCGCTACACCAGCGATCGCGAGCTCGACACCAGCCTGTTCCAGTACAACTCCACCGGCGGCAGCCTCTTCCAGGGCAAGGTGAATTCCGTCTGGAGCAACAAACTGACCACGCAGGTGTCGGCGTCCTACAACAACAAGAGCGGCAACGACGCCGACACGTACGCCGGCGTCGAGTTGAGCGGCCCGCAGATCATCCCGCACCAGGACATCTTCATCACCCGCGGCATTCCGACCGGCACCGGCGGCCTGGTCAACATGAACACGCCGCAGTCGATCGCGATTTCGCCGTCGTCGATGCTGGTGATGCGGGGCGACCTGACCTATTTCACCGAAGGGTGGGGCGGATCGCACGAGCTGAAGACCGGCCTGTACGCAGCGCCCAGGCTGCGCCGCGACACCACGACCAACTACGTCAACGACGGATACTATCTGCTCGAGACGCGGCAGATCGATCCCAACAACCCCGCGGCGGGCACGGTGCCGTTTCACCAGATGTTCCGGACACCGGCGGTCAACCCGAGCATAAAGGAGCACGACAGCGACTTCGCCGTCTACGCGCAGGACGCGTGGATGCCGAACCCGCGCATCACCGCCAATCTCGGCCTGCGCGTCGACTGGGTGCGCCGCCACGACGAGCTGCTGAATATTTATCGAGAGAAGAGTACCGCCGTGCAGCCGCGGCTCGGTGTGGCCTACCTGGTGACAAAGGACGCCAAGAACGTGCTGCGCGCCAGCTACTCACGGCTCTACGAGCAGGTCAACGGCCGCGACTACATCGTGACGTTCGGCAACACCGGCGGTGTGACGACGCGCGACGCCTACATCGACAAGGCGGGCGTGCAGACCACGATCACGACGCCGCCGACGCGCAGTGTCGATCCGTCGCTGTTGTTCGATTCGAATCTGCACCAGCCGTGGGCCGACGAGTTCGTGCTCGGGTTCCGCAAGCAGTTCCCGATGCAGCTGAGCGTCGACGTGTCGGCGACCCGCCGCATCTACCACGATCAGTTCGAGCAGGTCGACATCAATGGCATCTATCCGTCGGCGCCATTCCAGGCGTTCGGCGGTTTCGGCCTCGTCGATCCGAACCAGGGGTTGATCTACAAGGAGACCAACGCCGACTGGACGCGCGTGGTCGTGTCGAACCTCGAGGCGACGGTCGCCAAGAACATGTCGCACAACTTCCAGATGGTGCTCAGCCTCAGCCGGCAGTGGCAGCATCTCGAAGGCACCTGGAATCCCACCGATCCGGCGCGGTTCATCCAGCCGGACGCGTTCGCCAACGATCGCGATCTGTCGACGCAGTTGTTCGGCAACGGCGATCACAACACGCTGGACGGTCGCGGCCGCGAATCGGGCGCCGCCTATCGGCCGTACTCGGTACGCCTCGCGGCGCAGTACAACGCGCCGTGGCAGATCAACATCGGCGCGAGCTACGTGATCCAGGCTGGCGGATACGTCGGTCCGCTGGTGACGCGCCTGGCCGCCGCCGATCCGCGCTTCGGACCGGCGACGGTCACGCTCGCCAACGGCACGACGCAGTCGAACCCGCTGGCCACGACGATCCGTTTCTGCGGCAGCACGACGCTGCCGTGCCTGGCGAATCCGACCCGCGGCGACGGCCAGGTGATCAACGACACCGCGAAATACCTGCAGCTCAAAGTCGGACGGCGCTTTACGTTCGGACGCCAGTCCGTCGAACCGGCGCTCAACGTGTTCAACGTGTTCAACACGGGGGCGAACACGCAGTGGAACACCGGCGCAAACCAGCTGTACAACCCGGGTGTCCTGCAGCCGTTCAATCGTCATCCGCCGCGCGCGTTCCAGGTCGCGCTGTCGTACAAGTTCTGATGGCTGCGGCGGGCAGCCCTGAAGGGCTGCGCTACGGAATTGTCGTGTAGCGCAGGCCTTCAGGCCTGCCGGGGAGTGATCGAAATGCGACAAGGATTGATGGTGGCGTGTGCTCTGCTTCTCGGCGCCGCAGCCATTGTTACGGCGCAGGGACCCGCGCATACGCTCGTCGTCCTCAGCCACTCGAATCACACCGTCTATGAGATGAACCCGGCGACCGGCGCGGTCGTGCGTGAGTTCGTCGCGCCGGACCAGCCCCACGAAGCGGCGATCACCTCAGATGGCGGGACGGTGTTCGCATCGGTGCCGGCGGCGGGATTCGTCGAAATCCTCGACGGCCGCACTTTCAAGGAGAAAGGGCGGATCGACAGCGATTATTTCCGCCGCCGCGACGGAAAACCGGCCTCGCCGCACGGCATGGGTCTGAACGCCGACAACACGAAACTGTACATCGGCACCGAGAACGCCGACGTGCCCGGCGTCGTCGTCTACGACGTAAAGGCCGGCAAGGTGCTGCGGAAGATTGATCTGCTGCTGCGCGGCGGACATTACCTGCAGGTGCATCCGGCGACTGACAAGCTGTACTACCCGCACCGTAACGACAACCGTGTGGTCGTAATCGACACCAAGACCGATCGAATTCTGAAGATCATTCCGGTTGAAGGCGGTCCCGTCGGGGTCGCCTTCGCGCCGAACGGCGAGGTGTGGATCCACGAAGACGGCGACGGTTCCGTCACGGTCGTCGACTCGACGACCGACGAGGTGGTCAAGGTGATTGCGACGGGCGGAACCGGGGCGGGCCGCATGGCGGTCTCGCCCGACGGACGCTTTGCCGCGTCGACGCACAGCGATTCGCAGGACGTTGCCATCATCGACGCTGCGGCGAAGACCGTCCGCGCGACGGTCACGATCGGCAAAGGCCCGGGATTCCCGTCATTCTCGCCCGACAGCACCAAACTTTACGTCATGGAATCGGGAATGGGCGACGTCGTCGTCGTCGATCTGGCGACGATGAACGTGGCCTCGCGCTACAAGATCGGGACCGATCCCTTCGGCGGCGGCATTCGGGTGACACGCTGACAGAACTGCTGATTGCTAATTGCTGATTGCTGATTTATTGAGGATTGAATGAGGGATCAATGAAGAAGGTAGCACTTGCCTCAGCGGCGATCCTCTCGCTTGGCCTGGGCCTGCTCGCGCAGGGTCAACCGCGCGTCCCGCCGGAGGTCTACAGCCGCCTGCAGTGGCGCTTCGTCGGACCGGAAGGCAACCGCATCTCCGCGGTCGCCGGCGTTCCCGGCGATCCGTTGGTCTACTACGCCGGCAGCGCGTCCGGCGGTATCGCCAAGACCACCGACGGCGGTGTCCACTGGCAGGAGATCTTCGACGAGCAGCCGGTGCAGTCGATCGGCGCCCTCGCGGTCGCCCCATCCGATCCGAACATCGTCTGGGCCGGCACCGGCGAGGCGTGGATCCGCAGTCACATCTCGATCGGCGAGGGGATCTACAAGTCCACGGATGCCGGCAAGACCTGGACGCGGATGGGCCTCGAGAAGACCGGCCGCATCGGCCGCGTCGTGATCGATCCCGCCAACCCGCAGATCGTGCTGGCCTGCGCGCTCGGCACGGCGTACGGCCCGCAACCTGAGCGCGGGGTCTTCCGCACCACCGACGGCGGCACGACCTGGCAGCGCACGCTGTTCACCGACGAGAACACCGGCTGCTCGGAGATCGCGATGGATCCGCGGAACCCGCGCATCCTGTTCGCGGGCATGTGGCAGCTCGAAATCAAAACGTGGGGTCGCGAGAGCGGCGGACCCGGCAGCGGCCTGTTCATGTCGCGCGATGGTGGGACCACCTGGAAGAAGTTGACCGGCCACGGGCTCCCGACCAAGCCAGTGGGCAAGGTCATGCCGGCGATTGCCTATTCGAATCCGAACCGCGTCTACGCCGCGATTGAGACCGGCGACGGGCTGCCGTGGAAAGGCCAGGAGACCGAGCGCGGTCAGCTGTTCCGATCCGACGACGGCGGCGAGAACTGGAAGATGGTCAACGCCGACCGCAACGTGCTCGGCCGCACCGCCTACTACGCGCGGATGGCGGTCTCGACCGACAACGAGAACGAGACCTATCACCTCAATGCGTCCTACAGCAAGTCGATCGACGGCGGCGCAACGCTGGTGGCGCAGAACGGACAGGAAGCGCCAGGCGGTGATCACCACGACATGTGGATCGACCCGACCAACGCGAACCGGATGATCGTCGGCCACGATCAAGGCGTGTCGGTCTCGCAGACGCGCGGCCGCACCTGGCTCAAGCAGCGGCTACCGAACGCGCAGCTGTATCACGTCACCGTCGACAACCAGGTGCCGTACTACCTCTATACGAACAAGCAGGACGGCCCCTCGTATCGCGGCCCGAGCAACAGCCGGCTCGACGAAGGCGGCGGCCGCGGCGGCGGCAGCGGCGGGCGCGGCGGCATCCCGCGCGGCATGTGGCATTCGGTCGGCGGCGGCGAGAGCGGCTTCGCGACGCCCGACCCGGTCGATCCGAACATCATCTGGTCGACGGCGTCAGGATCGGGCAGCGTCGGCGGCATCGTCGTCCGCTACGACGAGAGCCGGCGTCAGCTGCGCGACGTCGAAGTGTGGCCGGACAACGAGAACGGCCCGGCCGCGGACCTGAAGTACCGTTTCGTCTGGGATGCGCCGTTCCACATCTCACCGCACGACCACAACAAGATCTATGTCGGCAGCCAGTACCTGCATCAGTCGACCGACGGCGGCCAGAGCTGGCAGGAGATCAGCCCCGACCTCACGCTGAACGACAAGAGCCGTCAGCAGAGTTCCGGCGGACTCACGCCGGACAACATCGGCGTCGAGTACGCCAACGTGATTCATGCGATTGCCGAATCACCGAAGCAGGCGGGCGTGATCTGGGTTGGCACCAACGATGGCCTCGTCCAGGTGACGCGCGACGGTGGCAAGAGCTGGACCAACGTCACGAAAAACATGCCGAACCTGCCGCCGTGGGGCACCGTCGGCAACATCGATCCGTCGCGCTTCGACGCCGGCACGGCCTACGTCGCCGTCGATTTCCACCAGGTGAACAACCGCGATCCCTTCGTCTACAAGACGACCGACTTCGGCGCGTCATGGAAGCCGATCACCAACGGCATCCCGCACTCGATGCTCAGCTACGCGCACTGCGTTCGCGAGGATCCGGCAAAGCGCGGCTTGCTGTACCTCGGCACCGAGAACGGGATGTACGTCTCGTTCGATGATGGCGAGAACTGGCAGTCGCTGCAGCTGAACCTGCCGCACGCGCCGGTGTACTGGATCACCGTGCAGGAACAGTTCAACGACCTGGTGATCGCGACCTACGGTCGCGGCGCCTGGATTCTCGACGATGTGACGCCGCTGCGCGATCTGACACCGCAGGTCCTGAACGCCGACGCGCATCTGTTCACGCCGCGTGCGGCCTACCGGTTCCGCTCGATCACCGCGCCGGCGACGCCGTACGACGATCTGACTGTTGGCGACAATCCGCCGTATGGTGCCGGCATCAACTACTACCTGAAGGCGGCCGCCAGCGGTCCGGTGACGATTGCCATCCAGGACGGGAAGGGGCAAACGATTCGCACCCTGGACGGCGCGCCGGCGGCAGGCCTGCACCGCATCTACTGGGACCTGCGCGACAACGCCTCGAAGCGGGTGACGTATCGGACGAGCCCGTTGTATGCGCCGGACATCCGTGTCGGACCCGACGGCATTCGCGAGAGCGAAGGCGGATTCGGGACCGGCGGTGGTGGGCTCGCTGTGCTGCAGGCGCCGGGCACCTATACAGTGAAGCTCACCGTCGGCGGCCGCGACTACTCGCAGCCGCTGCGCGTCCTCAAGGACCCGCATTCGGGAGGCACCGAGGCCGACATCGAGGCACAGCATCGGATGCTGCTCGACGTCCGCCGCGATCTCGACGTCGCAGTCGACGCGGTGAATGGCGCCGAAATGGTGCGCGGCCAGATCGCGCACCTGTTGACCATCCTCGACAACGCCGAGCTGAAACGCGCGGCGCAGGAGCTCGATCAGAAGCTCGCGACCGCCGAGGGGACGCTCGTCGAACTGCGCGCCACCGGCCGCGGCCAGGATGGTGTCCGCTTCGGGTCGAAGCTGGTGCAGAAGTTCGGCTATCTCGCGAACGGCCTGCAGAGCAACGATTTCAAGCCGACGAACCAGCAGCTCGCGGTGCAGAAGGACCTCGCCGACCGGCTCAAGGCGTCGCAGGGACAACTCGGCGAGGTGATGAACCGTGAGCTGGGCGCGTTCAACGACATGCTGCGGCGGGCCAACATGCCGTCGATCGTCACGGTGCCGGCGCGGCGGACCTCGAGTCAGTGAATCGGGGACTCGAACGGAGCGCGAAGGCTTCAGCCGAGCGTCCGCCGCTGATCGCTCGCCTGAAGGGTTCGCGCTCCGTCGTGTGTATACTCCTAGCGGCTCTCCCGGCGTGCGGCGGCAAACCCGCCGCACGTCCGAACATCCTTCTCATCACCCTCGACACCACGCGCGCCGACCACGTTGGCGCCTACGGCTACGCGCGCGCGAAGACCCCAAACCTCGATCGGCTCGCCGCGTCGGGCGTCCTGTTCGAGCGGGCGATTACCGCCGCGCCGTTGACGCTGCCTGCGCACGCCAGCCTGCTCACCGGCCGCTATCCGTTCCGTCACGGCGTTCGGAACAACGGCAGCTTCACGCTCGCCGACACGACACCGACGCTGGCGACAGCTTTCCACGCCGCCGGCTATCGGACGGCCGCCTTCGTCAGCGCCTTCGTCCTCGACCGCCGCTATGGGCTCGCGCGCGGATTCGATGTCTACGACGATCGCCTCGACCTCGAGCGCGGCGCCGCCGACACAGTGAAAGCCGCCGGCGACTGGCTCGTCGCGGCCGGCGATCCACGGCCGGTCTTCATCTGGGTGCACCTCTACGATCCGCACGATCCCTACGAGCCGCCGCCGCCCTTCAAGGCCGCGTTCGCCGACAGTCCGTACGACGGCGAGATTGCCTACGCCGATCAGCAGATCGGTGAGCTGCTCGGGCGCCTGCACGCAACCGGCAGCGATGGGTCGCTGGTCGTCGCGGTCGCCGGCGACCACGGCGAGAGCCTTGGCGAGCACGGCGAGGCGACACACGGGCTGTTGGTCTACGAAGGCGCGATTCGGATTCCGATGACGATCGGTGGTGCGAATCTGCCTCGCGGCCAACGCGTCGGCGCACTCGTGCGCGGTGTAGACCTTGCGCCCACACTTCTCGACGTTGCGGGCCTGCCGCCGCTGGCGGATATCGACGGAGGCTCGCTGCTGGCGCTGGTCCGCGGAACCGGCGTCGGTCCGCAGGATGCCTACAGCGAAACCTACTTTCCGCAGCTCTACATGAACTGGGCGCCGCTGCGCTCGCTGCAGGATGGGCGCTGGAAGTTCATCGACGCGCCGTCGCCGGAGTTGTACGACGTGCAGAACGACGCCGGTGAACGCGCCAACCTTGCTGCCAACGACCCTGCTCGGACTGCGGCGTTCAGGCGCGCCATCGTCGCCGCCGCAGGCGGCGCGAAACGGCCGGCGGCGACCGCGCGCGTCGACCGCGAAACCGCGGAGAAGCTCGCAGCGCTCGGCTACATCGGCGCGGTCCTCGCACCATCGGATCAGGCGGACGAGGCGTCGCGCCCCGATCCGAAAGCGATGATCGGCGTGTTCAATCAGCTGCGCGCCGCGAACACGGCGCTGCAGCACCGGCAGTTCGCCGCGGCGGCACACGCCGCGCGCGGCGTGCTCGCGCACGATCGCGACAACGCGTTTGCGACGATGATCCTGGCGCGCGCGGACCTGGAAGAGGGCCGATATCGCGAGGCGGCCGAGGGCTATCGGCACTACGCGACGGTCGTGCCGGCGAGCGCCGACGCGCATCACTGGCGGGCGATCGCGCTGTCACGACTCGGTGATGTCGATCAGGCGATCGCCGAGGAAGCCGCCGCCATCGGCCTCGATGCCAACGACGCCGACGCGCACGAGCTCCGCGGCGGCCTGCTCGCGTCGCGCGGCCGCACCGACGCAGCGCTCGCCGATCTGCGCGCCGCAGCCGCGCTCGCGCCCGACCGCGCAGCCTTTCACGTCGGCCTGGCGCGCGTCCTCCTCGATACCGGCAAGCTCGCCGACGCCGACGCCGAAATCCGCCGCGCGCTCGCACTCCAACCCACGAACCTCGATGCGCTCGCCGCCCAGGCGTCGCTGCTCGTCGCGCAAGGGCAGCCCGACGCCGCCCGGATCGCCTTCGAGCGCGTCCTCGCCGCGCGCCCCGACGCCGACGACGTGCGCCTGGATTACGCCGCGGTGCTGGAGCGGCTCGGAAACCGCGACGCCGCGCGCGCCGAGTACCAGCGCCTTGCCGCCGGCGCTGAGACGCCGGACGCCGTGAGGCGCGAAGCGCGGCGGCGGCTACGCTAAAGACAAGAAGGCAGAAGGGCAGAGAGGCAGGAATTCAAGGCGGAAGCGCAGGAAGGGGGCATCGAAGGCAGACGGCAGCAACGCAAATCTTTGCCGTCCTTCCTTGAATTTCCGCCCTTTTTCCTTGAATTCCTGCCTTCCTGCCTTCCCGCCCTCCTGCCCTTCTATAATTCACAAGTGCTTCGACCCTTCCGGGGAGTCCTGCCCCGCGTCGCTTCTTCTGCCTTCATCGACGACAGCGCACAGGTGATCGGCGACGTTGAGATCGGCGACGAGAGCAGTGTGTGGATGTGTGCCGTGGTGCGCGGTGACGTGAACCTGATCCGCATCGGGCGGCGCTCGAACGTGCAGGACGGCGCGGTGGTGCATGCGATGACCGGCACCCACCAGACGAGCATCGGCGACCACGTCACGATCGGCCACGCCGCGGTCATCCACGGCTGCACGATCGAGCAGCAGTGCCTGATCGGGATGGGCGCGATCCTGTTGAACGGCGCCCACGTCGGCGCCGGCTCGATTGTCGCGGCCGGCGCGCTCCTGACCGAGAACATGAAAGTGCCGCCGAAGTCGCTGGTGATGGGCAGCCCGGCGAAAGTGAAGCGGCTGCTCACGCAGGCCGAGATCGCCGGCATTCAGCAATACGCCGATCGCTACGTCGGGTATCGATTGGATTACATGCATGCCTGATCCATCACAACGATGGAGTGCGAAGGCTTCAGCCGAGCGTCGGCGGGCAGACACTGCCGCTCGGCTGAAGCCTTCGCGCTCCACGGGCCCTGGAGACCGATAGATACGAGATGTCGGGCAGTTCACAACCAGCGCGCGGAACCCGCGACTTCCTTCCGGACGACATTCGCCGGCGGCAGCACGTGATCGACGTGATCCGCGACGTCTACGAGCACTACGGGTTCGAACCGCTCGAGACCCCGGCGTTCGAGAACATCGAGACGCTCCTCGGCAAGTACGGCGAGGAAGGCAACAAGCTGATTTTCAAGATCCTCAAGCGCGGCGAGCACGAACACACCGGCGAAGCCGATCTCGCGCTGCGCTACGACCTGACCGTGCCGCTCGCCCGCGTCGTGGCGCAGTACCAGAACGAGTTGCCGAAGTTCTTCAAGCGCTATCAGATTCAGCCGGTGTGGCGCGCCGATCGGCCGGCGAAAGGGCGCTTCCGCGAGTTCTACCAGTGCGACATCGACGCGCTCGGGTCGACCTCGCCGCTCGTCGAAGTGGAACTGCTCAGCGCCGTCTGCGAAGTGCTGCGGCGCCTCGGCTTCGAGGACTTCGTCGTCCGGCTGAATCACCGGCGCGCGTTGACGGCGCTGCTCGAGTGCGCCGGGATCCCCGAGCCGCGACACGCTGAGGCGCTGGTCGCGCTCGACAAGCTGGACAAGATTGGCGTCGAAGGCGTGGAGCGGGAGCTGACCGGGCGGGGCATCGACGCCGCCGCGACCACCGCCTGCCTGAAATTCTTCAGCGGCGTCACCTCCGAGGATCCGCGCCCACGCGGCGCCATCGAGCGGCTGCGCGAGTTCGTGACCAGCCACACCGCCGGTCCCGCCGCCGTCAATGCGCTCGACCAGATCATCCAGCTGAGCGACGGTACGCCGGCGCACGGCCGCATCCGCATCGACCCGAGCCTCGCGCGCGGGTTGTCGTATTACACCGGCGCGATCATGGAAGTCGCGGTCCCCGACCTCGCCGGCAGTCTTGGCGGCGGCGGCCGCTACGACAACCTGGTCGGCATGTTCCTCGGGCGCGAGGTGCCGGCCTGCGGCTTTTCGCTGGGGCTCGAGCGGATCATCGTCGTGATGACCGAGCGCAACATGTTTCCGGCGGGCGTCGCCGGCGGAGCGGTCGACGTGATGGTGACCATCTGGAACGAGCACGCCCGCGCCGACGCCGTCCGCCTCGCGGCGGACCTGCGCCGCGGCGGCCTGCGCGTCGACGTCTACCCCGAAGCGGATAAACTGGGGAAGCAGTTCAAATACGCTGGCTCACGCGCGGTGCCGTTCGTGGCGGTTTACGGCGACGACGAGCGTGTGCGCGGCGAGGTGGCGATCAAGGACATGCGCACCGGCGATCAGACGTCGATGACATGGGCCGACGCCGCCGGCTACATTCGTGAAAAGTTAGAAGCGAAACGTTAGAAGTGAGAAGTGAGAAGTGAGAAGTGAGAAGTATGGCTCAGGGTTCAATGGCGCGATGGTAGAACCCGGGCCAGGAACTCACGGTGAAAACGAACCAGGAACCCAGAGAACCCGAACGAAGAACCTGAGAACCGCAGAACGAGAACGCCGAACGCCGAACGCCGAACGCAGACTTTGACACCGAATGGCTGAACCTCTCGGACAACTCACGCGCACGCACACCTGCGGCGCGCTTCGCCCCGCTGACGTCGGCGCCGACGTCGTCCTGCTCGGCTGGGTGCACCGCATCCGCGATCTCGGCGGCGTCACTTTCATCGACATCCGCGACCGCGCCGGCGTGTCGCAGGTGGTCGTCCGCGAGAACGAGGCGCAGATGGCGGTCGCCAAGCGCCTGCGCTCGGAGTTCGTCGTCGGGGTCAGCGGCACAGTGCAGCGCCGCTCCGACGACACGATCAATCCGAAGCTGGCGACCGGTGAGGTGGAAGTGCTCGCGCGCGACATCCGCATTCTGAACGAGGCGAAAACGCCGCCGTTCCAGATCGCGGAGGACTCGCCGGTGTCCGAGGACGTGCGGTTGAAATACCGGTATCTCGATTTGCGCCGTTCGCGCCTGCAGACCAACATGGGTTTGCGCCATCGCGTGGCGATTGCGATCCGGAAGTACTTCGACGCGAACGGCTTCTGGGAGATCGAGACGCCGATCCTGGCGAAGTCGACGCCCGAAGGGGCGCGCGATTTCCTCGTCCCGAGCCGCATCCACGCCGGCGAATTCTACGCGCTGCCGCAGTCGCCGCAGATCTTCAAGCAGATCCTGATGATCGCCGGCACCGATCGCTACTTCCAGATCGTGCGCTGCTTCCGCGACGAGGATCAGCGCGCCGACCGCCAGCTCGAGTTCACGCAGGTCGACGTCGAGGTGTCGTTCGCGCGGCCCGAGATGATCTACGCGCTGATCGAGCCGCTGATGCAGCAGATCTTCAAGGAGATCGGCCGCGAGGTGACGCTGCCGATCCGCCGGATGTCGTACGCCGAGGCGATCGCCCGCTACGGCTCGGACAAGCCGGACCTGCGCTGCGGGCTCGAGATTCACGATCTCTCGGCGGCGTTCAAGGATTCCGAGTTCCGCGTCTTCAAGAAGATAGTCGCCGAAGGCGGCGCGGTGCGCGGCTTTGCCGTGCCCGGCGGCAACAAGTACTCGCGCAGCCAGATCGATCTGATCGTCGATCAGGCGAAGCAGATGGGATTCGCCGGCCTAATCTGGGTGCGCCCCGGATCGCCGCCGCTAAGTTCGGTGAAGGGCCTCGACGAGGCGACGCTGCGCCCGGCGCTCGATGCGGCGCGCGTCGGCGGCGACGATCTGCTGCTGATGGCGGCCGGGCCGGGCGACCAGACGTCGAAACTGCTCGGGCAGTTGCGGCTGGCAATTGCGAAGAAGGAGAACCTGCTCAGCCCCGAGAAGTACGAGTTTCTCTGGGTGACCGACTTTCCGCTGCTCGAGTACAACGACGAGGATCGCCGTTGGTACTCCATGCATCATCCGTTTACGTCGCCGCTCGACGAGGATATTGCCAGGCTCGAGAGCGAGCCTGGCGCGGTGCGTGCGAAAGCGTACGACCTCGTGTTGAACGGATCGGAAATCGGCGGCGGCAGCGTCCGGATCCACGACGCCGCGCTGCAGGCGCGCATCTTCCAGCGGCTCGGCATCAGCGACGAGGAGGCCAGGGCGCGGTTCGGGTTCTTCCTCGAGGCGCTCGAGTACGGGACGCCGCCGCATGGCGGCATCGCGCTCGGCCTCGACCGTATCGTGGCGATCCTCGCCGGCGAGTCGTCGATTCGCGAGGTGATCGCATTTCCGAAGACCGCGAATGCTGTCGACCTGATGGCCGGCGCGCCCTCGACCGTCGACCCGAAACAGTTGCGCGAGTTGCATTTGAAGATTCAGAATGGAATTTGATGAAGCGCATGACCGTCCCTGAAGAGGGGATCGAGACGCTGTTCGGCTCCTTCGACGAAAATCTCAAGCATCTCGAATCGCTCTTCAACGTGCGCATCCGGACGCAGGGTCACGACCTCATCATTGAGGGTGAATCGCCGAACGTGGACAAGGTCGACCGCGTCGTCGCGCAGCTGTCGTCGCTGATGCGCGATGGGTACAAGCTGTCGAATTCCGACGTCAAGACCGCGTCGGACCTCGTCGCCCAGGACACTGCCGTCGATCTCCGCGATCACTTTCTGAAGGGCACGTTCACGCCGGCGGGGAAGCGGCGCGTTGCGCCGAAGACCGTCAACCAACGCCGCTACCTCGACGCGATCGACCAGAACGACATCGTCTTCGGCATTGGTCCGGCCGGCACCGGCAAAACCTACCTGGCGATGGCGCAGGCGGTCGCCTTCCTGGTGGCGAAGAAGGTGAGCCGGATTATCCTGGCGCGGCCGGCGGTGGAGGCGGGCGAGAAGCTCGGCTTCCTGCCGGGGGATCTGCAGGAGAAGGTCAACCCCTACCTCCGGCCGCTCTACGATGCGCTCTACGACATGCTCGACGTCGAGCGGGTGGCGCGCTACATCGAGCGCGGCACGATCGAGATCGCGCCGATTGCCTTCATGCGCGGCCGGACGCTCAACGACTCGTTCGTGATCCTCGACGAGGCGCAGAACACCACCACCGAGCAGATGAAGATGTTCCTGAC
>Ga0075425_100004811_pt1 | contig 13989 bp, 13 predicted proteins | sample SoiMethybrSBSTD4_FD_75300 | JGI IMG/M metagenome (GOLD analysis project Ga0075425, IMG submission 75300) | Bulk soil microbial communities from a Populus tree surrounding site in Tennessee, USA - Soil MetaG P. TD hybrid SBSTD4 | ecosystem: Environmental > Terrestrial > Soil > Tree plantation...
ATCATCGACACGGTCGGCTCGTCGATCGCAATCGGCGGAATGGCGACGCGATGCTCGACATCGGCGATCGTCTCGCCGATCGTGATGTCCTCTATGCCCGCCAGGCACACGATGTCGCCGGCGGCCGCCTCGGTGATGTCCACGCGCTTGAGGCCCTCAAACGCGTACAACTTCGTCACCTTGGTTTCCTGAACGGCTGAGTCGAGCTTGCAGACCGCGACGGGATCGCCGACCTTCACGCGTCCGTTGAAGATGCGGCCGATGGCGATCCGGCCGACGTAGTCACTCGAGTCGAGGTTGGCGACGAGCAGCTGCAGCGGCGCATTCGGATCGCCTTTCGGCGGCGGCACATGCTCGACGATCGCATCGAAGAGCGGACGGAGATCGTCGCCGCGCGCGGCAGGATCGGCACTCGCCTGCCCTGTCTTCGCGTTCGTGTACAGCACTGGAAACTCGTCGACGAGGTCTTCGCTGGCGTCCAGGTCGATGAAGAGATCGTAGATCTCGTTCAGCACTTCCTGCGGCCGCGCATCCGAGCGGTCGATCTTGTTGATCACCACGATGGGACGGAGCCGGCGCTCGAGCGCCTTCCGCAGCACGAACCGCGTCTGCGGCAGCGGACCTTCCGATGCGTCGACGAGCAGCATCACGCCGTCCACCATCGAAAGCGTCCGCTCGACCTCGCCTCCGAAGTCCGCGTGCCCGGGAGTATCGACGATGTTGATGAGACAGTCGTTGTAGTGGACGGCGGTGTTCTTGGCGAGAATCGTGATGCCCCGCTCGCGTTCGAGCTCGTTGCTGTCCATGGCGCGTTCGGCAACGCGCTCGTTGGCGCGGAACACGCCGCTTTGGTGCAGGAGCGCGTCGACCAGCGTGGTCTTGCCGTGATCGACGTGAGCGATAATGGCGACATTGCGCCGCGACGGATTGGCCACTTCCGACGAAGACATCTCACCAGTGTAGCAGGGACAAACCATGAGACGCAGCACCGACCGCATTCTCACCACGCACGTCGGACGACTCGACGGCCCGCCTGAAATGCGTTCGATGATGCAGGGCTTCCGTACAGGCAGCGCCATCGACACGGTCGCGCTCGCCGAGCTCGTGCCGACGGCGACCGCCTTCGTCCTCCGCAGACAGATTGAAGCCGGCGTCGACATCGTCAGCAACGGCGAAGTCAGCGCGATTGGGTATGGGATCGCGCACTACGGAAAGCGCTTGACCGGTTTGACGGCGCGAAAGGTCACGCCGGACGATCCCGCGTGGATGTCGCTTCATACGGGCGAACGTCTGGAGTTCGCCGAGTTCTATAAGGATTTCAGCTGGGTCATGCCTGGCGAACGGGTCGTGGTCGTCGGTCCGATCACCTTCATCGGCACCGGCGAGGTCCGACGTGACATCGATGCGTTCAAAGCCGCGCTCAAGGACGCGGGCAAGCAGCCGGACGACGCGTTCATGTGCGTGCTGGCGCCAGGATGGCTCGAGCACTTCTTCCACAACGAGCACTATCCGACCGACGAGGCGTATCTGTTCGCGCTTGCCGACGCGATGCGCCACGAATACAAAGCCGTGATCGACGCGGGCTTCGTGTTGCAAATCGACGATCCGGCGTTGCCCGACACCTACGACATGATCGTGCCGAATCCGCCGATCGACGAGTATCGTCGATTCGCCGAGGTCCGCGTCAACGCGCTCAACCACGCGCTTGAAGGGCTGCCGGAGGATCGCATTCGCTATCACGTCTGCTGGGGCAGCTGGCACGGGCCGCACACCCACGACCTGCCGCTTGCCCACATCATCGACCTGGTGTTGAAAGTGAAGGCGGGCGCGTACTCAGTCGAGGCGGCGAACCCGCGTCACGAACACGAGTGGAAGCTCTGGAAAACGACCAAGCTGCCGGAGGGCAAGATTCTCATTCCCGGCGTCGTCAGTCACGCGACCAACGTCGTCGAACACCCGGAGCTGATTGCGGATCGCATCGTCAGGTTCGCCGGGCTCGTCGGACGCGAGAACGTCATCGCGAGCACCGACTGCGGGCTCGGCTTCCGCGTGCATCCGCAAATCGCGTGGGCGAAGCTGAAAGCGCTCTCCGAGGGCGCGGCGCTCGCTTCGCAGCAGCTCTATCGCTGAACGCGGATCGTGTAGTCGGACCACTCCTTGATTGTGGCGTCCTTGACGAAGAACACACCGACGCCTTCCCACGTGAGCGGCTGCTTTGTCAGGAAACGATCGATTCGATGCGTGATGACGATCGGGCCTGACGCTTTGGCTTCGAGGATCTTGAACTCGACGAGCGACGAGTCGTCCAGCCACTGCTTCAGCCGCTGCACCACGCCGTCATGTCCGTTGGCCGGAGGGGTCGTTTCCGTCATGCGGTAGACGCAGTCGGCGGAGAGGAACGGCAGGATCTTCGACATGTCTCGTGTCGACCAGGAGGCGCAGAAGTCGGTCACGAGTTTGAGGTTGGCCTGCTCGCCTGGTGTGAGGTCTGCGGCCGCCGCGGCGCCGGACCCGCCAAGAAACGCCGCGATTCCCAACCCGGCCGACGCCAGAAACTGCCGTCTCTCAGTCATTTGTCCCTCCGCGGGTGCCATGTTAACCCCGGCCGGCGCCGACCGTTATAACGGTCATGAAACGAGCACTGCTCTGGTCCCTGGTTCTCAGCCCCTTCCTGCTGGTTTCGACGGCGGCCGCCCAGCCAGGAGCCGGTGCCGGCCGCGCCGAACGAGGCGAGCGCATTGAGCGGCCTGAGCGCATCCCGCCCCCAGTGCGACAGGTGCCGCTCGGTCGCGCCGTGTCCGGCGACGACGCCAATGCCGGCGACACGCAACGCCGGCTGCAGGAACTCCTGCAACAGTATCCGCCGCAGCTTGGACGCGTGCTGGCGCTCGATCCGACGCTGGTCAGCAACGACGCATATCTGCAACCGTACCCCCAGCTCCAGGCCTTTCTGTCGCAGCATCCCGAAGTGGCGCACAACCCCAGCTACTTCTTCGACCAGCAACTGCGTGAGATCTCGCGTCGAGGGTACGACTACAACGAACCGAAGGTCGTGGCGATTCGCGCCATCGATCAGGCGCTCGGCGGATTGGCGGCGATGATCGTCGGCCTGACCATCATCGGCACTGCTGCCTGGCTGATCCATTCGGCCATCGAGTATCGAAAGTGGCTGCGCGTGTCGAAGACACACGTCGACACCCACGCAAAGCTGATGGACCGCCTGACGTCGAATGAGGACCTCGTCACCTACATGCAGTCGCCGGCAGGACGACGGTTCCTCGAAGCCGCGCCGATTCCTCTCGAAGCAGGACCACGATCGCTCGGCGCGCCGTTCGGCCGGATTCTCTGGTCGGTGCAGGCCGGCATCATCGTCGCGTTCCTAGGAGGAGCGTTGATGTATGCGAGCATGCGCGTCGGCGGGAGCGAGATCTTCTCCGAGGGCGAGCTTCCCCTCTTCATTGTCGGCGCCTGCGCGCTCGCCGTTGGCGCCGGCTTCTTCATCTCCGCCTTCGTGGCCTGGGGACTTTCCTACCGGCTCGGTCTGTTCCGGCCGAACGAGTCGGAATCGACCATTGGAACCGGTCATGCCTCGTAGGCGTATCATGGTGACCACATGTTCTCGCGCGAACTGACCGTCAGTGATCTCGAACGTCTGGACCGCATCGCAACTGCCGCGGTAGAGGCGCTCCAGATGGACGAGGACACCTTCCGCGCGTTCTACGACCGCACGGCGCGACAGGTCTGGGCGTACCTGGCGCGTATCACCGGCGACCGATCGCTGGCCGATGACCTGCTGCAGGAAAGCTACTATCGCTTCCTGCGGGCCGAGCGCGCGTTCACCAGCGAGTCGCATCGCCGCAACTATTTGTTCCGCATCGCCACGAATCTCGCGCACGACCGGCATCGTCGCGGCCGGGGCGTCTTCAACGTCCCCGTTCCGGAAGAGAACGAGGCGGGCGCGCTGGCGGACGGTCGCGATTTGGCCGCCGAAACCGCGCAACGCACAGACCTCGCCCGCGCCATGGCGACGCTGAAGCCGCGTGAGCGCGAAATGCTCTGGCTGGCGTACGCGCAGGGCTCGTCGCACGAAGAGATCGCCGACTCGCTTGGTCTTCGAAAGAGCAGCATCAAGATCCTGCTGTTCCGCGCGCGGCGGCGGCTCGCAGCGGCGCTTGGAGGCCAGCGATGAGCGCACGGATGGAGGGCCCAGCGCCAGTGAATTTCGAATGCCCACGCGAAAGCGATGTCCTCGACGCGCTCGCGTCCGCGCGTTGGCCCAATCGTGTTGACCGCGAGCTGGCGGATCATGTCGCCTCGTGCGTGGTCTGTCAGGACGTCATCACCGTCGCCTCGGCGATTCAGACCGATCACGACTCGGCATGGCGCGAAGCGAGCGTGCCCTCGTCCGGTCAGATGTGGTGGCGCGCGGAAATGCGGGCCCGGCAGGACGCCATTCGCGACGCGTCGCGTCCGGTCACCGTCGCGCAGGGAATGGCGGTGCTGTTCGCGCTGGTCGTTGTCGCGGTCGGTGGCTGGTTTGCGTGGCCGTCAATCTACGGATTGTTCTCGGCACTCTCGACCGGCGATACGCAGTCCGCGACAGCAACCACCGCGTTCGCGTCGTCGCTCTTCATCCGGCTTGCGATTGCGATGGGCGCGTTTCTGATCGTCGCGCCGCTCGCGATCTACGTCGTCTTGTCAGAAAAATAGGCGGCCCTTTCAGGGTCGCCTTCATCATTTCAGCGTGAAATTCTGCGTGACTGTCATCCTGACCTTGACCGGCTGACCGTTGACGACAGTGGGTGCGAATTGCCACCGGCTGACCTCATCCATCGCCGGCTGATCGAGTAGCGGAATCGATCGCATGACTTTCGCGTCGCCGACTCTTCCCCGCTCATCGATGACAACTTCGAGAATGACGACGCCCTGAATGCCCGCGTCCCGGGCTTCCTGTGGATACTGCACGCGATCGAGGCGGGTTGGCGCCGGAATAGGGCCGCCGACTTTGTAGACGCCGTGTTCATCGGGCTGCGGAATCGGCGACGCGTTTTCGGTCTTCGGCGGCTCGGCGGCGCGATGCAAGGCCGTCACCCGACGCGCATAAAACTGTGCGAGCAGACGCAGCGGCTCTATGTCCTGCGGCTGACGGCGATGAACCGAGAGCAGCGCGTCTTCTGCAGCTTCTGGTAACCCAATCCGTTCGAGCAAGCGGGCGAACCGGTCCACGATCGTGAGATTGGCCGGTTGCAGCGAGATGAGATCGAGCAACGCGCTCTGCTCGCGATCGGGCTCGTTCAAGTGCTTCTCGTCGTGGAGACGTGCGAGGAGTTCGGCCGCCGCGGCCTTGATTGCAGCCGACTGGGCTGCGCTCGCGCCTCGGTGAGCATGTTCCACGGCTTCCCGCCACACGCGCGTCTGCTCCGATCGGGGTGCCGCATCGGCCTTCTGCAGCTGTTGCTCGGCCAGACATACTTCGCTCATACCGGAATCCGATATGGCTTGCGCGCACCCGCCCTGCCCTACCAGGAGCCAGGCGACTGCGATGATCGTTGTCATAAACATCTACCTCAAACGATCGAGTAACTGACGGGCCCGGCTGCCTAGCTGCTCGTCATCGACGATCCGCTGTGCGAGTTCTTTCGCGTCGTCGCGCTTGGACAGATTGAAGTTCGCGACCGCGCCGTTGTACCAACAGTTCGCGCGCATCCTGATGCCGGACGCGATCTGCCGCTCGCGAGCCGCGATTTGGCGGTCCTTCCGCGCCTCGGGCAATTCGGACGCGCGGATGCGTTCGATCTCGGCTTTGAGTCCGATTTCTGCAGCCGTGATGCAGCCGCCAGCGGCTACGGCGCCGCTGACCGTCTGCGGCCACTGCCGAAGTTCGGCGTAGACGAGGTGCAGGTAGTACAACGCCTGACAGTCACTCGAGTTGCGCTGCCGGGCCAGCTCGAGCTTCTGGCGCGCGACGTCCAGCTGCATCCGATCGATTGCGATGATGCCCGCGAGTTTCGGCACATCGCTGTTGCGAACCAACTTGTCGGCCGCCTCGATGTCGCGCCATGCGTCGTCGAACCGCTTGAGATCGAGCTCGTTGTACGCCTTCCAGTAGTACGCGTCGCCGGGATAGCGTTCGACGCTAAGAAGTTCATCGGCGACGCGAATCGCGTCCTCGGGCTTCGCCAGATATGTGAGCGCCCTGATCTTTCCAAGCAATGCGTCGGCAAACAACGGGACCAGCATCAACGTCCGATCGTAGAAGTCGACCGCGCCCTCGAATTCCTCGCCGGTAATCAACACATTCGCAAGCGCCTGCGTCACGGCCGGCCAGGTCTGCCGCCACGCATAAGCATCTCGATAGCGGAGTTCGGCCTCATCGAGTTTTCGCGCGCCGGAGGCGTCGAGGCCCTGATAGAACGCCATTTCTTTGTATCGAGATTCCTTCGCCAGGATGCCCGGCACCGCGGCAGTTCGGCGCACTCCACAGATGACCGCCAGTGCGTACGCCATGAGCGGTGCCTCCGAAGCCTGGGACGTCGCCGTGTCGACGTCCTTCTTGTCGATCGTCCGCAAGGCACCGGATTCGCAAGCGTAGACGAGCCAGACGTACGCGGAGAATATGTCTCGGGACGCGGTTGTTCGGAGCTGCTCGATTCGCTGTTCTCGGTCCCGGTATGCGGCGAGCGCGACGCCGGGCCGGTTCGACGATCCGAAACCACCGCGCCAGGGCAAGGCGTCGATGACATCGAGCAACGACGCGGTTTCGGCCTGAATCGCGGCCGAGGTCGCCGCCAGCGTTCGCGCGCGATCGAGGTAGCCGCTGTCGGTCGTTCCCAAATCGCGCTCGCGCATCGCCAGAATCCCAGCGGCGTGCACGGCACCTCTTGTCGCGAGGTCTGCGACCGCCGGCACGTTCCGCACAGACTCGTATTGCTTGAGGGCTTCGGCGAGGCAATCGAAACAGCCGGCGCGAACATTCGCGTCCGCCTGCTCGAGGGTGGCGCGCGCAGCGATCGCGGGATCGACAGCCACCTTCTTTGGGCCACAGGCGGCGAGCAGACCAAGAGCCGCGACCGCGAGTCGACGGGTCATTGGCGCCTTAGACACCAGTCCTGGGAATCTGGATTGGGTAATTAGGTAATCGAGGAATTGGGTAATTGGTTGCTATTTCGTTGTCAGCGGGCGAACCCGGCCGGACAGCGTCACGTCGAGCCACTTCCCTTCCTGATGCACGACGATGCGGCCGATGGGGGTCCCGTCTTTCCGCCAGCTCTCGACGCGGAAGCCGATGTCGTTGCCCGAAATTATTGTTGGGATTTCGTTGTTCTCATTCGGCGATGGGACCGGCGCGGGGCGCGCGGGTGGGAGCACGCGCGGGCTGCTCTGTGCGTGCACCCAGAGTCCAGTCGCGACGATCGTCATCACCCAAACCAAGCCAATAGCAATGATTTTGCGCATAGCGTCCCCTCTTCTCGTCATTTCGACGCCTAATCCGGCAGTTCGGCCTCAGCCGACGACGGACTTATCCGCGATTGTCAGAGCGCGGCTGATGATCGAGAACCCTTCGCGAAGTTCATCTTCGGTGATCGGAAGCGGTGGATTGGTGAAGAAGTAGTTCCAGCGGACGATCGTGTAGAGTCCCTCGTCTCGGAAGAACTTTGACAGCGCCGCCATTTCGGGTGACGTTCCATTGAACGGCGCCATCGGCTCCATCGTTTGCCGGTTCTTCACGAGCTCGACGATACCGAACAGCCCGATGGATCGAACGGCGCCAACCGAAGGATGCCGCGACACAATGTCGGCGAGCATCTGGGCCATCAGCTTGCCGGTCTCACGCGCACGCTCGACAAGGCTGTCCTCCTCTATTACAGCGATCGTTGCGAGCGCGGTCGCGCACGCGAGCGGATGGCTGTTGTATGTGAGGCCACTCGGGAACGCGGTCTTCTGAAAGTGATCCGCGATCGGCTGTCGCATGCCGACCGCCCCAAGCTGCACGTACGCGCTTGTCAGGCCCTTCGCCATCGTGATGATGTCGGGGACGACGTTCCAGTGATCGATCGCGAACCACGCACCGGTGCGGCCGAAGCCCGACATCACTTCGTCGCAGATCATGAGGATCCCGTACTTGTCGCAAAGCGCACGGACACCCTGCATGTAGCCATCCGGCGGCACGAGGATGCCGTTCGTGCCTGTCACCGACTCGAGGATGAAGGCGGCTATCGTCTGCGGCCCCTCGAGTTGAATGACTTCCTCGAGATACGCGAGCGACTGCGCCGCCGTCTCCCACCCGCGTTCGATACCGTGATACGGATCGAGCACGTGAACGACGCCCGGCATCGGCGGCTGGCTCCAGCGTCGAGGATCTCCCGTTGCGTTGATGGCCGCAGCCGTCGCGCCGTGGTACGAGCGATAGCGCGCGAGAATTTTCTGACGTCCCGTGAACGCCCGGGCGATCTTGAATGCGTTCTCGTTGGCTTCCGCGCCGCCGTTCGTGAAGAAGAAGACGTCGATGTCGCCAGGCGCAATCTCTGCCAGTTTGGCGCCCAGCTTCGCGCGCGGCGCGGTCGCGAGGAACGGGTTGGCGTACGGCAGCACTGCCGCCTGCTCCTGAATCGCGCGCACGACGCGGTCGTCGGCGTGGCCGATGTTCACGCACATCAGCTGACTGTTGAAGTCGAGATACCGCTTGCCGTCGGGCGTCCAGAAATAAACGCCTTTGGCCTTCGCGACCGGCAACGGATCGAATGTCTCTTGCGGAGACCACTCGAAGATCGTGTGCTTCTTCGAGAGGCGAACGATGTCGTCGGAGGTCACGAGCGGATGCCGCGCTTCAGGAACGATCCCGCACCAGCCTTACCCACGAACTTCCCGCCGTCGATGACGACCTTTCCTCGGGATATCACAGTGTCGGTGACGCCGGTCACTTCACGCCCCTCGTACGGGTTGTAATCGACCCGCATGTGCAGTGTCTTTGCCGCGAACGTCATCTTCTTCTGCGGATCGAAGACGACGAGATCGGCATCCGACCCTGGCGCGATCGTCCCCTTGCGCGGAAAGAGACCGAAGATCTTCGCGGGTGACGTCGACGTGAGCTCGACGAAGCGATTCAGCGAGATCTTGCCCGTTCGAACGCCGCCGTCGTAGACCAGGCTCATGCGCGTCTCGATGCCAGGCGCGCCGTTCGGAATCTTCGAGAAGTCGCCCTCGCCGAGCACCTTCTGTTCCTTCATGCAGAACGGACAGTGATCGGTCGACACGGCCTGCAGGTCGTTGAATGCGAGCCCGCGCCAGAGACGATCCTGCGTCTCTTTGGCGCGAAGCGGCGGGCTCATGACGTACTTGGCGCCGTCGAATCCCGGCTCCTCATAGTTGTCGTACGACAGGAACAAGTACTGCGGACAGGTCTCTGCATACGCCGGCAGCCCTCGATCGCGCGCCTCGGTGACCATCTCGAGTGCTTCGGCGGCGGAGAGGTGGACGATGTAGATCGGCACGCCTGCGATTTCGGCCAGCGCGATCGCCCGATGCGTCGCTTCGGCTTCGGCGCGCGCGGGCCTCGTCAGGGCGTGGTACTTCGGCGCGGTCTTGCCTTCCGCAAGCGCCTTCTTAACTAAGACATCTATTACTCCGCCGTTCTCGGCGTGCATGCAGATGGTGCCGCCGTTCTGTCCGGTCCGCAGCAGCGCTCTGAAAATGCTCGCGTCGTCGAGCATGAAGACGCCGGGATACGCCATGAACAGCTTGAACGACGTGACGCCCTGGCGGACGAGCGCGTCCATCTCCTGCTCCACCTGATCGCTGAGCTCGGTGATGATCATGTGGAAGCCGTAGTCGATGGCGGCTTTGCCTTCCGCCTTCTTCATCCACGTCTCCCACGCGTGGTGCAACGTCTGCCCGCGGTACTGAATCGCGAAGTCGACGACGGTCGTCGTCCCGCCATGTGCGGCGGCGATCGTGCCGGTCTCGAAGTCGTCGGCTGACGTCGTGCCGCCAAACGGCATATCCAGATGCGTATGGACGTCGATGCCGCCAGGAAGAACGTATTTTCCTCGAGCGTCGATCGTGCGGTCGGCGGCCATCGTCAACGACGTGCCGATCGCGGAGATCTTCTCGCCGTCGACGAAGACGTCGCCGACGTACTGATCGGTCGCGGTGACGATCGTTCCGCTTTTGATGAGTAACGTCACAGCGTCGAGTCCTGCGCCATGGGCTGATATGTGTCGGGACGACGATCACGATAGAACTGCCACACGCGCCGCACCTCTTCGATCATGTCGAGGTCCATATCGGCGACGATGAGCTCGTCTTTGTCTTCGGAGCCGACCGCGAGGAAGTTGCCGCGCGGATCGACGAAGTAAGACGAGCCGTAGAAGCGCCCGATGTTCCACGGCGCTTCCGTGCCGACGCGGTTGCTGCACGCCATGAAGTAGCCGTTCGCGACCGCGTGCGCGGGCTGCTCGAGCTTCCAGAGATACTGCGAGAGCCCCGCGACGGTCGCTGACGGGTTGAAGACGATCTCGGCGCCGTTCAACCCGAGCAGACGTGCGCCTTCAGGAAAATGCCGGTCGTAGCAGATGTACACGCCGACGGTCGCATAGCGCGTCTTGAAGACGGGATATCCGAGGTTGCCGGGCTTGAAGAAGTACTTCTCCCAGAACCCGGAGGTGTGCGGGATGTGATTCTTCCGGTACTTGCCGAGATAGGTGCCGTCAGAGTCGTATACGGCGGCCGTGTTGTAATAGACACCCGCCTGCTCGCGCTCGTAGACGGGCACGACCATCGCCATCTTGTATTGCTTCGCGAACTTCGCCATCAGCTCCGTCGTCGGTCCCGGCACAGATTCGGCGATGTCGTACCAGTGCGCGTCCTGCGACGGACAGAAGTAGGGTCCGTTGAAGATCTCTTCGAGCCCGAGAATCTGCACGCCCTTCCGTCCAGCTTCCTCGATGAAGGGGACGTGGGCATCAACGGCTGCCTGTCTGACCTTCTCGATCGGTGCGCTTGGATCGGTGATGGGCGCGGCGCATTGAATGAGGCCGCCAATCACATGTCTCGGCATAGTGCGGTGATTATAATCACCGCATGAACCAGCCGCTTGCGACCACGTTCACCGGCTTGCGGTTTGAAAACCCGTTCCTGCTGGCGTCCGCTCCGCCGACCGAGTCGGAATCGAACATCATGCGCGCGTTCGACGCGGGCTGGGGCGGGGTCGTCACCAAGACGATCGGCCTTCATCCGGTCGCGAACGTCGCGGGCCCGAAGACCAAATTCCTGCGTGCGACCCCGGACTCGCCGCATCTCTCGATGCAGAAGCGGCCGGGCACCGCACTGCACTCGTCCTGGAACTGGGAGCTGATCTCGGACAAAACGCTCGACTGGTGGGTGCCGCGTCTGGGGCGGATCAAGAAGGCGCATCCTGCGAAGATCCTCGTCGCGTCGATCATGGCCGGTTCGGGCAGCGACGAAGAACTCCGCCACTGGCAGGAGCTGGCGACGGCCTGCCAGGACCAGGGCGCCGACGCGGTCGAGCTGAACTTGTCGTGTCCGCACATGGATCGCAAGGACATGGGGTCGAACATCGGCAAGGATCCCGAACTGCTGTCGGTCGTCGCGCAAGCCGTGAAAGAAGTCGCGAGAGTTCCTGTGTGGGCGAAACTCACGCCGTCGACGACCGACATCGTCATCGAAGCGCGCGGAGCGTTTCTTGCCGGAGCAGACGCCATCACGTCCTCGAACACCTTCCCGTCGCTGCCACTCATCGATCCGGACACGCTCGAGTTCGAAATGAACGTCGACGGGCTCGTGTCGTCAGGCGGACTGGGCGGGCCCGCCATCCTGCCGCTCTCTCTCGCGAAGATGGCGCAGATGACGCAGGCGTTTCCCGATCGATCGTTCTCGGGCATCGGTGGCATCGCGGAGTTCGCGCATGCGCTCAACTACTTCCTGTTGGGTTGCGGCACGGTGCAAGTCTGCACGGCCGCGATGCTCGATCACGCGATCGGCCCGAACGTCATCAAGCGCCTGACGACGCAGATGGCTGAGACGATGGAGAAGCGGGGATGGAAATCTCTCGACGATTTCCGGGGCCGGATGCGCGATCGCGTCGTCGCCCACTCGAAGATTCGCCGTCCAGACGCGGATGCCTATCACGGCGGCTATGACGCCGAGGGATACGCGAGCACAGAAGCACGCTGATGGATGCGACGTCGGATTTCGTCGAAGTCACTGAAGACCTCTCGAACAGCCAATTCTGGAATCCGGATCTCGCGCCGACGCCGCTCGCGCGGCGAACGTGGTCGACCTATCACATCGCAGCGCTCTGGATCGGCATGAGCGTGGTTATTACCACCTACACGCTCGCTTCAGGCCTGATGCAGCAAGGCATGACGTGGTGGCAGGCGCTGGTCACGATCCTTGCCGGCAACAGCGTGGTGCTCGTGCCGATGATTCTGAACGCCCACGCCGGCACGAAATACGGGATCTCTTTCCCCGTGCTGTGTCGCGCCAGCTTCGGCGTTCGCGGCGCGAACGTCCCTGCGGTGCTGCGCGCGATCGTCGCGTGCGGATGGTTCGGGATTCAGACGTGGATTGGCGGGCTCGCGATCGTGGCGCTCGTTTCTGCGGCGTGGCCGTCCATCGCCACCATGCCGGGACTCAAGGCGATCGGCTTCCTGATCTTCTGGTCGATTGAGGTCGCGATCATCCTGAGGGGCATCGAAGCGATTAAGGTGCTCAGCGCGTTCGTCGCGCCGGTGCTGATGACGGGATCGATCGTCCTGCTCACGTGGGCGGTGCGACACGCCGGCGGGCTCGGATACATCCTGTCGCACTCCGCGCAGTTGCAGAAAGGCCAGGCCAGCTTCTGGGCACTGTTCCCCGCCGCTCTCACGGCGAACGTGGGCTACTGGGCGACGCTCAGCCTGAACATTCCCGACTTCACGCGCTACGCGCGCAGCCAGCGCTCGCAGGCGCTCGGGCAAGCGCTTGGCCTGCCGACCACGATGACGGCGTTCGCGTTCGTCGGGGTCGCCGTGACAAGCGCCACCATCGTGATGTACGGCATGGCCATCTGGGATCCGATCGAGGTCATCGCGCGCATCGGGTCGCCGGCCGTCATCATCATCGCGGCGCTCGTGGTGCTCTGCGCGCAGCTCCACACCAACATGGCGGCGAACATCGTCTCGCCAGCCAACGACTTCTCCAATCTGAGCCCGCGCCGAATCAGCTTCGTCACGGGCGGCGTGATCACGGCGGTGATCGGCGTCCTGATGTTCCCGTGGAAGCTCTATTCGGACGCGTCGGCGTATATCTTCAACTGGCTCGTCGGCTACAGCAGCCTGATGGGCGCGCTCGGCGGCATTCTCATCGCCGACTACTGGATCGTCCGCAAGCAGAAGCTATCGTTACCGGACCTGTTCCGCGAGAATGGTCTCTACTCGTATACGAACGGCGTGCACGTACGCGCGATCCTCGTGCTGATCGTGTCGGTTGCCCCCGTCGTCCCTGGTTTCATTCACTCAGCGACGACACCTGGAGGAGCGGTGGCGAATCCGACGTTCCTCGATTCGCTGTACACGTACGCGTGGTTCGTGACATTCGCGCTCAGCTTCGTTCTGTATTTGCTCGTCGCTCCTCGTGACGCGCGCTGATCTCGCGGTTACGACAGTCCTTTTCGACATCGGCGGCGTGCTGGTGGAACTGGACGGCGTGCCGACGCTCGCGAAGCTGATGACGCTCGACGGCGCCTCACCCGACGCGATTCACGAACGCTGGATGCAGTCGGCTGCGGTGATCGCGTACGAAACCGGACAGATTTCCGCGACGGCGTTCGCCGCCGCGGCCGTCACAGAATTCCAGTTGGCGGTCACCGCGGAATCGTTTCTCGACGCCTTCAACGAGTGGCCGCGGCGCCTCCAGCCGGGCGCACTCGAACTGCTGGACGATATCCCGACGCGATATCGACTCGCTGCGTTGAGCAACACGAGCGTGTCG
>Ga0075425_100004813_pt1 | contig 13987 bp, 22 predicted proteins | sample SoiMethybrSBSTD4_FD_75300 | JGI IMG/M metagenome (GOLD analysis project Ga0075425, IMG submission 75300) | Bulk soil microbial communities from a Populus tree surrounding site in Tennessee, USA - Soil MetaG P. TD hybrid SBSTD4 | ecosystem: Environmental > Terrestrial > Soil > Tree plantation...
GGACGCGGTACCAGGATCCCTTCGCCCAGATCGCCCAGGGTGTGATCCACGAGCGCGCGAGCAGCAGCATCCCGAGTGGACCGGAGTACCGAGGGCCGAGGTACTGGCCGTGTACGTTCTGCTCGGTCCGGTCTAAGGAGGCGACGAAATCGATATAGGTTGACATTGATTGCGTAGCCTTTCATACTCCGCCCGCATGGCATCCACACCGCTCACCCAACAGCAATTCTGGGACGATTTCGGTGCCCGGGTGCTCCAGCCGCTTTCGGAAATCCTGGTCAAGAGCTTCATGGATCAGCTCTTCAATGCCCCCCTCCCGAGCCTGCCGCCGGAACTCCGCGCGGTCGCGGGGCCGCTGCGGGCGACGCGTCGGAAAGAGTTGGAGAGTCTCATCCCCCCCGATATCCGTGGCCAGGCCAAGCGCGGGGTGTTCATGAAGGGAGTGGAGGCGGGCGTGCGGGATGCCCCGGTGCGCAACCCCTATCTCGGCAGCTCGTGGGGCACGCGCGGGTTCTCCGACATCTGGGAGGCCGGGCGGGTGAAGGGGACCACATGGCGGCGGGCGCGCCGGACGAACTTCCGGGAGCGCACGTGACGGCGTCGGCCCGGATGGTCAATCCGTTGATGCGGTCGCTCCGGTGTGAGCCCTGCTGGATCGGGCGAACGGTGGCCGCTGCCGCGCTCGCGCTCTGGAGCGTGGTCGGCATGATCCTGTGGCACTTCCCCGGCGTGCCCGGGATCGATGTCTGGCGCGGCTGGGTCTGGCTCTTCTCTGGATTCGCGGTGGCGGTGAGCGCCGCCGTCTTTACCTGGTCGTTCTTCCTCGGGTGTGCCACATGCACGATCGTGACGTCGAAGCGGCGCTAGCGCGATTCCGTCGGTCGGTCCAGGAAGAGGAGGCCGCCGAACCACGGAGCATCGATGAATACGTCGACTCCTGGTCGCTGGATCCGGTGGTCATGCGGGTGATTCGGGAACGGAACGCGCGCGGGCTCGAGATCGTCGAGGCCGCGCCGAAGTACCTATGAAGTTCCGGGGGTATCGGCAGGGGCAGGCGGGAGGCGGGTGCCTCGTCTCGATCGTGGACGACTTCGGGGATGAGCGGGTCATGGGGCTCCCGCCGATCAAGGCAGGTCGAGAGTTCCGGCACTCTCCCGACGGGTTTCAATGGGGCTACGCGGGCTCCGGTCCGGCGGAGCTGGCCCGCGCGATCCTGATTGCCGCCGTGCCCGACGACGACCGCGTGCGCTACCCGCTGTGCTACCAGAAATTCAAGGCCGAGGCGATCGCCCCGATCCGGCGGGATGAGTTCGTGATCGAGGCGAAGGCGGTGCAGGAGTGGTACGAGGCGTGGCTGGTCGAGCACGGGGATCGGGTTGAGCGTGGCTGGCTAGACGCATGATCCTGGTGGTCGGCGCGAGCGGGATCGTCGGCCAGCACATGCGCCTCTACCAGCCGTCCGGGACTCAAGCCGTGTACACCTCGCGGGATTGTCAGCTCCCCCGTGACTTCCCGCTGAAGCTCCAGGATCCGATCGACGTCGAGATCCTGCTCGATCGGTGGACGCCGGATGTGGTGGTCAACCTCGCTGGCGAGAACCGCCCGGATGTCGTCGAGCGGGATCCGGCCGCCTACGCCTACATCAACGTGACCGCGCCGACGCTGATGGCCCAGTGGTGCCGCGCGCGGACTCGCCGCTTTCTCCACGTGAGCTCGCAGGCCGTACTGGGCGGGACGTACCCGCCCTATCTGCCCTTGCCGGTGACGGATGAGGTCCGGCTCGTGTCCGGGGACGAGCCGGTGAACGCCTACGGGCTCCAGAAGTTGGCGGCGGAGACGAACGTGCTCGAGGCGGGCGGGACCGTGGCCCGACTGACCTTCATCCTGGGGATCCGGCCGTTCCCGCACGTGGGGCGGGCGAATCCAGCCGAGACCATCCTGGAGGCGCTCGAGCTGAAGCGGGAGCAGCGGCAGGTGGCGGATCGGTGGTTCTCGCCAGCCTTCGCGACCGAGGCGGCGAGCTGGCTGTGGTACCTCGCCCAGCGGGGCGCGCCGCGCGTGGTCTATCAGGTCGGCCACCCGGTCCGGAAGAGCCGGGCCGACATCGCGCTCAACCTCGCGTGGGTGGCGGGGGGCGGCCCGGTGGTGCCCGTGGCGCACGATACGGCATTCCCGGCCCCCGCCTGGGCACCGCGGCCGCGCGATACGACGTTCGCGGTGGCCCTGCATCGCGGGCAGTGGGACCAATGGATCCACCAGACCGTTCGATCATGGAGGCGACGCTTGGACTACCTGGATCATACGGACCGCGCGGTCGAGATCGGCACGTTCATCGGCATTCCTGCCGCCGAGGCCGAGCAGAAGCTCCGGCTCGGGTTCGGCGCGATGCACGGCGAGGTGGCGAAGGATTTCCGTCAGTGGAACCCGGAGGACGACGATCGGCTGCTGGCGTGGTACCGGATGACGCAGGCCTACATCTGGGAGCTGACGGCGTACCATCTCGATCCCGGATTCAACTACTTCGGCATGTGCGAGGGGATCATCTCGCACCTGAAGGCCCACGGGAAGCGGCGGGTGCTCTGCGTGGGGGACGGGGTGGGCGATCTCTCGATGAAGTGCCAGGACGCGGGGCTTCAGGCGATCTACCACGATCTCTCTGGATCGAAGACGTCGGACTTCGCCTACTTCCGGATGCGGCGGCGGTTCGGGAACACGGGCGGACCGGAGATCGCGCTCTCGGACGGCTGGGGGGCTCCGGACGATGGGCCGCCGGATCTGGAGGAGTTTCGGCTGACGGGCACGGTCGACGCCATCGTGGCGCTCGACTTCTTCGAGCACATGGTCGACGTCGAGGGATGGGTGCGGCGGTGCTTCGAGATGCTCAAGCCCGGCGGGCTCTTCCTGGCCCAGAATGCCTTCCACATCGGAAATGAGCCCGGCGGCTCGCTGCCGATGCATCTCACGCGCAACGATCGGTTCGAGAAGGATTGGGACCCGCTGATGGACGCGATCGGCTATGTGTCCACGGGTGAGGGAAACTGGCGGAGGAAGCCGTGAGGCGTCTCGACGTCGGGCTCGTCGCCTACGGCAACCCGGAGGGCATCACGCGGGCGGTCCACTCGCTGCGCGCGACGATGCAGACCGACTACCGGATCCTTGTGGTGGTCAATCCGCACCCGGACGAGAACAAGGATGCGAGCACGATGGCTGCCGTCGCGCAGCAGCTCCCCCAGGGCCGCGTCGAGATGAAGCGGATGGACACCAACGTGGGCTACGCCGGTGGGGTCAACGAGATCCTGCGGTGGGCGGAAACCGACTACATCGCCTATTCCGACCACGATGCGAGCTTCAACACGCCAGGGTGGGACGAGCGCATGTGTCGGCTGCTCGATTCCAAGCACGAGATCGGGATGCTGTTCCCGAATGGGGGGGCGGCCATGATCCCGTGCGGGGAGTACGTCGAGGTCCTCTGGGGGGTGGGCTGTGCGTGGGTGCTCACGCGCCTAGCCTACGCGGACGTCGGCCCCTTCGATACCCAACTTGGCCACCACGAGGAGGTCGACTACCAGACCCGGGTGCGGTTGGCCGGCTACTTGGTGGCGTCCATCCCGGAGATCTCCGTTTCGCATGAGGCGTTCTCGAGTTCCAATCCGGCGAGCCTCGAGCGGATCAACCGCGGGGTGCGGGCCTGGGTGGACAAGTGGGCGGCCTACTTCGGGGGCAAGGACGTCAACTACCACTCCAAGAACGTGATTCGGCACACGGATTGGAACGTCCACGCGCTCCACATGGAGAAGTTCTTCCTGATGAAGCTCGGGCCGATCAACATGAACCCGGAGACGATCTCCGTCGACGGAGCCGAGTACGACCTCATCCGGGTGCCGCGGCCCAAGGGGTACTACCGCGACAGAATTATCTAGTTTCCGGCCGACCTCGCTAGAATGGCGCGTGTTCAGCGTCCGCCAGTTCTTGGCTGCGGTGGGAGTCAACGGCGATCTGCCGCCGCCGACCGCCAAGCCCTCGACGGACCGGCGGCTCGAAACCATCATCCGACGGCACATCGAGGCGGTGCTCTTGGAGCTCAACGGCAACATCGGACTGTCGGCCGGGGTGCTCGACATCAGCCGCTCGCAGCTCCAGGAGCGCCTCAACCGCTGGGCGCTCGAGGATGGCCTCGACGGCGCGCGCTGCCTGCATTGCGGCGCTCGCCGGCTCATCAAGATCGAGGGGCCGGACGGGTACTTCAAGTGCCTGCGCTGCCACTCCGGCTTCTCGGCGGCCTGAGATGATCGCGGGGCTGCTCTATCGGGTCCGCTGGGATCGCCGTCGGGAGCGGTTCAGGCCGTGGGTCCGGAAGTTCGCGACCTGGCGGTTGGCTCGGATGGCCGCGAGGGATCCGCGCCTCGCACGTCGGTGTACGGTCCACCATCGGGTGTGCATGGAGGAGGCGGGGCTTGCGTGGCAGGACTGCCCGATGGTCGGGTGCGGACCGGCCGAGGTGGTGTGATGAACATCCTGGATCCTCTATTGGCCGGAGCGGCGGGGCCGTGGATTCGTGCCCGCGCGGAGGAGCAGGCGCGGACCTGCGACTTCGAGGCGATGCTGATCGGGGGCGAGACGTGCGCTGGCGCGGTGATCGACAGCCCCTTGCTGCCGGGCCGCGACTTCACGGGCGTGGGCTGTGATCTCGCCGATTGGGATGGTATCAGCCTGGAGTTCGATGACTACGTGGGCGAGCCGCCGACCGAGGCCGAGCGGGAGCGCATTTTCGCCCTCGGCTTCACGGTCATCCGAATCGACTACAAAGATCCGGCGCTGAACACGAGCCAGTTCAAGTTCCATGGCGACTGGTCCTGCGTGAAGGGGGAAGAGCCCCGGACCGGGCGGCCCAAACCGTGATCAGCGTCCTGATCCCCTCGTTCCGCGACGGGCTGCTGATGCAGTGCTTGGCCTCGATGGAGCGCTCGCAGCCCGGCTCGACGTCGCACGTGATCGTGCTCGACAACGGGATCTCGGAGAAGCTCCGCAAGGGGTTGCCTCAGATCCGCTTCGTCCCAGTCCCGGCCGACCCCTTCGTGTTCGCGCGGGCCTACAACCTGGGCGTGGCGGCGGCGATGCCCGGTTGGGCGATCGCCTCCCTCGGCGACGATACGGAGATCCTGACGCCGGGGTGGCTCGACGAGTTGAGCCGGCTGGTCGACCGCTGGCCGGACGGCTACGGGGCGATCACGCTCGAGGAGACGCACACGCGGGAGAACCGGCCGGACTACCACGGCGGGCTCTACCACCTGCCGCACGTAGCGCTGGGGGCGGGGCTCGTCATCCCGCGCGGGGTCCTCCAGGACGTCGGGCCGTGGGAGGAGGGGCTGGTCGGCTACGGTTTCGACGATTTCGACTACGGGCTCCGGCTGTACCACGCGGGCTACTCGCTGGGCCTGACGGACGTCGTCCGGATCAAGAACGTCCAGCAGGCGTCCGGCTGGGTGGCCCGCCAGGGCTCTTACGACGCGATGCTGAAGCTCCTGGAGGTCAACCGGCAGATCTACCACCAGAAGTGGTGGGGGACGGTGCCGCCCCTCGGCCGCCCCGAGTTGCCGACGGAGGCCGAGCACATCCGCCGCCTCCACTGTACGTGCCGATGACCGAGACGACGCCGGATTTCGAGGGGGCGGGCGGCCGGGCTTGGAGGATCGACATTCGCCCGGCGGATCGGATTTCTCGAGACCACGACGCGACGGTCGCGGCCTGGCACCTGCACTGTCCGCACGCGCACCCGTTCTGGTCCTGGTACGTCGTCTACCTGATCCATCTCCGCGACGTTCCGGGGCAAAGCAAGCCACCGACGAAGCGGTATCCCGAGGCCGCATACGAGGTCGTCGTGGCGGCGCTGGATCCGGAGCATCCGATCCAGCCGGCCGTGGTACAGCGGCACCGCCATCTCGAGCCCTTCGACCACGTGATCCAGTTCCACGGGACGACGGACGCGCAGGCCGTTGCGGTGATCGAGCTGTACGTCCGCGCGTGCGTGGAGGGGACGCTCTCGCCGGACCAGGACTTCCGGCAGATCTGGCGAGAGCTGATGCCGCAGACGATCGAGCACGTCGTCAAGGGACACCATGGCCCGTAAGTGGATCGTGGTCCACGACGGCTCGGTGCCTGGCCGCGCCGCGATGGAGATGGAGTGCCTGCGCTGCGGCACTCGCTACGCGCCAACGCTCCCGCTCCGGACCAGCATGTTCCTCGCGATGAGCCGGGCATTCGCGGACGATCATCGGGCGTGTGAGCCCGGTCCGGCGGGTCGCGGTGCGTGAAATCCAGGGGGACCTGTGGGAGGCGCATGCCCTCGGGCACTGGATCGCCATTACGACGAACGGGGTGGTGCGCAAGGACGGGAGTTGCGTGATGGGTCGCGGGGTGGCGCGAGAGGCCGCGCAGCGGTTCCCCTGGCTCCCGAAGCACCTGGGCGACCGGATCCGTGACGCGGGCAACCACGTCCATGCGTTCTCGGGAGCGAAGGTCTTCTCGTTCCCGGTGAAGCACCGATGGCATGAGCCAGCGGATCCGGCGCTGATCGTCCGGAGCGCGGGCGAGCTCCGGGACTTCGTGGCGGATCTCCAGGTCTTCAAGAAGCCGCTGGATCTCGTCTGCCTCGTCCGGCCGGGCTGCGGGAACGGTCGGTTGGCGTGGACTGACGTCAAGCCGCTCCTCGCGCCGATCCTGGACGATCGGTTCGTGATCATGAACAAGGCATGAGCGGAATTGTGGGTTTATTCCACAATCGGTGTGGGCGACGGCGCTATTACTGCCCCTGTAACCTCGCCTGTCACCGGCGACGGTATCCCTGCTCCTTCACCTGCATCGGGCACTATCGGCCCAGAAAGAAGAGACGATGAGCCGCGACCGTACGGTCTGCATGATGCGCATCAAAAACGAGGCGCGGTGGATCGGGCGGAACCTCGAGCGGACGTGGCAGGTCGCGAGCAAGATCGTGCTCTGGGACGACGGATCCACGGATGGCACCGAGAAGGTGGCGGTGGAGTCACTCGGCGCACCTGGACGACGGGTAGACTCGTACGGGATCAACGGTGGGTTCATCGCGCGCACGACGCTGCCGTGGGGACCAGCGGAACTCCACTGGCTCGACTCGCCCTATACCGGGATGGTCCGGCCGAAGATGCGCGCGAACGAGCTGCGCGACAAGAACTGCCTGTGGTGGTACGTCAAGAGCGCCATCGACTTCGACTACGTCCTCTGCCTCGATGGCGACGAGGTGCTGTCGAAGAAGGCGCTCGCGGCGTTCGGGGAGATGTGGGTCTGGCTGGCCTCCGGGACCTGTGACTGGATCACGCTGCCGTTCATCTACCTCTGGAACGACGAGGGCCTACGCCGCGTGGACGGCCTCTACGGAGACCGGACGAATCCGACGGATCCGCCGAATGACGGCTCGCCGAAGCTGCGGTTCCCGCGGTTCTTCTCGATCCGCCGGCTGGATGAGCAACAGCTCTACGACACGCGCTTCAACTGGCTCGGCTCGCGCGGCGGGATCCACTGCGGGAGCATCCCGCAGGAAGGATTTCTCCCGATCAAGCCGGTGCAACTGCACGCCCCCGCCGCCTACGTGCTTCACTACGGCTACCTCGATCCGGAGATGCGCGTGGCGAAGTACCAGTTCTACAACACCGTCGATCCGAACAACCAGTTCGAGGGGTTCTACGAGCACATCATCGAGAAGCCGAATCAGCACTGCCCGGGGCCAACGCAGCTCGTCCCGTTCGCCGACGAATGAAGCCGCCGTGCGCGCGGTGTCATACGAATCCCCCGATCGTCCCGCGTCGCGCGCCCACGCTCTGCCTGCGCTGCTGGCGCGTGCTCGTGCCGGTGCCTACCGAGTACGGCGCGCTGCGATCGAAGCACGATGTCGCGACCACCTGGGCGAGTTGCCTCGCGATCCGCGGGATCTAGTTCGCGCAGTTTGTTCGTGAAGAATGTTCGCGGATTGACAGGGTAATCTTTTTCCGTGTAGAAGAAACGCCATGGCCGATCCGTTCCTGCGGTTCGCGGGCGTGCCGGTCGTCAGCGATAACACCCTCAGCGTCGGCCTCGGGTTCTTGTCGGTCAACGGCGTGAACGGATTCGCCCCGCCGCCCCCGACCTGCTTCAGTTGTGGCGAGCCCCTCCTGTGGATGCCCGACGGCCGCGCGATGGCCTGCTACGCGTGCGGCGTCATGCTCCCGAGCGAGGGGGGCGCGGCCGCGCTCGAGACGATGGAGCTGACGGTCGATACAGTGACCCCGGAGCTCACGCTCGCTGATCTCCTTCGTGGGAAGCGGCAACTCGAAGCGCTGATGCGCACACCCGAGCGGACGCCAGAACCGCCCCCGCCGGTCGACGAGCCGCCGCCGCCGCTTCGACCAGGCCGGACCTTCGTCGCCTGATGGCTGACGACGAACTCGAGAACATCCCCTTCACCAGCCGGGGGATGGGTCTCCGGGTGAGTCGGAAGACGAAGTTGATGGGGGTCAACGGCCTGGGGATGAGCGCCCCGCGCCCGGTGGAAGAGGGCAGCGGGCAGCGGACGGTGGTGGAGGTACCCGAGCAGTGTGAGAAGTGCGGGGCCTTCGCCGTCTCGCTCCTGCGCGGCGCGGACTACGGGATGCCCCGGCGGGTCTCGTGCTTCATGTGCGGCTGGAACGCCTTCCTGGTGACCCCGCCGCAGGCCCAGATCGTGACGGCGGTGGAGCGCGAGCGCGGCTTCGCCGCCGGCAGTCGCGCGGTGGTGCAGCTCCCCCCGACCACGCGGCCGGTCCTACCACGTCGGCGCGACGGTCGTCGGCGGCTGCCGCAGCCGCGCTTCCGGCACGGGCTACACCGCAGTCTCGCGTAACGCGTTTCCGCTTGACTCTGCCTAGCGCAACACGGTACACACCCTCATGCGCATCGGCGATGTGGCGCGGATGCTCGCGGTCTCGACCGCGACGATCCGCCGGATCGAGGCCCTCGGCCTCGTCAAAGCGCCCCTCCGTGACCGGAACGATCAGCGCCGGTATACCGACAAGGATGTCGAGGCGATCCGGCGCGTGCTCTACAACCGCGAGGCGGAGGCGGCACCACCGGGTGCCACGGCGTCTCCACGCAGCGACCGCGTCGGCCAGCTCGTCACGCGCCTGAAAGAGGGGCGGGACCGGGCCAAAGAGGACCCGGCATGAAGCGACGGGTGCGGTTCGAGATCTTCAAGCGTCGCAGTGGCTACTACTGGCGGCTCGTGGGGGGCAACGGCCGGACGATGGCGACGGGGGGTGAGCGGTTCCCGACGCGCGCGCACGCGACCCGGGCGGCCACGCGGGTGCGGACGGTGGCGAATGGGGCGCTGATCTCGCAGGCGTACGCCATCTCGTAGGTGGCCAAGCTCGCCGTTGTCGGGTTCGACTACGCGGGGCCAGCCCGCGGCTACTGGGCGCGGCTCCGGGACGGCGGCGGACGTGACGTGATCGTGACGGATTACCCGGGCTCGCTCCTGTCGATGCTCCGGGCGGGCGTACTGGTCGGACAGGCCAAGCTCGACGCGGAGGATCTCGCCCATGGCGCTCTCGACGCAAATCACTCATCTGATCGCCCGCTGCCTGGGGATCTCGCCTGACGGGCACTTCTCGCGCGAACTCGGGGTGGCCGGAGAGGAGGTCGAAAAATTGCTTGGTGAATCCGGGCGGAATGTAGAGCATGAGACAGGAGGATCACTCCCCATGCTTGCATCTCGCCCGCGCGGTCCCGTCGGAGAAGCTGCGGCCAACGTGTTTCGCGCCCTGGGCGAGCTGACCCGCGCGATCGGCGACCTGGTGTCCGTCACCGTGGGCGGACCCCCCGCAGGACCACATCTCATAGGAGGCAAGTTCATGATCATCGTCAAGGATACCCAGCCGGATGTGCGCTACACCGTGGGCGGCTTCAAGGTCGTCGACGCGGAGGGCAAGCCAGTTCCCGGAGCTGTCGTCGCGGTGACGGTCGAGTCGGACAATCCGGCCGCCGTGGCCGTCACCCCCGATGCCGATCCCGCCTCGGGCTCGGTCAGCTTCGGGGGGCCGAACGACGATGGCTCGCCAGCCAACGCCACCGTGCTCGCGACCGTGAAGATCGGCGACGCCGTGGTGGGGACGTTCAGCGAGACCTTCACCGTGACCGCCGGCGATCCGACGGCCATCCAGGGTGGCGCGATCACCTTCGAGGGCCTGACCCCCAACGTGGCGACGCCGCCCAGCACGCCGACGGTGGTGACCCAGCCCACGCCGTAACTGCGGGGTTACTGGCGCGATCCGCCAGCACTTGTACCCGTAGCACGCCGCCCCGGGTGATCCCAGCCCGGGGCGGCGTTTTTGTTTTTGATACGCTCGCCCGGGTCAGTCAAGTACGGATTTCCCAACAGTCCGTTGGAAATTTCCTCCGCCGCGTTCGATATTCCCCACGCAGTTTCCTGTCGTCTGGCGACATTTATCTGTCTGCGGACCTCGTGCGGACCCTCTCTGTGGCATTTTTTTGACCGAATGTGCGAATTTCTTGACCGATATTCTCACCGTTCGCTACGGTGCCCGCAGCATGTCCCGTCGACGTGGGCGTCCTCCCGAGCAACCCCGCGACTCCCGACCGCCTGCGTTGCCGGTGGAGTCGGGCGAGCGCGCGATCGAGGAGCTGCTGCCCGCGAGTGAGCGCATCGGGCTGGTGGTCTGCCTGATCTGTACGAAGGGCGTCCCGTCGATCCCCGCGCATCTGGAGGCCGAGCACCCCACGATCCGGCTCGAGGAGTACCAGGGGCGCTTCCCGACGGCGCTGCTCGAGCCCGAGATTGCGCGCGAGGAGCGCAAGGCGCGCCGCGCGCGCCGGATCACGGTGACGGAGGCCGAGGCGGCGGCGCATCCCTGTGGTGCGGACGGCGCGATCCTCGAGAAGAACATCGCCAAGGAGGAGCGCGGGCAGTTCCGGCGCGACTGCGAGGACCTGCTGCGTCGTGGCTACCCGCCCGGCTACGAGGTGGCCTCGGTCGCGCACACGATGACGCTCGCCCGGCGCGCGCGGTTGCAGATCGAGCTCGTCCGGGACGAGACCGACGGCGAGGTCTATCAGAGCCAGACGACGGATCTCCTGGCGGGTCTCGAGGTCAAGCTCGAGAAGGGGCTCCGCAACCTGGAGGCCGCGCGGTCGCTCCGGATGAAGGAGGCGACCGAGGATCCGCTGGCCGCGCTCGAGGCCGAGATGGCGCAGGCCGAGGACTGGGTGCGGGCGCACATCGGGGAGTTCTCCGAGCGCTGCCCGGAGTGCGGCGTGATCCTGACGCCGCCGGCGCTGCCGCACTGGGCCTACGAGAAGGTCAACAACGACCAGGGCGTGCCGTACTGGCCGGTCTGGTCGGCCGAGCTGTGGAAGCTCGTCTGCAACCGCACGATTCCGCTCTGGGTGATGGCCTACACGCTGCGGACCTCGCCCGAAGGTCTCCGCTTCACCGCCCGCCGGAAACGCACGGACTGGCCCACGTGGATCGAGCTTGAGTGGGAGGAACAGCAACTTCGCACGCGGCTGCTCGCCGACGATAAGTCCGCGCCAGCCTTCGCCGTCGACCCCGCACGCAAGGAGGGCAGCAATGGCACCCCCGATCGGTGACAACCTCGACCCGACTGACCACGTGCTCCAGCGGCTCTCGCAGCCGCGCGAGGCGGCGGAGATGCCCGCCGTCCTCTTCTGTCCCTCGAAGCATCGGGCCTACCGGCAGATCGTGGCGTTGGAGCTGACAGTGCCGGACCACCCGGCGGTGACGCACCAGATCCCGGTGTGGGTCTGCCCGCGGTGCGTGACCGTCTTCCGCTTCCCGGAATGCCTGCTCATCCCGGGCGACGAGGGTGCGGCATGAGCGCGCACGAGGGGCCGAGCATCTGGACCTGGGGGAACTACCGCGGGCTGATCCGCCGGATGAGCCTGGAGCTAACGAAGGCCCAGATCACGCCGAACACCGCCGAGATGATGGCGATGGCCGAGGAGGCGGGCACGGCGGACATCAACTACACCGAGTGCAAGCGCCGCCTCTTCACGCGCCTCATGCAGGACTGGCAGTGCCCGGCGCAGCACCCGGTCGTGCCGCTCGAGATCCGCGCGGTCATGCCGACGGTGAAGCGCCAGATCCAGGTGTTCCCGAACGCCGACGGGATGCCGGTCGGGTTCATTCCGATCCGGTGCTACCTCTGCCCCGTCTGCCAGGAGGTTTACCAGGAGCGGGACATCCTGCCGCGCGGGCCGATCAATCCGGTGCCGGTAGAGGCCGAGCTGCCGCCGGGCCTCGACCAGACGCCGGGGGACTACACGCAGGCGCGCGGGGCGGCTCCGAACCTCAGTGATCTCTCGCCGGAAGCGGCGATCCGCCGGGGGCGCGACTGATGCCCCGCCTGACGGAGTGCGAGTTCTGCTCGAAGATCCCGTGGACGGAGTGGGCGAAGAAGCGGTGTCTCTGTGAGGGCTTCAACCTCGATCTGGGCTGCGGCGAGGGCAAGCAGAAGGGCTTCATCGGCATGGATCGCCGCGCGGTCCCCGGCGTGGACATCATCTGGGATATCGAGTCCGTCACCCCGGTGCCCTGGTGGGCACGGGAGATGGAGGACCTCGGCGCGAAGAGCTCGCCGTGGCCGATCCCGGACAACTCGGCGGACAAGCTCCTCTGCTCCCACGTCCTCGAGCACATCACCCCGTCGGTGCTCCCGGCGGTGATGGACGAGATGTGGCGGGTGATGCGCTACGACGGCCAGGTCCTCATCGCGGTCCCGCACGGGGATTCCTACGGCTTCCGCCAGGATCCGACGCACATCGCGATGTTCAACGAGTCGACCATGACGTACTTCGACCCGGCGCACGGGCTGTGGCAGATCTACAAGCCGAAGCCCTGGCTGATCCGGCGGCAGCACTCGAGCCCCTACCACAACATGGAGATCGTGCTCGAGCCCCGCAAGAAGCCCGACGGCACCCCGATCGACATTTTCGTCGCGCAGGAACCCGAACGCACGCGCAAGAAGAAGAGGATCAGCCGATGAGTTCGAACCCGCACTACATCAAGGGCACGCGGCAGGTCCAGAAGCTCGGCAACACGACGATCATCAAGAAGATCGGCTCGCACGTGAAGCGCGTGATGATCGGGGTGCCAACGCTGGGCGTCGTCCGGATCGAGTGGGACGTCCACCGGCGCGGGCAGATCATCCCGATCAACTGGCAGTGCGGCGAGGTGACCGCCAATCACCTGCCGGACACGGTGGGGATGGGCTACCACACGGCGGATGCCCAGAACCTCTGCCTCGAGCGCGCGTACCTCGACAAGTACGAGTGGTGCCTGCTCTGGGAGGACGACGTGCTCGCGCCGTTCGACTCGATGCTGCGGCTGGCGCTGCACTTCGAGCGGATGCCCGCGCCGATCATCTCGGGGCTGTACTTCTCCAAGAGCGAGCCGACCTGGCCGTTGGTCTTCCGGGGGCGCGGTAACGGGGCCTTCCGGGACTTCGAGATCGGCGAGCGGCGCGACCGCGCGGGCAAGCTCCTCTACGACGGCTTCGTGTGGGCGGACGGGGTGCCAACCGGGTTCCTGGCCATCCACCGCTCGATCATCGAGTGGGTCTGGCGCAACAGCGACGACTACCAGCTCCCGGATGGCCGGAAGATCAAGCAGGCGTTCAAGTTCCCTCGGGAGAGCTGGTTCGACCCCGAGCAGGACCGCTACTTCGCCCAGATGGGGACGAGCGATCTCGCGTTCTGCGACCGGCTGATCAAGGAGAACGTGTTCGCCAAGACCGGGTGGAAGGATCTGGCGAAGAAGCGCTACCCGTTCCTGGTCGACACGAACCTCTACGCCCAGCAGATCGATCTCTCGGGGAAGCTCTATCCCAACAACTGCAACGAGATCCTGCCGCCGCTCCGGGGCACCTTCGCCCAGGACCTCGCCGCGCGGTTCAAGAAGCCCGAGAAGAAG
>Ga0075425_100004814_pt1 | contig 13985 bp, 9 predicted proteins | sample SoiMethybrSBSTD4_FD_75300 | JGI IMG/M metagenome (GOLD analysis project Ga0075425, IMG submission 75300) | Bulk soil microbial communities from a Populus tree surrounding site in Tennessee, USA - Soil MetaG P. TD hybrid SBSTD4 | ecosystem: Environmental > Terrestrial > Soil > Tree plantation...
GAGTACCATGCCGAGGTTATTGCGAATATTGCGCTCGTCATCGACGACTAGAACGTGAATCTGTGATTCCGTCATTGGAGCTCTCCTCTGCCGGCTGACGGTTGTAATCCGATGAAGCCATGCGCATAAAACATGCCGCTATACCGAACCAGTTAGAACGCCAACTTGCATTGACTTTTACTTTTCGTCAGCGCGGTGCCGCGAAGTTCATCTTGCAAATCGCAAGTTTTGGGTTTGCGCTGCTTGCAGATTGCAATCGTCCTTTCCGCGGAAACTCAATAATTCTGCCAGCTCGGCGCTGGCATATGCGTTGCGCAGTCGGGTTGCCAGGTAAGCTACAAATTCTGGAGCGCCTAGTTCGGGGAGCAACTCAATGCTCGACGTTATATTCATCGTGGTCACGGTGGTCTTCTTCGTAATCAGTTGGCTATATGTGCGCGGCTGCGACCGTTTGTGAGGAGTCATCATGAGCTTGGAATATCTTATTGGAGTAATCGTGTCGGGTTTGATTATGGGCTATCTAGTTTACGCACTGCTCTGGCCCGAAAAATTCTAGGATTTGGTTATTTCGCAGCAGCAGGAAATTCGGCTGGCCGTTCTTGCAGGCTCGCAAACTGAGGATGGGTCATGACACTCAACGGATGGATGCAAATTTTACTTTTTGCGGTGATTGTCTTGGCTATAACGAAGCCGCTGGGCATCTACATGTTTCGGGTTTTGGAAGGCGACAGGCAGCCGTTGCCGCGCTTCTTTGGGCCAATCGAACGGTGCATATCCAAACTCTGCAGCGTGGATTCCAGGGAGCAACAAGACTGGAAACAGTACACGGTTGCGCTCCTGGTCTTTAGCGCCGTCACCTTGTTGGTTACTTACGGCATCGAGAGATTGCAGCACATCCTGCCGTTAAACCCGCAGAAGTTTCCGCCTGTGCCGGCGGATCTTGCGTTCAATACCGCCGTGAGCTTCACAACCAACACCAACTGGCAGAATTACGCGGGTGAATCGGTCATGAGTTATCTCACGCAGATGGCTGGGCTTGCGTGGCACAATTTTCTCTCCGCAGGAGTGGGACTGTGCGTGGCATTGGCACTGGCGCGTGGAATTACTTATCGGCTCCGCGCCGATGCGCCCAAGACGCTTGGAAATTTTTGGGTCGATCTCATCCGTTCGCTGGTTTACATTTTTATCCCCATCTGTATCCCCGTCACATTGCTGCTGGTTTCGCAGGGTGTCATTCAAAACTTTTCGTCATATGTCGATATTGCGACACTGGAAGGCGGCAAGCAGAGCATTGCGATGGGGCCAGTTGCATCGCAGGAAGTGATCAAGGAATTGGGTACCAATGGCGGCGGCTTTTTCAACGCCAATAGCGCTCATCCCTTCGAGAATCCGACGCCGCTTAGCGACATGCTCGAAATGTTATTAATTTTTGCGATTCCCGCCGCGCTGACTTACACGTACGGGCGGATGGCGCGCAATCAGAAGCAAGGATGGACTATCTTTGCGGCGATGGCGCTGATGTTTTTTATCGGAATCTCCGTCGCTTACTACTTCGAGACGACCGACAATGCGGCGCTGCGCGGGATGACGGTGACTCAGGCAGGCGGAAATTGGGAAGGTAAGGAGATGCGGTTTGGTATCGCCAACTCGGCCCTATGGGCAACGGTCACAACCAATACGTCATGCGGCGCGGTCAATGCGATGCACGATAGCTTCACCGCGTTGGGTGGTGTGGTGCCCCTGGCAAATATTCAATTGGGAGAAGTCGTTTTCGGCGGTGTTGGAGCGGGGCTCTACGGCATGCTGATTTTTGTGCTGTTAGCCGTCTTCATCGCCGGCCTTATGGTGGGCCGTACTCCGGAATACCTGGGTAAAAAGATCGAATCCCGTGAGGTCAAACTAGCTATGCTTTACGTGTTGATCTTTCCCCTCCTGATTCTCTATTTCTCCGCTTGGTCGGCGGTGGCGCCCTATGCGCTCTCCTCGTTGAATAATGCAGGGCCGCACGGCCTCAGCGAAATTTTGTATCTGTACAGCAGCCAGGCAGGAAATAATGGTTCAGCCTTCGCTGGTATCAACGGCAATACCATGTGGTTCAACGTGACCGGCGCTGTCACGATGCTGCTGGGTCGGTTCATGATGATTATTCCACCCATGGCGATTGCCGGTTCCCTGGCGGGGAAAAAAGCGGTGGCCGAAAGCTTGGGAACCTTTCCAACGGACAGCAGTTTGTTTGTCGTGCTGTTGATAGGCGTCGTTATCATTGTTGGCGCGCTGACGTTTTTCCCGGCGGTTTCACTCGGTCCGATCGTAGAGCATTTTTTAGCCAATGCAGGAAAGGTTTACTAAGATGGCAGACGCTCGGTTAAAAGAACATTCACTTTTCGATCCCGAAATCGTGCGGCCCGCAATTGGGGAAAGCTTTCGGAAGCTTGCGCCGCAGATCGTGATCAAAAACCCGGTCATGTTTGTGGTCGAGATCGGTAGCGTCCTGACGACGCTGATTTTGTTCCGTGACATGATCCGTCCAACGGCAGGATCTCAGCCCCTCTGGTTCACTTTCAACGTGAGTTTCTGGCTGTGGTTTACGGTCGTTTTCGCCAACGTTGCGGAAGCCGTGGCGGAGGGGCGGGGCAAAGCGCAGGCGGCGACGCTGCGGAAAATGCGCCAAGAAACCAACGCTCGCCGTTTACGCAATGGCAGAGGGGAAGAAATCGTTCCCGCCTCTGCGTTGCGCAAGGGCGACACTGTGGTGGTCGAGGCTGGCGAGATTATTCCGGGTGACGGGGACGTCATAGAAGGCATTGCTTCAGTCGATGAGTCGGCAATTACCGGTGAATCCGCACCGGTCATTCGTGAGAGCGGCGGCGATCGCTCTGCTGTCACGGGCGGCACCAAAGTCTTGTCAGATCGCATTGTCGTACGCATCACCGCGAGTCCCGGCGAATCTTTTCTCGACCGCATGATCGCTCTAGTCGAAGGCGCGGAGCGGCAGAAAACGCCCAACGAGATCGCGCTCAACATCTTGCTCGCAGGCCTCACGTTAGTTTTTCTGTTCGCTTGCGTGACTTTAGTGCCGCTGGCTTTGTATTCCGGCGTTTCCGCCATGTCGGTAACCGTTGTCGTAGCGCTATTGGTTTGCCTTATTCCGACAACTATTGGTGGGTTGCTTTCCGCGATCGGAATTGCCGGGATCGATCGTCTGCTCAGGAAAAACGTTCTCGCGATGAGTGGTCGCGCTGTCGAGGCGGCGGGAGACGTCGACACTTTATTACTCGACAAAACCGGCACCATCACGCTCGGCAACCGAATGGCAACGGAGTTTATTCCGGTGGACGGCGTGAGCGCCGAAGCTTTGGCCGACGCGGCGCAGCTATCGAGTCTCGTTGATGAAACACCCGAAGGACGTTCGATCGTCGTGCTTGCCAAAGAAAAGTATGGTCTACGCGGTCGTGAGGTCACGGGGATCGGAGCGCGGTTTATCCCCTTCAGTGCGGAAACGCGCATGAGTGGTTGCGATCTCGACGGGCGCAGAATTCGCAAGGGCGCTGTCGATGCGATCATCGCTTACGTGAGTGAGTTGGGCGGCAGTGTGGGATCGCAAGTGGAAGGTATGACCCATGGTATCGCCGATTCCGGCGGCACGCCGCTTGTCGTTGCGGAAGGAAACAAAGTTCTTGGTGTCATTCATCTCAAAGACGTCGTCAAAGGCGGCATTAAAGAGCGATTCGAGCGCTTCCGCGCCATGGGCATTCGCACGGTGATGATCACCGGGGACAATCCGCGCACGGCAGCAGCGATTGCCCGCGAGGCCGGAGTCGATGATTTCCTGGCTCAGGCGACACCCGAAGCAAAAATGCGCCTCATCAAAGAAGAGCAGGCCAAAGGAAAGCTCGTGGCCATGACCGGCGACGGCACGAACGACGCCCCGGCGCTAGCTCAAGCCGACGTTGGCGTGGCGATGAACACCGGGACGCAAGCGGCCAAAGAAGCCGGCAATATGGTGGATCTCGATTCAAATCCAACCAAACTCTTGGAAGTCGTCGAGATTGGCAAACAAATGCTGATGACCCGCGGTGTGCTCACAACGTTCTCCATTGCAAACGACGTCGCGAAGTATTTTGCGATTATCCCTGCCATGTTCATGAGCGTATACCCGGAGATGGCTCCGTTGAACATCATGCATCTTGCGTCGCCCCAGAGCGCGATCGTCTCCGCGGTTATTTTCAATGCGCTGATCATCATAGTCCTGATTCCTCTGGCTCTACGCGGTGTGCAATACCGTCCCATAGGGGCCGGACCGCTGCTGGCTCGTTCTCTGCTAATTTACGGTGTCGGTGGGGTGATCGCGCCGTTCATCGGCATCAAACTGATTGATTTGGTTTTGGAAGCTGTTGGGCTCGTCTGAGGAGATAAACATGAAAACTGTGTTTGGTATCGCAATACGAACGACCATTGTTACCCTTGGTCTCACAGGATTGATTTATCCCTTTGTCATGACCGGAGTCGCTCAAGTGGTTTTTCCTTGGCGAGCGAACGGGAGTCTAGTGACAGACGAAAAAGGACAGGTCGTCGGCTCGGAGCTGATTGCTCAGGCTTTCGTGAGTCCGGCTTATCTGCAGCCGCGGCCGTCAGCTGCCGGAGAAAAGGGCTACGATCCGACTTCTTCAGGCGGTTCGAATCTTGGCACGACTTCAAAGAAATTGCAGGATCGAGTAGGCGGAGATGTAAAGCGTCTCAAGCAAGAGAACCCGGATGCGTCCGGGCCGATACCGGTTGAATTGGTTACGACCTCGGCCAGCGGGCTCGATCCGCACATTTCCCCCCAAGGAGCGCTATGGCAGATCCCGCGCATTGCAAAGGCACGAGGCGTTGCGCCGGAGCGAATAAAGACCGTGGTCGAAGCTAATATCGAAGACAGAACGTTCGGTATCCTGGGCGAACCGAGAGTCAACGTGCTGTTAGTCAATTTGGCGCTCGATCGCCAGTTCGGAAAACCGGTCGCGGGGGCACCGAGTCAAAACGCCTCCGGTCAATAATCATAGCTAAAGAAGCGTGTATTGGAGTCAACCGAAAAAGTTTGCCAGAGCTCGTGGCCGGAAGTTTTCTTGATGAATGCGCCGAGTAAGCGGCCTGAGGATTTTCTCGAACTGGTGGAGCGCGCCAAGCGCGGGCGCTTGAAAGTCTACATCGGTTCGGCGGCCGGGGTGGGCAAGACTTATCAGATGCTCGAGGAAGCGCATGCGCTCAAAAAGCGCGGTGTCGACGTCGTATTAGCGTTTATCGAGCCGCATGACCGGCTCGATACCGCCGCCTTGATCGAGGGGCTTGAAGTCGTGCCGCGCCAGCGGGTCGAGTATCGAGCCGTCGTCGTCGAAGAAATGGACCTCGGTGCGGTCCTCAAGCGCCGCCCCCAAGTTGCCGTGGTGGACGAGTTGGCGCATACCAACGCACCGTTTTGCCGCAATAAGAAACGTTATCAGGACGTTCTCGAATTACTCGAAGCCGGCATCAATGTCATTTGCGCCTTTAATGTGCAGCATCTCGAAAGCCTCAACGAGATGGTGAAGCAAGCGACCAGTGTCGTGGTGCGCGAAACCGTACCGGATTCGATCCTGAAGCGCGCCGATCAGGTGGTCGATATCGATCTCGCCGTGGAGGATCTCATCGATCGGCTGAAAGCCGGAAAAATCTATGCGCCCGACAAGGTCGATTCGGCATTGGAAAACTTCTTCCAACCTGACAAGCTCGCCGTGCTGCGAGAGATCGCTCTGCGAGAGGTGGCGGAGAGCGTCGACCGGACATTTACCGCCAACGCCACGAACGGAGACGCGGGCAGGCGCTCGGCAGCGAGCGAACGCGTGATGGTTTGCCTCCCCACACGCCCGCCGCCGAACGGCGCCATGTTGCTAAGACAAGGCTCGCGTCTTGCCGGGCGTTTGAACACCGACTGGTTTGTCGTCCACATCGAGACCAAGGAAGAGGCCAATCATCGGATCGACGCGACGATGCAGCGTTATCTCCTGGATGACGAGCAGCGAGCACGCGATCTGGGCGCAGAAGTCGTGCGCCTACGCTCCGAAAAGCCAGTGGACGCTTTGCTCGAGTTTGCCCGCGATCATGGCGTGCGCCATATCGTGGTCGGTCGCTCGCACAAGTCGTGGTGGCGGCGTATGCTCGGTCAATCGCCGGTTTTTAGATTGGTTACGGAAGCGGCAGGGTTCGACCTACATATTGTTTCTTTGGACGATCGGGAGACCAAGGAATGAACCTATACAAGAAACTCCTGCTTGCAGAGGTCCCACTGGCCATTGCTCTTGTAGTGGTGTGCGTCGTTTCCGTCATAGTTATCTCATCCCTCGGCTCGCATTCACAGCTCATCCTCAAAGACAATTATCGAAGCGTTCTCGCAGCCCAGCGGATGAAAGAGGCTATCGAACGAATGGATAGCGCGGCGCTCTTTATGGTCGCCGGGGAACGCCAGAAGGGAACCGAGCAGACTGAGAAATATCGGCCCCTATTCGAAGCTGAATTGAAAGTGCAGGAAGGCAACATTACTGAAGCGGGAGAAAAAGAGTTTACCCAAGGCCTTCGTGCTGCATGGATGGACTATCAAATTAAATTCGATCGTCTGCAAAAGACCGCGACCACCGAGGAAGCAAGGCGACTCTATTTCTCGGAACTGGAAGCTGCCTTCTATAAAGTAAAAACAACGGCGGACGAGATCCTGGCTATCAACCAGGATGCAATGGTGCGCAAGAGTGACGCGGTACGTCGGACAGCAGAACAGATGAACACGATCACGCTCATAGTGGCGCTGACCGCATTGCTCCTGGGTCTGGTGGTCTCAATGTTATTGACTCGCCGGATGCTGAAGCCGGTTTCGGCGCTCAGCGAGGCGACGCGCAAAATCGGTGAAGGCAATTTCGACGCGCGCGCGCATGTGCGTGGTGATGACGAGCTCGCGCAATTGGCGCGGGACTTCAACGCGATGGCGGGTCGCTTGGGGGAATATCGCAAAAGTTCGTTGGGTGAATTGCTGCAGGCGCATTTGAGCATGCAGGCGGCGATCGACAGTCTGCCTGATCCGGTGGCGATTTTTGGTATCGAAGGCAATCTTCAGAACGTGAATCAAGCGGCGGAATCCCTTCTTGGACTGCGTGCTGATGGCGCGAAAGATCCCCTGAAAAACGTCGACCCGGCGACCCGAACCGTGTTCGAACGCATGCGCAGCCATGTGCTAAGCGGCAAAGGAACCTTCGTCCCGAAAGGATTCGAGGACGCGGTTCAACTTACCACGTTACTGGGGGATCGCTATTTTTTGCCGCGCGCCACGCCGGTTTACGAATCTCGTGGAGTGATCGTCGGCGCTACGGTGTTTTTGCAGGACGTCACCCGCTTACGCCGATTTGAGGAGTTAAAAAATGATGTGGTCGCGACCATTGCGCACGAGTTTCGCACACCGCTCACTTCTTTGCGCATGGCGGTGCATCTGTGCACGGAACAGGTCGCCGGCCCGCTGACGGAAAAGCAGGCAGAGTTGCTGCACGCGGCGCGCGAAGATTGCGACCGCTTACAAGTCATGGTCGACGATCTCTTGGATATGTCACGGATCGAATCGGGTCGGGTTGAGCTCTACCCGCTCCCAACGCCCGTCGGCATGTTGGTCGAGAACGCCGTCGAACAGTTTAAGGCCGAAGCGGATGCCAAAGACGTTCGTTTGAGCGCGGACGTCACGATTCCGGAGGTCAGAGTGCTAGCGGATCACGAGCGGGTCGGCCACATCTTTTCCAATTTGATCAATAACGCATTGCGTCACACGCCGCGTGAAGGTTCGGTGACGTTGGGAGCGAGCCCTATCAATGGTGCGGTGCGCTTCACCGTGACCGACAGCGGCACGGGAATCGCCAAGGAATACCACGAACGCTTGTTCGAAAAATTTTTCCGGGTTCCGGAGGGAGGTCCGAAGGGAACCGGTCTGGGCCTCTATATCGCGAGGGAAATCGTGCGTGCGCACGGAGGAGATATAGGCGTCGAAAGCGAACCTGGCAAGGGTAGTACTTTTTGGTTTACCCTGCCGCGTCCGTCCAACGGCTTCAATGCAGGCGTGCGGTAATCTTCTCTAGAGGCATCGCTCGTTGTATTGCCGGTGCTCGCAACTCTCCGCCGGACCTCAGCTCTCGTACTTCTTGCGCTTTCGCCACAGCGTCGATGCGTCAATGCCAAGAATCGCCGCCGCCTCATCAAGTGTGGAGGTTCGCGCCATGACACGGGAAATGTGCTCCCGTTCAATCGCTTCCAGAGTCACATCGCTGCCCAGTTGCGCTGTAACGGCTTTGGTCTGGACGGAAATATGCGCCGGAAAAGCTTCCGGTTCGATGATTTGCGCTGGCCACAGAATGGCAGCTCGTTCGATGGCATTGCGTAACTCACGAATATTCCCCGGCCAGGAATAGGATCGAAGAGCTTCTTCCGCGGCTTTGGACAACTCCTGAGGCCGACGCCGGGCGGATCTTGCGAAAAAAATCAGGAAGCGGCGCGCTAGCCGCAAAATATCTTCCGGCCGTTCACGCAAGGGCGGCAGTTGCAGAGTGATCACGTTCAAACGATAAAGCAAATCTTCGCGAAACAGCCCGCGCCGCACGTGGTCTTCGATGTCGCGGTTGGTGGCCGCAATCGTTCGCACGTCGGCGCGGCGGGTTTGATTTTCGCCCAACCGTTCGAATTCTTTTGCTTCCACGAAGCGAAGAAGTTTCGCTTGTAGCACAGGCGAGATATCGCCGATCTCGTCGAGAAAGAGCGTGCCGCCTTCGGCGGCCTCGACTCTCCCTGGCTGATCGCGCACTGCGCCGGTAAACGCGCCGCGGCTATGGCCGAACAGTTCACTGGCCAGAAGCTCCTCGGATAGAGTCGGGCAGTTCACCACCACAAAAGGTTGACTGCTGCGGGGACTGAGCGAATGCATCATCCGTGCGAGGACGGTCTTTCCGGTGCCGCTCTCGCCGCGCAATAGAATCGCGGCGTCCGAAACCGCGGCACGCTTTGCGGTTTCCAGCACCACGCGTACGTTGGGCGAGTCGCTCTCTAATTCTACCTCGGGTGCCGCTTCGCTCAGCCGATTCTCGAGATCGGTCAGTTGCCGCCGCAAGTCGCGCGCTTGCATGCATTGATCCATGACATGGCGGATCTGCGCAGGTTGAAAGGGCTTGGGCAAGTAATCAACCGCGCCGCGTTTCATCGCTGCGACTGCGCTGTCGATCGTCGCGTACGCCGTCATTACGACAATCGACAAGTTCGGGCAATCGACTAGCAGCTTGGGAATCAGATCAAGACCGTTGGCTTCACCAAGGCGGATGTCCAGAAAAGCCAACTCATACGGGTGCGTTGCGATTGCCTCGAGAGCGCCCTGGAGCGATGAAACCGCGGTTACGTCACAGCCTCGTTGCTCGAGGCAAAGAGACAACGTCGTCCGAATGTTTTTCTCGTCGTCAACGACAAGCACTCGAAGTTTTTCGGGACGAGGCGATGGATCCGCAGATGGCATCGAACTCCTTCGTTGACGTGATCTCAGGAGACCTTTATTCCGAGCTTACGGGCAAGCTCCGCGAAGGAACTCACCCAGGCGTGCGCCGTTTCATCGCCGCGCATTTGCGCGTCGCGCTGGGCTGGGTAGCACTTTTGCAACAGTCCATAAAAAATATTCTGAATGGTCCAGAGATTCACGGGGAACGGGAAATACTGAAGCAGGTCTGCCGTATCCTGAAGTTCCCGCAGCGCGGCAAGCGACGGGTCGGCGGCAAACCTCGATGCCGTGTGCTCGAAAGTGTGCCGAAACGCAAATTCCAGGATATTGCTGTCGAGGCTCACGCCCTCGATCTTTGCTGTATCGATTTTTTTGATCACCTGTTGAACGTCTATGGCGGTTCGTTCCAGTGCTCGGCGCAGATCGCTGTTTAGGACCACCTCGGCGGCAGCGGAAAATCCTTTGAGCAGCGGAATATTGAGATCGGTCAGAAATCGCATGATCGGCGCTCGCTGCTCATAAATTTGGCGATACAAAGCTTCCGCTTCCAGCAAGCTGCTCTCCAGGATGGTTTCCAAAACCTTTCTTTGTTCGTCACGAAACAGCGATTGCAGTGAGTAATTCGAGTCGCCGAAACGTCGTGCCATCACCCGTACCACCCCGGTCAGATCGGCGCGAGTGAATCGATCCAGCGTCTCCTGGATGGTTTCTCGATAGGTTTCATCGTCCGGAAATTCAGCCACAGCGCCGCTGATGTTGTGATCGCCGAGATAAAGCACTCCATAATGCAAGCGCTTCGACTCCCGGGTTATTCTCGAGTGGAGTTCGGTCTGCCCAAACACCAGTTTCGCGCGCCCAATGGGAAAAACCTGACGATGAATACTGGCCACGTCATAGCAATAGATCGTGGTTTCCCGCGGAAATTGTTCGAATACGCTGTTAATGGCGTAGTGAGCGGCGAGCTTTTCCCAATCCACTTTGGCCGATTGCACGCGCCGCTCATATATTTGCGCGCCATTGCCCTGTTCCGGAAGATTGCTGATCGCCGCCGACAAACGCTGCGTCAATTGGCTCTCCAGAGAATCGCCGAAAAGGTTTTGTGCGAGTTGGACCGACCGTCCGGCGAACTGGAGAATTTGCACGGCCTCGATGCCGGCGATGTCATCAAAAAACCAACCGCAGCTCGTATACATCAGCATGGCGTGACGCTGCATTTCGAGGAGCTTGAGTGCCGTCGCCGCGTCATCGGTATCGAGCGGTCGCGCCGCGTGGCGCGCGAAAAAATTGTCCACGCTCTGCGCCGATCGATCATTGACCACATCGATGTATGCGTCTCGTGCCGCCCAGGGATCATTCAGCAATTTTCCTGCGTGTTGTTCCCATCGCGGCGCGACGGTATCGCGCAGCCAGTCGAGAGCATTGCGCAACGGTGTCCGCCATTGTTGGTTCCAAGTCGGGTGCGCCCCGGAGTTGCAGCCGCAACTGCTCCACCAGCGGTCGATACCGTGGGCGCAGCTCCAGGAACTTTCCTCGACAATTTCCACTTCGTTAGTCGGCGGGTGTCGTGCGAGAAATTCACCGTAATTCGTGAGGGCCGTCTGCGAGTCAGCCTCGATACGGTCCAGAACGTAGGCCAAGGCCATGTCACCGAAGCGATGGTGGTGACCGTAGCTCTCGCCATCGGTGGCGATGTGAACCAGTTGTTCCTGCTCGTCTTGCGCCGAAAAGGCGTCGTACAATCTTTCGATGAATCGTTCGCCGTGCGAGAGCAGACCCTCGAAAGCCACGGCGCGGGCGATCGGGCCATTGTAGAAGAATAGCGCCAGGGATCTTCCGGAGGGCAGCCGCTGCTGGTAGGCCCGGTTGGTATCGATGCCTCCATTCACGAGCTCCAGCCACTCCGACTGGCCAACGCGCCGCGTGCGGGCGGCTTGGTGCGGTGCGAGAATGGTAAAGCGCACGTCAAAATCCGCGAGCAACTCGAGAGTCTCGAGGTCGACTGCGGTCTCCGGCAACCACATCCCTTCGGGCCTACGCTTGAAGCGCGTTTCAAAATCACGAATGCCCCAGGCAAGCTGTGTGACGCGATCACGCCGGTTGGCCAGAGGCATAACCATGTGGTTGTAGGGCTGCGCGATGGCCGAGCCATGGCCGGAGAATTTTTTGACGCTCTCGCGATCGGCCGCGAGGATCGCCTCGTAAACAGCAGGCGAGTTTTCTGCCAGCCAGGAGAGCAGGGTGGGACCAAAGTTAAAGCTCATCTTCGCATAATTGTTGACCAGCTTAATGATACGGTTCTGCTCGTCGAGAATTCGCGATACCGAATTTGGCGCATAGCATTCGGCAGTAATTCGGGCGTTCCAATCGTGGTACGGCGCCGCCGAATCTTGCAACTCGACCGCTTCGAGCCAGGGATTCTCTCGTGGTGGCTGATAAAAATGGCCGTGGATGCAGATGAACCGTTTCATGCGTGATTCGGGGGCTCGGACAAATTCGCCCGGCTGGCAGCGGAGGAGTTCGAGCCTACGGATTCATAATCCAGGTGGTTTTGCGCGGGCCGCGCGCCAATACGACCACGCCACCCGGTGAAACTTTATATTGCTCCTGGTCGCTTTCCGTGTCGTAACCGATTGTCGTGCCGGACGGAATCACATTGGCTTTGTCGATGATCGCATGGCGAATTTTGCAGCCGCGCCCGATCTCCACCCAGTCCATGATCACCGAGTCTTCGATTTGACTGTAACTGTGAATGCGCACGTTTCTTCCCACCACGCAATTGTGCACATAACTGCCGCTGATAATGGTTCCTTCCGCGACCACCGAGTTAACCGCCATGCCTTGGCGATCTTTCCAATCGAAGACGAACTTCGCCGGCGGATCAAAATAGCCAACGGTGCGCAGCGGCCAACTGCGATTGTAGAGATTGAACGACGGGTCAATGGAGCAAAGATCCATGCTCGCTTCGTAATAGGCATCGATGGTGCCGAGATCACGCCAGTAACTCGGCTCTTCGCCTTTCGACGGTATCGGCACACGATTTTTGCGGAAATCATAAGCATAGACGCGCTGGTTCCCGATCAGCTCGGGCAGGATGTCCCGGCCGAAGTCGTGCGTGCTTTCCGGTTTTTCGGCGTTGGCGCTGAGCGCGTCTACGAGGATGTCGTTATTAAACAGATAATTGCCCATCGAGACCAGCGCAAAATTGGGCTCACCGGGAATGGACTTAGGATCTTTTGGTTTTTCACGGAAATCGACGATGCGCCAGTCGCTATCAATTTCGATCACGCCAAACTGGCACGCTTCTTCAATCTTCACGGGCAGGGCCGCGACGGTAACATCCGCGTTTTTCTTTTGGTGCTCATCGATCATCTGGCGCACGTTCATGCGATAGATGTGATCGGCGCCAAATACGGCTACGAGCTTGGGGCTGTGACGCTCCAACAAATACAGATTTTGATAGACTGAATCGGCGGTGCCCTGATACCAATCCTCTCCGGAACGCATTTGCGCCGGCACCGGAGTGACGAAGTGTTCGCCGAGAAAGTCGCTGGTGCGCCAACCGCGATCGAGATGCTCGAGTAATGATTGGGCTTTGAACTGAGTCAGGACATAGATCGACAAGATGCCGGAATTGACAAAATTCGATAGGACAAAATCAATGATTCGATAGCGGCCGCCGAAGGGCACGGCGGGTTTGGCCCGGTGCTGTGTCAGCGGATAGAGGCGCTCGCCACGTCCGCCCGCGAGTACCACGCCTAAGACGTACATCATTTTCCTCTTCTAATTCTCCCCCTAACTCACGAGTTGCCGATACAGGTCCGTGTAATTTTTTGCCGAGCGATTCCAGGAAAAATCCATCCCCATCGCTCGGCGCTGCAGAGCGCTCCAGGCCGGCCGGTTTCGATAAACCGCCAGGCATTCATCGACGGCAGCGAGCAATGCCTCGGGTGTATAAGGTTCAAAAAGAAAGCCCGTCCCCGAGTTTGCGTCCACGTTGCACTGCTGAACAGTATCCTTCAAGCCGCCGACCGCACGCACCACCGGTATGGTACCATACTTTAGGCTGAACATTTGATTGAGACCGCAGGGTTCGTAAAGCGAAGGCATCAGGAAAATGTCGGCACCTGCCTCGATGTGATGGGCCAAAGGTTCGTCGAAGCCGATACGCACCGCAATTTGATCGGGAAAACGCGCCATCGAAGCGAGAAAAAAGTTCTCATAGCGCAGGTCGCCGTTGCCCAGCAGGATTAACTGAACGCCGCGGGCCATCAGAGTGTCCAGCAGGCCTGCAACGAGATCGAAGCCCTTTTGCGGCGTCAGCCGCGAGATCATGCCGATGATAGGCGTGTCTTCCCGGTCTGGAAGGCCCACTATTTGCCTGAGTTTCTCTTTGCAAGCGCTTTTCTGGCTAAGGCTGTTTTCACCGTAGTGATCCGTCAGAAACGGATCTGTCCAGGGATTC
>Ga0075425_100004815_pt1 | contig 13984 bp, 11 predicted proteins | sample SoiMethybrSBSTD4_FD_75300 | JGI IMG/M metagenome (GOLD analysis project Ga0075425, IMG submission 75300) | Bulk soil microbial communities from a Populus tree surrounding site in Tennessee, USA - Soil MetaG P. TD hybrid SBSTD4 | ecosystem: Environmental > Terrestrial > Soil > Tree plantation...
CCCACCGGCACAAGGCCGGTGGTGGCGGTCGCGCCGCCGGTCTCGCTTAGCCGACTAGTCATGTCCCCACCGGCACAAGGCCGGTGGTGGCGGTCGCGCAGCCGGTCTCGCTTAGCAGCTAAAGTGCTGACAAGTTGGATTCGGATGTAACGAGTTTGTATTCGAAAAGAGCGAAGTAGGTCGATGAAGGGTGTCTACAATTGAAGCACATCAACGTTGATTACGAGTCGCCAATCTCGTGAACTGAAGATGTCGCACACGTTCAGTCGTAATTTCGAGCACCAATTGCCGGCTCCGCGAGTCACGTCGAAAGGCAAGCACAAAACCTTCCGCCTGAAATACATTCCCATACACGGGTGACAGACGCGAAGGTTTCCAGCGGTGACGTTCTAGTACCAGTGCGCCATCCCTGACTACGAACTTCCAGGTGACATCCAATTCCGGACTGTAATAGCTTCCTGCCAGTGCCTGCAGCGCGGCGGCAGGTGGCTTTGTCTCGGCTACTCGAGTGAGTTCGGTTATCGGAGAGCCTTCAATGTCTTTAAGGACGCCCCGGGAGCCGTCGCGACGAGTAATAAAAGTGAAAATAAATCGTCGCGGTGCCGCCGTTAGCCGGTAAGCATTGTTACCGAGTGGGCGCAGTTCGAACTTTCCTTCGCCGCCGCCATCAAGAATCAGTTTTCCCTGCTCGTAGAAGAACCGGTTACCCTGCATCGTCTTTTCATCCCAATAGAGACCCGCCAAATCCGCGGCGTTCTCGGGGACGCTACTCCCAGGCGGTGTAGGTGGCGCCGCACTCGAAGATTCCGCCGCGGGAGGCAAGTAGAGATCTGCAACCTGGAGGGCGAGGGGCGTTGGCGCAATGTCGAATGCATTACACAGGACCATAACTGTGATCTGCTCGGCGGGAAAACGGATGAAATCCGCTTTGTATCCAAAATCCGAACCAGCATGACTAATCATCTTGCGCCCGCCGTGTGTTCCTATGAAAAATCCCATACCGTAGCCAAACTCTGAACCGTCGTTGAGCCGGCTGGGTGTGCTCATTTGATTCAGCAAGGCCTCGGTGCCGACTTTGCGCTCGTAGAAATTCGCATCCCATCGAGCTAAATCCTCGACGGACGTGACGACGCCGTTGGGGCCTGGGAACGAGTTGGACGGCCGCGCAGTGCGCAAGTTCGCTGGAGCGTGACCCCAATAACCGGTCGCGCGTTTCGCAATCACCTGATCGATGTCTTCCTGCACCTCCGAGTTCGTCATCCCGAGCGGCGTGAAGATCCGATCGATAATAAAGCGGCGAAATGAAACGCCAGAGACGCGCTCCACAATCATCGCCAGGAACGTATAGCCGCTGCTGTTGTAAGAGAACTCAGACCCAGGCAGGTGATTGAGTGCGCGCTGTCGGCTGATCATCTCGAGAGCGTCCGACTTGTACTGCTCGTCGGTAGTGCGCCAACCGGAAAAGTAGAACAGGTTCCCCAACTCGCGCAGTCCGGACGTGTGATTCAACAGCATTCGGATCGTTATCGTGTGACCGAAGTCTGGCACTTCAGACACGTACTTCCGAATGTCATCATCGAGCTTTAGTTTACCCTCGTTAACAAGCAACAAAACGGCAAGAGCAGTGAATGACTTCGAAGTTGAAGCAACGATGAAATTCGTCTGTGGCGTCAATGGAATTCCCTGCGCTACATCGGCCATCCCATATCCTTTGGCGTAGAGAATCTTTCCCGCTTTAACGACCGCCACCGCGCAGCCCGGCGCATCGGTGCGCGCATAGCCCGAAAAGATCGAATCGACGTGTTCTTCTAACGACTGGTTTCGAGATGGATCCTGGCCGAATGAAATGACCGACGTCAGCACTGGGAAAATGATTGCGATAACAGCAAAAGGCTTTTTCATAGAGCTCAATTCCAAACGGACTTGCCCATAGGCTGCCAGAAGTTAGCAAATGCGGTGGACGCTGTCTTACACGTGCGATGCTTTTTTGACTGCGATTAGCGCGGGATGCGATTAAGCGCACGGAATTCGGTAGGTGTCATTCCGGTGTAGCGTTTGAAGACCCTGGAAAAATGAGCCTGATGTGCGAAGCCGGCACCCAACGCAATTTCTACAAGCGGCATATTCGACGCGGAAAGCTCACGACAGGCAAATTGAACACGAAGTCCGCGCAGGTATTCTCCTAACGTACAGCCGTAGAACTTGCGAAATTCACGAGCCAGATGAACCGGGTGTATATCGACTTGCCTTGCGATGTCGCCGAGCGTGATGCTCTCGGAAGAACGCTCGTGAAGAATTTCTTTGGCCAGAGTTAGCCAACGAGGCAATTTGCGTTCGGGCCGAAGGCGGGAACTTCGTGAAAGCTCGACGATCAGCTCGAGGGTCAACGCTTCCATTGCGAGCATTGAAGCGGTGTCCATTCGACGCATCTCTTTCCGGATTCTGAGCGCCAATAAGGACAGCATTGGTCCACAAAGATGAGCGGTTCGGTTGAGCAGGTTCGATAGTGGATGTAAGGCTTCCAGTCGTTGCGGCTGCACTTCAATGAGAAAGCAACGAGCTCCGGTAGTTCCGTACTCGTTTGCGTGAGCTTCGCCGGCCGGCTTGATGACGATGCTTTGCGAGGTGCACTCGAAGCGATGTCTATCAAGTATCTCGGTAAATGAGCCGTCGATCGTAAAGGCGATATTTGCTAGTTCATGTTCGTGTCGTCGGAGCTTGTGATTTGGCTGATGTGTGGTTTCGGTCAGATCGAACCCGGCGACATTAACGGATCGCAACGTTTTACCGAGAGTAATCGGACTGAACTGCTGGTTGATCATTTGATTGCTCGACCAAGTGACCATCATACTAGTTCGTTATTTGTAGAATCCAGCTGCGTGAGACATGCGCACCAGCGGGGCGCAATATTTGTAGAAACGCAGCCGCCAACGCACCCAGCGCGTGCAATAGTTGTAGAACCCAGCGTGAGCGCTTCTACGCTTCTAGCTCTTCAGTCATCGCTCCACCGGCACGAGGCCGGCGGTGGCGGTCGCGCAGCAGCCAGTCTCGCTTAGCCGACTAGTCATGTCCCACCGACACAAGGTCGGTGGTGGCTGGGATACAAATATTCCACGCATCGGGGTGCCACGTGCCGGCAGCGTTATTCTATAATCCGCTTCGCAAGGAGACCGTGAATGCTCTCGAAACCATTGCTGCAGGCGTCATTAATTTTCATATGTATTTTCATCCTGACCTCCTGTCGGGGATCCCGCGAGCACCATATCCCGATCGAGATCCCTGCGAACGCTTTGTGGGTCGATACCGGCGTCGACGTATCAAACAAGACAGTCCACATAAAATACGTGTCGGGAAACTGGAGCAATGATGCAGGTGCGCACACCTGCGACGGTGAAGGCTTCATCCCCGAGTCCAATGACTTCAGAGATCTCCTTCCCAAACTGATTCTCCCAAACGCGCCTCTGGGCGCGTTGATCGGTAAAACAAACGGCGCGCCTTTTTTCGTCGGCAACACCTACGAGGATCGATCCGGAGAAGGTCACCTTTTTCTCAGTATCAACGACAGGCCGGATTCGCTAAATGACAACACCGGATCGCTTCGGATCGAACTGTGGGTTACAGATTGAAGTGAGTTGAAGAGCCTCGCTTGTCACGAACCAGACCGCGAATTAGTATGCGCTCGCGGAAGCCATCCTCAACCCAACTGAGGTGCTTCTGTCGGGATATCGTTCCGATGATCAGCGCTCAGAAACACAGACGGATCCAGATCACCTTACTTATCCTCGCGGTCGCGGTGTCGCTGGCCTCCCGAGTCTTCGCTCACGAAATCCCAAACGATGTTACTGTTCAGGCCTTTTTGAAGACGGAAGCAAATCGATTGGTGTTGCTGGTTCGAGTTCCGCTGCGAGCTTGTCGCGACACTGAGTTTCCAACTCGAGGGCCTGGATATCTCGATCTGGACCGCGCAGACCAGGCGCTTCGAGATGCGGCGACGGTATGGATATCGGACAATGTCGTGCTGTATGAGAACGACTCGCGTCTGCCGAGTCCAAGAATTGCCGCGGTGCGAGCCTCGCTGGAGTCGGAACGGCTTTTCGATTCATATGACCAGCAGATTTCTCTCATAACCGGCCCTAGGCTCCCGAATGAAACCGAGTTCTACTGGAATCAGGGCTTGCTAGACGTGATGTTCGAATATCCGATCGAATCGGATCGATCCAGGTTTTCGATTCAGCCGAGTCTCAGCGGTCTGGGGCTTCGAGTCGTAAGCGTGTTGAGATTTCTGCCGCCAGTTGGCGCAGTTCGAGCATTCGAGTTCGAAGGCGACCCGGGACTCGTTCGCCTCGATCCGAGCTGGCTCCAAGCTGCGCTGAGCTTCGTTCGCGCCGGGTTCCTGCACATTCTCGATGGCACCGACCATTTGTTGTTCTTGTTCTGTCTGGTGATCCCGTTTCGCCGATTTCGCACACTGGTCAAAATAGTCACCGCGTTTACCGTCGCTCACTCTGTAACTTTGATTGCATCGGCGTACAATGTCGGGCCCGACTCATTCTGGTTTCCTGCGCTGATCGAAACTCTTATCGCGGTTTCGATCGTGTACATGGCGCTCGAGAACATCGTTGGTAGTGAGATCAAACGAAGATGGATGATCGCGTTCGGATTCGGTCTGGTGCATGGCTTCGGGTTTTCATTTGCGCTGAGACAGACTCTGCAGTTCGCCGGCTCGCATCTCTTAACTTCGTTGCTGTCGTTCAACATCGGTGTAGAGTTGGGCCAGCTCATCGTGTTGGCGTTCTTGGTACCGATACTCGAGCTTCTCTTTAAATATGTAGTTGCGGAGCGAATGGGAACCATCATTCTCTCTGCGATCGTCGCGCACACCGGTTGGCATTGGATGATCGAGCGCGCTGACAAGTTGAGACAATACGGTTGGCCAAAAATGACCGCCGCTCAACTTGCAACGGGCATGCGCTGGCTAATGATTCTCGTGGTTTTAGCGGCGGCGATCTGGTTGCTCGGTCTGATCCGCCGCAGAAGTGACCCCGAGCAGGCTACTGCCGAAGCCGCCATCGACTCGGATATGGCAAACGAGCCCGAGTTGGTGATACAGTCCAGCACCAATCCGGAGTCCTGATCGGACAAGGCAAGATCACTAATACGCCCTCCGTCAGGAGGGCGATGTTCCTGTGTCATTAGAAAAGTAGTCGCGGATACATTGCCCTCCTGCCGGAGGGCGACAAAAATATCGCTCGGTTCTATAAACAGTGCCCTCCTGGCGGAGGGTCATCAGTTCTTCAACCAAGGAGAAACGGTTATGCTGCGTTCGAGTCGTATGAAGGCTCTCTTTGTCTCAGCGGTAGTTGGTTTGTTGCTGATCGCCGGTAGCGCCAATTCCCAGGACCCCGGTCCGGTCAACGATCTCCCAAATCCTTACAAGACCGTTGAAGGCTGGGCGAAGCTACCCGAGGGAAGGACCTGGGGTGCGACGAGCGCGGTCGAGATAGATCCCGACGGCAAATCAATTTGGGTCGCTGAACGCTGCGGAGCTAACAGCTGCGCCGGTTCAAATCTTCCGACGGTCCTCAAGTTCGATGAAACAGGCAAACTGGTTAAGAGCTTCGGCGCGGGGATGTTTATCTTTCCGCACGGCATCTACGTCGACAAGCAAGGGAATGTTTGGGTGACCGATGGCATCCCGCCCGGCGCCGCAAATCAGCCCATCGCCGGGAAGGGTCACATCGTTGTCAAATTCAGCCCTGAAGGTAAAGTCCTGCTGACTCTCGGAAAGGCCGGAGTCGCCGGCGACGGTCCGGATACTTTCAATCAACCTTCGGATGTGATCACCGGAGCCAACGGAGACATCTTCGTAGCCGATGGCCACGGCGGCAACACCAACGCGCGAATAGTCAAGTTCGACAAAGATGGAAAGTTCATAAAGAGCTGGGGGAAAAAGGGAACTGGGCCCGGCGAGTTCGACACACCTCATAGTCTCGCGTTGGATTCGCGAGGCCGGCTGTTTGTCGCGGACCGCAATAACAATCGAATACAAATCTTCGATCAGGATGGAAAGTTTCTGGAGGAGTGGAAGCAGTTCAGCAGGATCAGCGGTTTGTACATTCGCAACGACGTGTTGTACGCAGCTGACTCTGAATCAAACACCGCGCGCCATCCGGGTTGGAAACGGGGAATCCGAATCGGAAGCGCGAAAGACGGCAAGGTCACCGCGTTTATTCCGGATCCGGAATCAAACCCGGATCGCGCTGCGACCAGCGCCGCTGAAGGAGTCGCCGCGGACGCCAAAGGCAACATCTACGGCGCCGAAGTAGGCCCTCGAGCGCTCAAACGCTACGAGAAAAAATGATTTCCAATAGGTCGAATAGGTCATATGTGTCCTATTGGTCCTGTCGCGGAGGTTTCGATGCAAAGATGCGTTGTAATAATTCTGCTGCTACTGGCGTCGCCGCTCGCGGTCCAGGCGCAGAGTCCCGCGCCGGAAATCAAAGTAAATGCGAGCGTTGATTTTCTTAAGCCACCGCCCGATATCCATTTTGGCGAGGTCTCCGGGGTCGCGGTCAATTCAAAGGGTCACATCTTTGTTTTTTCGCGTGGCGGAACGATCGGGCCGGCCTACGCAGCCGCTGCCGCTCAACTGTTCGAGTTCGGACGCGACGGAAAATTCATCCGCGAGATCGGCAAGAACCTCTATGGCTGGTCGTACGCTCATACGGTGCGAATCGACAAGGATGACAACATCTGGGCAGTCGATAAAGGCTCGGACATGATCATCAAGTTCAACCCGGAAGGCCGGGTGGTGATGGTCTTCGGTCGCAAGAAAGAAGCTTCCGATGAAGCCGTTCCGTGGACTCGAGTCACACCGCCTCGACCGGCAATCGACGGACTGTTTCGACAGCCGACCGATGTAACCTGGGATACAGAAGGCAACATCTTTATCAGCGATGGCTATATCAATTCACGGGTGGCGAAGTTCGACAAAAACGGCGCGTGGGTGAAACAGTGGGGCGATCGCGGCAATAAGCCCGGCGAGTTTAACACGCCTCACAGCATCGCGTCGGACGCGAAAGGAAACATCTACGTCGCGGATCGCGGGAATCGGAGGATTCAGGTGTTTGATCCGAACGGAACCTTTATTCGAGCGATGACCATCGATGTGCCTTTTGATCCGGCGACGCGTCCTGCTCAAGGGAACATGCCGTCGCCCGAAGCGGCAGCTGCGCAGAACGGCGCGCCGTGGGCTATCTGCATAACCCCAGGTCCAAATCAGTTTTTGTATTCATCGGACGCGTATCCTGGCCGGTTGTACAAGCTGACTTTGGAAGGGAAAGTGCTCGGCGTGATCGGGTCCTCGGGCAAGCAGCTGAAGCAGTTTGGCTGGATTCACGAAATCGCGTGTCCGTCCGAGAACGAGATTTATGTTGCTGAACTGCTGAACTGGCGAGTCCAGAAGTTGACGTTGCATCCTGATTCAAAACAGACCGCGAGTCGATGAAGGACTCAAACAGATACCAACCGACCAGTCGGACAGTATGACTGTCAGAGCGATTGGTTTTAATAGACTTTGACCAGTATTGGTGCTACATTTGGCGAAATAAGACAGCCTCAGACACCTATCAAGGAGGAGTCTGATATGAACACCAGGTGGAAAGTCGCGAGCGTATCGCTAGTCGCTGCGGTGCTCTTTGTCTTCGCATCGGGAGGCGCCACCGCCGACTCCAACGAAGGCGCTGTTCCGGTCAAACCGACCTTCACCAAAGACATATTGCCGATTCTTCAGAAGTCGTGTCAGGACTGTCACCGGGCCGGGGCAATGGCTCCGATGTCGCTGTTGACTTACGAAGATGCTCGCCCGTGGGCACGCTCGATCAAGGAGAAGGTTGTATCTCGCTACATGCCGCCTTGGCACATCGATCGTACCGTCGGTGAATATGATCCCGATCCTTCGTTGAGTGATGCTCAGATCGCGACCATAGTGAAGTGGGTCGATAGCGGCGCGCCGAAAGGTGATGCTAAAGATGCTCCGCCGCCGCGAGTGTTTCCTCCGGCAAATTCCTGGGTGTTTGGCGAAGAACCCGACCTCGTCGTAACAAGCTCCGGGTTTACGGTTCCTGGTGTGGCTGCCGATCAGTATCCAAAGATCGATGTTCCGACCGGGCTTACCGAAGACCGCTACGTCAAATGGATGCAGGTGATACCGGAAGATCCGAAGGTGCTTCATCACGTGCTGATCTACGCGCTTCAAAGCGAATCGGCGACCGGTGCTGTCCTCGGCGATGCGCGCCGTGGTCCGGGAACAAGCGGCCGTCCAAATAACACCTCACTGTTGACCGAATATGCGCGAGGCAACGACGGTGACATCTTTACAAACGGCACCGCAAAACTTTTGAAAGCCGGATCCAAACTGCGATTCAGCTTCCATTACCATCCAAACGGCGAGAAGTCGGTCAACGAACACGCCAGGATCGGTTTCAAGTTTTTCCCCAAGGGCTACACTCCGAAGTATCTGATTTCGACGAAAGGCATTTCGTCGCCGGCGACTCTGGCGATTCCGCCTGGAGAAGCTAATGCGCGGAGTGACGCGTACTTCCGGCTGGACGAACCGGCTCGCTTAGTGAGCTTCCAGCCTCATATGCACTATCGCGGGAAACGGATGACCCTCGAGGCGATTATGCCGAACGGAGAAGTCGAGCTGCTGACCGATGTCGCGCATTTTGTGTGGACGTGGCAGATCACTTATGCGTACAAGAACGCTCCGCCATTTCCGAAGGGTACCGTTTTGCATATGACGGCGTATCACGACAACTCAGCGGGGAACAAAGAGAATCCCGATCCAACGGCGTTCATCGGCTGGGGAGATCGCACGATCGATGAGATGAACATCGGGTGGCTCGATTTTTATTACATCACCGATCAGGAATACGCGGAGCTTCTAAAGGCTAAGAGCCGCTCGAAAGAAACTGCTACTCGATAGGAGTCGAGAAGCACGTCGAGACAAGTTTTGAGTTCGCCAAGAGGTCGATGTTTGTAGTGTGAGCCCGAAAGAGTGAGCCCTCCCTCAGAGAGGAATGTTTGTAGTCTCGAGGCGCGAAAGAGTCCATCCTCCGTCAGGGCAACGATGTTCTCACCGAATTTCTACTGGCCTGATGGCGTGAAGAGGGCTGATCCGGTGATTTCCCAGATCCAATTTTCTTACTCATGCTACATCGACTCCTTTTGACCGGGGCGCTCATAGTCGTGGTCGGCTCCCTCGCGAGCGAGGCCGCAGCGCAACCCTCGCAGCCCATCTATCTTCAGTACGACGGCTTCGTCAGAAACAAGGACGGCACCTTCACCCTCTCCTTCGGGTACTTCAATCTCAATCACGTCGACGTCAGAATCCAGCCGGGCGACGATAATAGCTTCAACCCGTCGCCTGCCGACAGGAATCAACCGGTGCTGTTTCTGAAAGGCAGACACCGATTCGCGTGCAGCATCGTCGTTCCCGCCGACTATGACGGTAAGATTCAATGGTCGATCCGGTTTGCAGGTAAGACGTATACGACCACCGCAAAGACTCTCGATCCGCTGTATGAGTTGGAGCTTGCCAGCGAGAAACGAGTAATTGCCGGGCTCGATTTTTCGACCGCCGCCAAAGGTGTTTGCGTCAATCGCGCTCCGGCGATCCAGGTAATAAACCCACAAGCGGACGTCAACGCCGGCGCCGATACAGTGGGAGCGACTTCGTTCGCGACTCGGATGGGTCAGGAGGTCTTACTGAACGGCAGTGTTGAGGATGATGGCTTACCGAGGGACAGCAAGGTGACGGTCGCGTGGAAGATGGTGAGCGGTCCGGGGACGGTCACATTTTCAGATCCGAGCGAAGCGATCACCCGAGCTCGCTTTTCAGCTGCCGGCGTCTATGAGCTCGAGTTGTCGGCTTCGGATACCGAGCGAACGAACTCGTTGAAGATCAAGGTTACTGTTGCTCCCTCCGAAGAAAAAAAGTAAGTCCTTCGAGACATCATTCCAACCATCACGATACCCACAACGTCAGAAGGTGTGAAAAATCACCTCCACCCCAGCGGGGGTGGCATATTTGTAGAAAGGGACTCGCAGGGAATCCGCACCCCAGCGGGGTGCTATATCCCTCCTTTCCAATCGGCCAAGTTGTTTCAAGGGCGCAGATTTCTCTTAATGCAGAGAATATTGCACTCCGCTGGAGTGCGGGTGCCACGACGACCGCTTCTACAAATATGCCACCCCGCTGGGGTGGAGATGATTTTTTCACACCTTCTGAACGTTGTGGGTATTGTCGTTCTGAAGTTGTGGATATTGTTTAGTCGGGAGTGAGTGATGCATCGCTCGCAGGTTGAAATTCAAGACCCCACACCTGAAAGTTGTGGGTGTTTGACGGGCGATCAACTCTTCTTAAACAACCTCGACCAGAACCCGCCCTTTGGCGCGTTCGGATTCTTCTTAGCCTCATCGCTCACATAAGAGTCCGGATCTGCGATGATCAACTGCAGCACGTCGGTGGGAGTCTTTTCGTTATGAGCTACGCCCCATCTCACATAATTTACGGGATCATTCGCCAGGCTCGCCAGATTCGGCAGGGGAACATTGATGTTCTCCGCTACCGCCATCCGCACCGACGGAACCGTGTCGGTCGATAGGGCGTTCAGAGTTTCCGTCGGGGTCCGCAAATTGTCGGCAACCGCCTCCCTGACATCGCCCGATCCATCGAGCGCAAGGCGCTGGAGCACCTCAACCGATTTTGTCGCGGTAGCAATTGTGAGTCTGGAACTCGGACAGTGTTCGACGAGCAGCAGCAGGTCTTCGGTGGTGAGATCTCTCGCCCAGTCCTTTTCGATCCGGAGATCGTAGTTGCCCTGGGCGATTTCGTCGCGGTTGGTATTTATGAATTTGACGAAGTCGTCCCAGTCCTCGGGGACAAAACTCGTCTTGGCTGCTTCTTCCATATTTGCGAACCAGTGCTTGGAACTTGCCGGTCCGCCTCGTGCCAGCGTGATCCCTCTTAGCAGTTACTATACCGGGAATCGCCAAATCGCAGTGCCTGGCACCGCAAATCCGGGAATCGCCAAATCGCAGTGCCTGGCACCGCAAATCCGAGAATCGCAAAATAGCAGTGTCCGGCACCGAGAACGTCGAAACGTCAGAGATTCTCGATGATCGCCGAGGCGAATTCGCTGGTCGTTAGTTTCGTCGCGCCTTCGGTCTGCCGATGAAGATCGTAGGTCACCCGTTTCTGCTGAATCGTCTTGGTCAACGCAGAGATGATCGCGTCGCTTACTTCGCGCCATCCCATATGTTCGAACATCATAACTCCGGACAGAATTACCGATGACGGGTTGACCATATCCTTGTCGGCATACTTAGGCGCCGTTCCATGAGTTGCCTCGAACACCGCCGCTTCGTCCCCGATATTGGCTCCTGGAGCCATTCCCAGGCCGCCGACCTGCGCCGCGGCCGCATCCGAGAGATAATCGCCGTTCAGGTTTGGCGTCGCCAGGATCGAGTACTCGTCTGGCCTGATCAAAATCTGCTGGAAGATCGAGTCAGCTATTCGATCTTTTATCAGTACTTTGTTTTTCCATTCGCCGCTTCCGTGAGATCCCCAGATTGCCGCGAGAGTTTCCTTGACCTCGTCGACTGCAGCGGCGCGCTGCTTTTCGGACATCTGATCGAATCCGGGCTCGATCAGCCGCGCGTTTGCCTCATCGCTGATCTCTGGATTCTTCTCACGATTATCGAGGATCCAGGTCTCTCGTTCGGTGACGATCAGATTTCTGAATTCCTCTTTCGCCAGCTCATAGCCCCAGTCCCTGAATGCGCCCTCGGTGAACTTCATTATGTTGCCTTTGTGCACCAGGGTAACCGATGGATGGCTGAAGTCGAGCGCGTACTGGATGGCGCGTCGCACCAGCCGTTTTGTTCCGGTCGGAGAGATGGGTTTTATGCCGACACCGCTGTCGGTCCGGACTTTGTAGCCGAATTTCTCATTCAGAAGGGAGATGATTTCGCTGGCGCGCTCGGTACCTGAAGCGAACTCGACGCCGGCGTACACGTCTTCGGTGTTCTCTCGAAAGATCACAACGTCGACGTTCTCAGGCTGCTTGACCGGGGAAGGCACGCCGCTGAAGTAACGAACTGGTCGAACGCAGGCATACAGATCGAGCACCTGGCGAAGGGTGACGTTCAGGCTTCGAATACCGCCACCGACCGGCGTTGTCAGGGGTCCCTTGATCGCGACCACGAACTCGGCGATGGCTTTGACCGAATCGTCGGTCAGCCACTCGCCGAACTGGTTAAACGCCTTTTCACCGGCATATATCTCGTACCAAACGACTCGACGAGCGCCGGCGTAAGCCTTATGAACGGCCGCATCAAAAACTCTCTGCGACGCGCGCCAAATGTCGCGTCCGGTGCCGTCGCCCTCGATAAACGGGATAATCGGGTTGTCGGGCACATTGAGCTTCATCCCGTGAACGGTAATCTTTTGACCGTCGGCGGGAACTTCTATACCATTGAACGTCGCCATGACCCAGCGATCCTCCTCAATTCGCGTGTGCGCGAATGCGGTCGCAATGTAACAATCGCGTTAGAGGAGTGTCAAGATTCGGTGCCGAAAGGCAAAAGCTTGAGTCAAGCCACAACTCGCCGAGCTTTTAGTGATCGCGACGCGGGAACACTGACCGAACGAAATGGTAGAGAGAAAAAAGGACACGGATCCGATCGATGAAGATGATCCGATCGATGACGAGTCGATCGAAGAGATCCACAGGCGGCTTCAGCAATCCGGCGCAGCCAATCTAACCGCCGAACCGGGCACTCCAAATGCCTGGGACCGGGTCAAGCTCGCCCGCCATCAAAACCGTCCCTACACGCTGGATTACATTGAGCTGCTGTTTACCGAATTCTGCGAGATCCACGGCGATCGACGTTTTGGGGACGACCCGGCAATGGTGACTGGATTCGCTCGGTTTAATGACGAGCCCTGTGTTGTCATCGGTCATCAGAAAGGGCGAACCACCAGACAGCGCCAACATCGCAATTTCGGCATGCCCAAACCCGAGGGCTATCGCAAAGCACTGCGTGTAATGAAGCTCGCAGAAAAATTTCATCGCCCGGTCATTACAATGATTGATACTCCCGGAGCTTATCCTGGGATCGATGCCGAGGAACGCGGCCAGGCTGAGGCGATCGCTTACAATCTTCGCGAGATGGCGAAGCTGCGAGTGCCGGTCATCGTAGCGGTACACGGAGAGGGTGGATCCGGCGGAGCGCTGGCGATCGGATTGGGCGACCAGGTGCTGATGCTCGAGAATGCGATTTACTCGGTGATCTCACCCGAATCGTGCTCGGCGATCTTGTGGCGGGATCAGGAGCACGCCGAGGATGCCGCCAGAGCTTTGCGATTGACCGCGCCCGATCTGCTTGAATTCGGACTCATCGATCAAATCGTGCCCGAGCCCCAGGGCGGCGCGCATCTCAACCCCGAAGAAGCCGGAAGCTTGTTGAGCCAGTCGCTGACAACTGCTCTGAAGGCAGTACGCGACTTGAGCTCCGATGAGCTAATCGCTCGACGATATGACAAGTTTCGCAAGATGGGCGAATTCGTCGAATAGGACCCATAGGTATAGGACACATAGGACCTATTTACCACTGAACCAAGAACCCGGAACCCGGAACTCGAAGCCCGAAACCATCCTATGACATTCGATTGCTTCTTATTCGATTTCGACGGCACGCTCGCTTATTCGGAGAATGCATATCGAGTTTCGTTTCTGCACTCAATTGAGCGCCACACCGGAGTGTTGCCGAACGATGTGGAGTTTCGAGACTTTTGGAACGTCACTCCCCACGAGGTGCTGAAGCGATACGGCGAAGAGCTCCTCGACGAAATGTTTGCAAGCTTTGAAGAACACTATTACGCAAACCATCATCAACATTTGGTAGCTTATGACGGCAT
>Ga0075425_100004817_pt1 | contig 13982 bp, 11 predicted proteins | sample SoiMethybrSBSTD4_FD_75300 | JGI IMG/M metagenome (GOLD analysis project Ga0075425, IMG submission 75300) | Bulk soil microbial communities from a Populus tree surrounding site in Tennessee, USA - Soil MetaG P. TD hybrid SBSTD4 | ecosystem: Environmental > Terrestrial > Soil > Tree plantation...
TTCGGCGGCTGGCTGGCGATGATCGCGCGCAACCGCACGGTCGATTTCCACCGGCGGCGCAGCCACCGCAAGACGACGCCGCTCGAGACCGAGGTGGCGGTGTCGGATCCGGATCGCGCGGAGCTCGAGGAGCTGCTCGCCGCGATCCGCGGGCTGCCGGCCACCTACGCCGAGACGCTGGTCCTGCGGCTGGTCGAGGGGATGAGCGGACCGGAGATCGCGGCGCGGGTGGGAATGAAGCCGGAGTCGGTGCGGGTGAACCTGCACCGCGGGATGGCGATGCTGAGGGAGCGGCTGCGCGGAGAGCGGTCATGAAGAGCGGTGATTACCTGTGGGATCGGTCGGGCGATCCGGATCTGGATGTGGTGAGGATGGAGAAGCAGCTGGCCTCGCTGCGGCTCGGCGCCGACGAGATCGACCTGCTGGTGCGCGCCGAAAGGCCGGTGCGGCGGGCGCGGCGGCCGGTGCGGTTCGTCGGGGCCGGCATCGCTGTTGCGGCCGCTGCGGCTGCCGTGCTGGTGCTGTGGCCGCGCGATGACGCTCCTCCGGGATCGGGGTCGGGATCGGGATCGGAGTCGGGATCGGAGTCGTGCACCGGCTCGGACACGAGTCTGGCGGTGCGAATCGAGGGAAAAGATCCGCGCGACACGCTGCTCGCGGTCGGCGAGTGGCTCGAGATCGGCGAGGGCTCGCATGCGCTCCTCGATCTCGCCGGGCTGGGCGAGGTGCGAGTCGGCCCGGACAGCCGGGTGCGCGTGACCTCCTTCCGCGACGACGAGAAGCGGCTCGAGCTGGCGCGCGGCGCCCTGCACGCCGTGGTCAGCGCTCCGCCGCGCCTGTTCCTGGTCGATGTGCCGTCGGCCACCGCGGTCGACCTCGGCTGCGAGTACGAGCTGGTGGTCGACGAGCACGGCGCAGGCACCTTGCGCGTCGAGCTCGGCGAGGTCGCGCTCGAAGGGCATGGACGGTCCTCGCTCGTGCGCGCCGGCTCCATCGCCGAGACCCGGCCTGGTCACGGTCCCGGCACCCCGTACCGGGACGGCGCGCCGCCTGCGCTGATCGCCGCCCTGCGCAGCTTCGACTTCGAGCACGGCGGCCGCGCGGCGCTCGACGGAATCCTGGCGGCCTCCGGCGCCGGCGACCAGGCCACGCTCGAGCACCTGCTCGATCGCACGAGCGGGTCGGACCGCAGGCGGGTCGCCGATCGGCTCGCGGCGGTCGGCAAGAAGAAGCGCGTCAGCGACTGGTGATCGCCGGACGCCGCGCGCTCGCGATCGCCACCGTCACCATGAGCGCGGCCTGCGCGATGCTGCCGGCGAACAGGTACAGCGTCACCTGGTGGGCGCCGCTCGGGTCGAGGATGAAGTACCAGCCCGGGTTCCAGCTCGACGCCACGCTGGCCACCAGCCACACGAGCTTGCCGATGGCGCCGCCGATGGCAAGCGCCGGCTCGGCCGGGTGTCCGCGCAGGACGACGGTGGCCACACTGACCGCGGTGAAGAGGAGGACGGCGACCGCCTCCGCCACCACCAGCAGACCCTCGCCGCCGACGTAGGCGACCGAGCTCGGCGACACCTCCGGCACGCCGTCCGTGTTCGACAGGTACAGGAGGTGATCGGCGAACGACCAGATCGAGGCGAGTCCGAGCACGCCGACCACGACCCCGACCGCGATCGCGGCCACCTCGAGGCCGGTCGGCGCGCGCTTCTCCGACATACCCGTCGATTCTAGTCGGCCTCGGCCAGGAGCGTGTAGATGCGGCGGCGCGCCTCCTTGAGGATGTCGAGCGCCTTCTGCATCCGCTCGCGCGAGCCGAGCCGCGCCACCTGCATGACGGCGGCGCCGAGCTGGAGCGACGCCTCGCGCAGGCCGACCACCTCCTCGCCGACCTCGCCGGCCACCTCTTCCCATGGCGGCGGCCCCTCGGCGCGCCCGGCTGCCTCGCGGCGCCCGGCGTCGGTGAGCGCGAAGGTCCGCCGGCCCTCCACCTCGCTGCCACTCACCATCCCCTCGTCCTCGAGCATCTGCAGGGTCGGGTAGATCGATCCCGGGCTCGGGCGCCACACGCCGCCGCTGCGCGACTCGAGCTCGCGCATCAGCTCGTAGCCGTGCATCGGCCGCTCGCCGAGCAGCTCGAGGATCGCGGCCCGGAGCTCGCCGCGCCGGGCGCGACGCCCGTGCCAGCCGGACGGACCGTGGCCGAAGAAGGGCGGCGGGCCACCGCCGAAGGGCGGCGGGCCGGGCGGAAACGGCGGCGGCCCGCCTCCGAACTCACCGCGGCCGAAACCGCCGCGCCGGCCGCGGAAGCGGCCGCCGAAGCGTCGAAGCGGCTCCCCGGGATCCCACGGCCCATCGCTGTCGTGTCTCATCATCATTCCTCCAGAACGACCTATTGCGATATACCGTAATACATCTCTTCCGTCCGCGCAAGCCCGGCGGCTCCGGTAGCCTGCAACCTCTGGCCGTCACGGCGGATGTGGCCGAGATGGCGCGCCCGCCAGCCGGCACGCGGTCTGCTTCTGGCTGTCCGGTGGCGCGCCTGCTTGCCGCCCTCGCCGTCCTCCTCCTGGCCGCCGCTCCCGCGAGCGCCGGCGGCACCGGTACGCGCGCGCGCATCCGCATCGAGGTCGCCCGCGACCACCGCGACCGCCTGGTCCGCGCCGGCCGGATCGACGAGGCGCGCGCGGTCTCGCGCCAGCTCGGCCGCCTCTACCGCCGGGCCGGCAAGCCGGTCGAAGCGGAGTGGGCGCGCCTGTTCGCCGACGAGTGGCGCCTCGAGCGCGAGGCGCAGAACCGCGGCCCGCTCCTCGCCATCGCGCCGGCCGATCGCCTGCGGATCGCCGAGATCGAGGAATCGATCGCCTCGCAGGCGCGACCCTCGGCGCGCCGGCTCGGCCGGCTGGCCGCGCTGTACGAGCAGAGCAACCTCCTGCAGGAAGCGGCCTGGGCGCACGCGTCCGCCGGCCGGCCCGACCAGGCCCGGCGGCTCGAGCGCCGGCTCCAGCGGATCCTGTCCGGGCCGATCGTCCAGCTCCACACCGTGGTCATCGACGACCGGCGCCTGACGCTCGCCGAGCTCGAAGGTGGAATCTTTGCCGTTTTCAAGCCGAAGCAGGAGGTCTGGCGCCCGGACCAGAGCGAGCTCCCCGAGGTGGACACCTATCGCATCGATCGCCTGCTCGGCGTCGGCCTCGTCCCGGTCACCGTCGCGCGCACCGGAGCGCGCGCGATCGATGGACGCGAGGGCTCGCTGCAGTACTTCTTCAAGTATGGCCAGACGCGCAAGCAGCTCGGCACCAGCGCCCGCGCGGCACAGAGCGCGCGCATGCGCGACCTCCGCACGCTGGTCGCCGACTGGGACGGTCACTCCGGCAACGCCTTCGTCCTGCCGAGCGGCCGCGAGGCCGCGCTGGACAGCACGCAGTCCTTCTCGCTCCACAGCCCGACGCCGCGCAGGCTCGAGGACCCGGAGCTGGCGGCCGCGCTGCGGTCGATCGATCGCCGCGCCCTTCGCCGCGCGGTCGGCGCGCCGCTGGCCAACCGCCTCCTGCGCTACTGGCAACCGCTGATCGAGCGGGCGCCCCTTGAAAGCCGTGGTCCAGCTCTCGAAACGATCGGACGCTGAACCAGGGCATCAGCAGCGCGAGGGGATCTCCCTTCGCCCGTCGACTGTCAACTTTAGAAATTCAGATACTTGGATGACATGCCAGAGTGGTCTGACCATTGCACAGGCCCCTGCCCATGCGGTGTCAATGGCGCTCGATCCTGATCGGCGCCGTCTGGGGGCTCAGCTGGTCATGCGCCTACGACGGCGATGTGCTCGATGACGACGTCGATGACGACGATGTCGTCGCGGAGGTGAAGGTCGATCCCGGGATCGACGAGGAGTTCGGCGCCGATGTCGACGTCGCCGAGATCCGCGGAGGTCGCGCGCGCAACGACCACCCGGAGATCGGCGAGATGTTCCAGCACATCAACGGGCCGAACGCGTGGTTCCGCTGCACCGCCACCCTGGTCGATCGCAAGATCGCCATCACCGCGGGCCACTGCGTCGAGTACAAGAACCAGGATCGCGCCGGCAACTACGGCTACCTCGAGATCAAGACGCCGACCTCGTCCGGCGGCCTGCAGATTCGCCACTACACGATCAACGGCTATCACAACTTCGACGGCAAGCCGCACAACGTCCTCGGGGATCCGGACGACGTCGGGCTCATCCGTCTCAGCAAGGCGGTCCCGTGCAGCGTCGCGCACCCCGCCCACCTGAGCCGCGACGGACCGCCGACCGGCACCGTGGTGTCGCGCTGGGGCTTCGGCGTGTGCGGCTCCGAGGCGGACCGCAAGCGGGTCAGGCATTTCCGGCGCGGCAGCAAGACCGCGATGCTGTGCCCGGGCGACTCCGGCGGACCGACGCTCGATCCGGACGGCGCCGTCTACCAGATCAACAGCGGCCACCGGATCGACGGCGACATGCAGGACGGCGTCGCCCGGGTCGGCAAGGAGTGGAACGGAATCACGCGCGTGATGGACGAGTGGGGCCGCGCGGGGAGGTGTGACTGATGTACGCACGACAGGTTTCGCTTTCCCTCGCCCTCTGCCTGGCGGCCTGCGGCACCTCGGTCGGCGGTCAGGGCGCCGGCGACGACGACGACGACGACGGCGGCCTCGACATCGACGTGGCCGACGGCACGAGCGGGCTGCACGCGACCACGACGGTCGACGGCGAGGAGATCGTCATCGACGCCACGGTCGAGACCCAGCCTGACCAGGCGCCCGACGAGCCGGCGTACCAGGAATTCCTCATCCTCACCATCAAGGGGGCCGACGACCCGCCGTACGCCGAGTGGAAGCTCGGCATCGTCACCGACGTCCTGACCGGTCGCTACGCCGGGCTCGCCTTCGGCGACCAGTCGATCACCTCGAGCGCGCAGTTCACCGAGCTGGCATCCGGCAAGGTGGGGACCGTTCTGAGCGAGGTCTCGAGCCGCGCCGCGGTCGACCTCGCAGCCGACCAGGTCCCGGACGACGCGAGGCTGTACCTCGCCAGCGTGGCGGACGTCGGTCCCTACCTCCAGGCCCTGCCGACCATCATGGGCGGCTTCGACGCGGTCTGCGGCGACGGCGTCTGCTCGGTCGACGAGACCGACGAGAACTGCCCCGAGGACTGTGGCTGCGCCGCGGAAGAGGGCACCTGCGGCGGGGTGGCGCCGTTCGGCTGCTACTGCAGCGATGATTGCGCCGCGACCGGCGACTGCTGCGTCGATGCCTGTCAGACCTGCGGCGCCGGCTGCCCGCCGTGCGGCGACGACCAGGTCCCGTGCGGCGACTCGTGCACCAACGCCATCAACGCCTGCAACGGCACGCCCGAGTGCCCGGACGGCGAGGACGAGGCGCACTGCAACAGCGGCGCCTGCGGCGCCGGCCAGCTCGCCTGTGACGACGGCACCTGCATCGAGGTCTACCAGTTCTGCGACGAGGTCAACGACTGCGCCGGCGGCGAGGACGAGCTCTGCGAGTGCGCCTTCTGTGACCCCAGCGGATAGCCTCAGCCGGCGCGCAGGATGTCGGTCAGCGCGCGGCGCGCGTGGACCGGCAGGACCTTCCGGCGGTACGGCGCCTCGTAGGGAACGTTCTCGAGCGGCTTGCCCTGCTTCTCGCAGATCTCGCCGAGGATGCGGCGCACTTCCGGATCGTCGAGCCGGCGGCCGACCAGCGGCGACGTGTTCAGGAGCTTGGGGCGCGCGGCGAGGACGCCGAGGCAGACCAGGGCGCGCGTGATGTGCGCGTGCAGCGAGTCGTCGTCGAGGTCGAAGCGGAGCGCGACCGAGACGAGCGGGAAGTCGATGCTGCCGCGCACCGTCCACTTGCGGTAGGCGGTGCGCCACGGCCTGAGCGGCAGCGGCACGCGGATCTCGGTGCAGACCTCGTTCGGCTCCTTCTTGATGTGGGAGACGCCGTCGGTGTCGTAGTAGTCGCCGATCGCCACCTCGCGGTCGCCGCCCGGCCCGACCAGCACCACCCGCGCCTCGAGCGTCGTGAGCACCGGGATGCAGTCGGAGCTCATCGCGGCCACGCAGCTCTTCCCGCCCGGTACCACGTGACACACCGTGCCGCCCGCCTTCAGGCATCCGCCGATCGCCGAGCGCCAGAACTCGGACTGGTTGACGTAGCGACACCGGGTGTCGAGGTGGACGTTGCCGCCGATGGTGCCCATGTTCCTGAGGAGCGGGCTCGCGACGATGCCGGCCGCCCTCGCCAGGCTGGGAAAGCGGCCCGCCACCTCGGGGTGACGCGCGAGGTCGGCCAGACGCACGCCGGCGCCGATGTGCATGACACCGCGCGCGCGGTCGACCGACAGCGTGTCCAGCCCGCGCACGCGCGACAGGCTCACCAGCACCGGCGGCCGGTCGAGCCGGTGCTTGAGGTTGGGCAGGATGTCGGTGCCGCCCGCCACCAGCCGCGCGCCCGGCCGGTTGAGCGCCATCACCACGCCTTCCACCGTCTCCGGCGTCACCACGTCGAATGTCGGCAACCTGAGCATCAGCGCTTGTGCGGCCTGAGCGTGCCGGCCTCCTCGAGCTGGCTGCGCGCCTCGATCGCGCTCAGCACCCGCGCCGGCGAGAACGGGGTCGCGTTCATCCTGACGCCGACCGCGTCGAAGATGGCGTTCGAGATGGCCGGGATGATCGGGTGCAACGGCCCTTCGCCGGCCTCCTTGGCGCCGTACGGCCCCTGCGCGTCGGCCGCCTCGACGATCATGGAGATGATCTCCGGCGTGTCCGGGAAGGTCGGGATGCGGTAGTCGAGCAGGCTCGGCCCGGCGTGGACCCCGTTGTGCGCCGGATCGACCCCGTGCACCTCCATGATCGCCTCCGCGAAGCCCATGTAGACGCTGCCCTCGATCTGGCCCTCGACGATGCGCGGCGAGAGCGCCTTGCCGCAGTCGTGGGCGACCCAGACCTTGAGCACCGTCACGACACCCGTCTCGGGATCGACATCCACCTCCGCCACGTGCGCGGTGAACGAGTACGCCGGCGACGCGCCGATGGTGCCGCCGCGGTACTCGCCGTGCCGGTCCTTCGGGGTGTCGTAGTTGCCGACCGCCGCCAGCAGGCCGTGGTCGCCCTCGGCCATCTCGAAGGCCTCGGCGAGGGTGATCTGCCGCTCGGGATCCTCGATGTCCTGCGCGCGGCCCTGGATGAGGCTGACCCGCTTGACCGGGATCTCCCAGCGCGTCGCGACCGATCCGCGCACCTTGTCGGCCAGCTCGCGCGCCGCCGCCAGGCAGGCGTTGCCCACCATGAGCGTGATGCGCGACGAGTAGGCACCGAGATCCACCGGGCAGAGATCGCTGTCGGCGCTGAGCACGCGGATGTCGGCGAGCTCCATGCCCAGCTCCTCGGCCACGATCACTGCCAGCATCGTGTTCGAACCCTGCCCGATATCATTCGCGCCGCTGAACACGCGCGCCCGCCCGCTGCGGTCCAGCGTCACCTGCACCGCCGCCTGCGGCATCTTGTTCGGGTAGACCGCGTAGTTGGTCCCGCTGATGTAGGTCGACCCGGCCACCCCCAGCCCGCGCCCGTACGCCAGCTTGCCGTACCGCTGCTTCCACCCGCTCGCCGCCTCCACCCGCGCCAGGCACTCGAGGAAGCCATTCGAGCCCACCGCCAGCTCGTTGACCGTCCTGGTGTCGGCGCCGATGTCGTTTCTCCGCCGCAGCTCGATCGGATCGATCCCGAGCTTCTCGGCCGCCTTGTCGAGCTGGCACTCGATGGCGAAGCGCGGCTGCACGCTGCCGTGGCCGCGCTTGGGCCCGCAGGCCGGCTTGTTGGTGTAGGCCCGCCAGCTGTCGAACTTGTAGGCCGGGAACCGGTACGGCGCGCACAGGAGCTGTCCCGAGTAGTAGGTCGTCACCAGGCCGAAGCTCGAGTACGCGCCGCCGTCGATGATCGTCTTGGCCGCAACCGCGGTGATCGAGCCGTCCTCCTTGAAGCCGGTCCGGTACCGCATCTTCATCGGGTGGCGGCCGCGGTGGCTGTAGAAGACTTCCTCGCGCGTGTAGAGGATCTTCACCGGCCGGCCGGTCATCATGGCCAGCCTGGCGACGCAGAACTCGAGGTCGAACGGCTCGCTCTTGCCGCCGAACGCACCGCCGAGCGGCGGCTGGATGACCCGGATCCGGCTGGCCGGCATCTCGAGCACCCTGGCCAGCTCGCGGTGAAGGTAATGAGACACCTGGGTCGCCGACCACACGGTCAGGACGCCGCTGACTTCCAGGTTTGCCAGCGCGCAGTGCGGCTCGATCGCCGTGTGCGTTGTGCCCTCGAAGAAGTACTCGTCCTCGATCAATAGATCCGCCGCCGCCAGGCCGCCCTCGACGTCGCCGAACTCGAGCTCGACGTGCTTCGAGAGATTTCCGTGCTTGGAGTACGGGTTCACCACCACGTCGCGCGTGGCCAGAGCCTCCTCCGGATCGTAGAGCGCGCGCAGCGGCTCGTACTCGACGCGGATCGCGTCGAGCGCGGCGATCGCGGTGTCCTCGTCGATGGCCGCCACCGCCGCCACGCCGTCGCCGACGTGGCAGACCTTGTCGAGGCCGAGCGCGTTCTCGTCCGGCGTCCACGGGATGACCCCGTACGGGATCGGGAAGTCCTTGCCGGTCACCACCCCGAAGACGCCCGGCATGCCGAGCGCGCGGTGCGCGTCGATCGACACGATGCGCGCGTGCGGGTGCGGGCTGCGCAGGATCTTGCCGTGCAGCATCCCCGGCAGCTTGAGGTCGTCGGTGTAGCGCATGATGCCGCGCATCCGGTCGACCGCGTCCACCTTGCGGTGCGGCTTGCCGACCTGCCAGCCGCGCACCTCGCGCGCTTCCTGGCGCCCGTCGCCCGGCTTGCGAAAATCAGCCGACACGGCCGCTGTCCTCCGCCGCCATCCAGCCGCCCTCGTCGGCGAGGATCTGGCTGGCCTCGACCACGGCGGCGAGGATCTTGGTGTAGCCGGTGCAGCGGCAGAGGTTTCCCGCCAGCGCCTCGGCTGCCTCCTCCGCGGTCACCGCGCGGCCGACCGAGCGCAGCCAGGCGTCGGCCGACATCAGGATGCCGGGGGTGCAGAAGCCGCACTGCGCCGCCACGTGCTTGTCGAAGCAGTCCTGCAGTGGATGCAGGTGGGCGCCGGTCAGCCCCTCGACCGTGGTCACCTCGCGGCCGTCGGCCTGCATCGCCAGCGTGATGCAGGAGCAGACGTTCCTGCCGTCGAGCTGGACCGCGCAGGCGCCGCAGTCTCCCTTGTCGCAGCCCTGCTTGGTGCCGATGAGGTCGAGTCGGTACCGCAGCACCTCGAGCAAGGTCCAGTGGGGCGGCGCTGCCACCTCCACCTCCTCGCCGTTGACGCGCATGCGGACGAGCCGGGCCTCGGCCATGCGGTTCTTATCCCCCGCGCCGGTGACCGTGGCAAGTGCGATACGATGGCCGGGATGCTGCGACTGTCTGCCGTCCTCGCGACTCTCTGCGCCTTTTCGGCCTGCGGCGGGAGCGACGACGACGGCGCCGGCGGCGACGGCGGCGGGGGCGGCGACGGCGGTTCGGGTGGCGGCGACGCCGGCCCGCCCCCGGCCCGCTGCGAGGCGCCGCCCCTGGCCGATACCACCAGCCCGGATCAGGTGGTCGGCGACGGGACCCCCACGAGCTGCACGGCGGAGGCGCTGGCCAGCGCGGCCGGAGCCGGCGGCGTCATCGTCTTCGACTGCGGACCGGACCCGGTGACCATCGAGCTCGGCTCCGCCGTCACGTTCACCAGCGAGAGCGTCGTCGACGGCGGCGGCCTGGTCACGCTCGACGGCGCCGGAGCCGACCGCATCCTGGTTCTCGACTCCGGCTACGACCAGACCGGGCCGCGGCTCACCGTGCAGCGGCTCGCCTTCGTGAACGGCAGCGCGCCGGCCGGCGGCGAGGACACCGCACAGGGCGGCGGCGCCATCTACCGCGACGGCGGCAGCCTCACGGTCATCGATTGCACCTTCGACGGCAATCACGCTCCCTCGCCGGGACAGGACATCGCGGGCGGCGCCATCTACGGCTACGGCGGCGGCGACACCATCGTGGTCAGCAGCACGTTCACGAACAACGAGGCATCCGACGGCGGCGCCATCGGCAGCCTGAACGGCGACCTCACCGTCATCAACGCGCTGTTCGACGGCAACCACGCGACCGGAATGGAGGGCAACCCCGGCAACGGCGGCGCCGGCGGCGCCATCTACATGGACGGCGGCGACGAGGCGACCAGCCTGTGCGGCGTCGACATCAGGAACAGCACTGCCGGGGCGATCGGCGGCGGCTTCTACCGGGTCTCGAACGACCACACCGGCACCTTCGCGATGGAGAAGTCGACGGTCGACAGCAACCGGGTCACCGCAGACACCGACGGCAATGCGGGCGGCCTCTACCTGGAGGGGCTGGCGCTCGTGATCACGAGCAGCACGATCTCGCGCAACCAGGGCTTCTACAACGGCGGCATCTGGATCAACGCCTGCCAGGTCGACATGACGAACACGACCATCGCCGGCAACATCGCGACCGGCTCGAACGGCGGCGGCGTGTGGCTGGGCAACGGGCCGACCGGCACCATGAAGAACGTGACCATCGCCGACAACCACGCACCCGGCGACAGCGTGGTGGCGGGCGCCATCTTCGGCGAGGGGCTCACGCTGGTGAACACGCTCATCGCCGACAACACCGCGATGTACACGCCGACCTGCGACGACACCCGATCCGGTGGCAGCGGCAACCTCCAGTGGCCGGACGACGGCTCGCTGTGCACCGACGATCCGCTGATGGCCGATCCGATGCTGGGCGCCCTCGGCGACAACGGCGGCGACACCGAGACCATGCTTCCGGCAGCGGGCAGCCCGGCGGCGGGCATCGGCAGTAACTGCCCCGACACCGATCAGCTCGGCAATCCGCGCGCGGATCCCTGCACGGCCGGTGCGGTCGAGTCGCCATGAGGTGGACCCTGGCGCTTCTGCTCGCCGCCGCCTGCGGCGACAACCGCGCGCACGGCGAGGGGCCGCACGTCGCCTTCGAGGTGAGCCAGACGCCGGTGCCGGTGGCCGGCGTGCCGTTCCCGAACGACCTCTACCTCGCCGACGACGGTCGCCTCGACATCCCGGTCGCGGCCATGCCGTTCTCGGTCAACGCCGATCAGGAGATCGTCGGCAACGCGTCCGCCGCCTTCTCGGAGGAAGGCTGCTTCGGCCCCGGCGCGGGTGTCATCTTCCCGCTGCGCGACCTCGCGCCCGAAGACGAGGTCGACGAGGCCACGCTCACCGACGACAGCATCCTCCTGGTCGACCTCGCGAGCGGCGCGCGCCTGCCGACCGAGCACCATGTGAGGAACGTCGAGAAGCAGATCTTCGTGCGCCCGCGCCGCGGCACCGTGCTCGCCGCCGGCACCACCTACGCCGCCATCCTGACCCGCGAGGTCGCGCTGGAGGGCGGCCGGCATCTGACCGCCTCGTTCGAGCTCGAGGACGTGCTGGCCGGCAGCTCGCCGTCGGCGGCCGCGGTCCGCGCCTATGCGCCGCTCGCCGCCAGCTCGATCGATCCCGCGACGATCGCGGGCGCCGCGGTGTTCACCACCTGCGACTACGACGCCGACTTCACCGCCATCGCGGCCGCTCTCGACGCCGCGGACCGGCCGGTCTTCACCGCCACCCAGGTCTGGCGCGCCGGCGCCGCGCTCGACGACCTTCTCGGGACGCCCGCGGACAACACATTCCCCGGGGTCGACAACCCGGGTGGCATCGCGCACGCCGACATCGCCTTCGTGGTCGCCGGAACCTATCTCTCCCCCAACTACCAGTCCGCCACCCCCGGCCACCTCGGCGTCTGGGAGCGCGGCGCCGATGGCGCGCCGGTCGCGAAGGGCATGGACGAGGTCCCGGTCCTCCTCGTCATCCCCGCGGGAATCACCGATCACAGCGCGCTGCCGGTGGTCCTGTTCCAGCACGGTCTCGGCGAGTCGAAGACCGCGGTCCTCGCGCTCGCCAACACGCTCGCCGCGCGCGGCGTCGCCTCGATCAGCATCGACATCCCGTTCCACGGCGGGCGCTCGCCCGACGCCAAGGACGACGTCCACAACTTCGGCGACGGCGAGGGCCCGGACGGCCTGGCGGATCCCACCGGCATCCTGGTGGCGCCCACCTTCTTCGATCTGTTCGGCGACGACGACGCCGCGCCGCTCGACCCGCGGGTGCAGACCGCCTCGTTCCGCCAGGCCGCCATCGACGTCATGGCGCTGACCCGGCTCATCGACGGCGGCGACTGGAGCGCGGTCGGTCAGATGGCGCCGGCTCTCGACGACCTCGGTTTCCGCGCCGACCGCATCGTCTACGCGTCGGAATCCTTCGGCGGCTTCATCGGCCTGCTCGCCGTCGCCTACGAGCCGCGCTTGCAGGCGGCCTTCCTCTCGGTCGCGGGAGGCGGCCTGCTCGGCGAGCTGCTCGAGAACTCGCCGACCTATGGCCCGTTCTTCATGCCGATCCTGAACGGCGCCTTCGACGTGGCGCCGAACGAGGTGGATCCGCTCTACGACCCGGCGCACACGCACTGGGCGTACCAGATGATGGGCCTCCTGCTCGGCTCGGCCGATCCGCTCACCTACGCGCCGCGCCTCGAGGAGAAAGGCGTCCACATCCTGCTCGCCGCCGCCTACTCGGACGAGTCGGTGCCGAACCAGTCCGGCGAGGCCCTCGCCGGCGCGCTCGAGCTGCCCTGGGCCGACGTCCCGGGCGCGGCCACCGATGGCCCTCGCTACCTCGACTCGATGGAGCACGTGCAGCTGCCCATCGAGGGGGGACGCGCCTTCTTCGAGCTCGACCCGGCGAGCCACGGAATGATCACGCGCGGCCGCGGCGAGCGGAAATACGAGGTCGGCTTTCCCCCGTTCGTCGGCCTCGCCGACCCGGTCGAATTCGCGAATCCCATCGTCCAGCTACAGGCCTACCTCGCTCAATTTGCCGTGTCCTACGTGACAGATGGCACGCCGGAGATCACTGAAGACCTGTCAGTGAAAACCCGGTAAGCCAAGTCACGTCAAGCAGTTGCAAAGTGGGACCCCATGCACCGTCCCTATTGTGTCGAGCTATCATTGCAGGCTACGGCTTCCGCCGATGCATGAGATGAGCTCCCTTCCACCCCGCACCGCATCCCGGCTGCCGCTCGGTCCTCCCGTCGTTCACGAGGAGCACACCGCGGTATCCGGCTCGGTGTTCCTGGGGGTGGGATCGCCCTACATTTCACGTTCGCGCTCGTACGCATTCGTCGTCGACGAACGCGGGATGCCGATCGAGCTCGGCAGCGGTCGCTTCGCCAAGGCCTATCTCGGCGAGGAGCGCTGGGCGCAGTCGAAGACCACGTTCCGCCGGAACGTGGCGATCAAGATCATGCAGCGCGGCGTCTCGCCCGAGGACCAGATGCGCTTCCAGCTCGAGAAGGAGATCCTCGAGCGCGTCCAGGGCCACCCGAACATCATCGAGCTGCTCGCGTCGGGCGAGGCGGACAACCCGAACTTCATCCCGCCCTCGCTGCGCGATCGGGTCGACAACGACTTCATGATCCTCGAGCTCATGGATCTCTCGCTCGAGGAGCGGCTCAAGGGCTCGCGCAACAACCGCAAGCGCGAGGACCTCGCGGCCATGCCGCCGCGCGACCGCATGTTCCGCGTGCTCGACTACATCGTGCCGATCGCGACCGCCATCGAGTACACGCACATCGTGCGAGACACCTCGCACCGCGACATCAAGCCGGCCAACATCCTCCTCAAGCTGGCCGACCCCAACCTGGCCGGCTCGCAGCTGCAGGTGAAGCTGGCCGACTTCAACGTCGGCAAGGCGCGCGACGCCGACGTCGACAAGGCGATGACCCGCCACCAGGCGGTGCCGGGCACCCTCTACTTCCAGAGCCCGGAGCAGGAGACCAACA
>Ga0075425_100004818_pt1 | contig 13980 bp, 11 predicted proteins | sample SoiMethybrSBSTD4_FD_75300 | JGI IMG/M metagenome (GOLD analysis project Ga0075425, IMG submission 75300) | Bulk soil microbial communities from a Populus tree surrounding site in Tennessee, USA - Soil MetaG P. TD hybrid SBSTD4 | ecosystem: Environmental > Terrestrial > Soil > Tree plantation...
AATGCGCCTGTTCGGTTCGATGAGCGGGAACAGGAAACAGAGCCACGCCAAGCCGGACTGAGGCAACGCGGGCGAAAGCCCCGCCATGAGCCACCGGAAGGCTAACGCCACTGCGCCTGTTCTCGACTCTACCTTTATCTTCGCCTCTTGGGGCGTCAATGACAGATATACCAATGTTCCGCCAACTCGGTTTCACACCTCGGACCGTCAGGGGGTCGGAGTGTTTTGCCACTGTAGTAAAACTGTAGTAGTCCCATGCTCAGAACTGGGCATTCATGGTCAGAACCGATCAACACGTTCGGCTTGTAACCAGTTGAAAAAGCGAATAGAGTAGAAAATTTTCCAAACGGTTCAGATCCTGCCTGTGAACTTGAAAACCACTGTACGGGAAACCGTACCGGGGGTTCGAATCCCTCTCCCTCCGCCATTCTTGCTGCAGGTCCTTCGACTGCGCCCGGGATTTCGGCAAAAGGCTCCCGCTTTACTCACGCCTTCTAAACGCCTCAAGTTCGAATCTCTGTCCCTCCGCCATTGCTCCTATGCGCTGTGATGTTGGCCCGCATCGTCGCATTTCTGCTCATACCCGACCTACAGCAATATTCGTATTGACAAAACCGGCCTTTGGGAAGACCATCCATTCGCCTCTATTAAAACGTTTCAATAGCGAGGTGACGCATGCCTTCCATGCAGTTCTGCAGTCGAATTGCCGTGATTGCCCTCCTGTCCATCGCCGCATCAGCACAGTCTGCTTTCGTGCGCATCAATCAGGTCGGTTATGTCTCCGGCGGGGCGAAGCGCGCATATCTCATGGCCTCCGCCTCTGAAACCGGCGCGACATTCACCGTAAAAAATTCCGGCGGAACCACCGTATTTGGCCCAGCCGCAATTGGAGCAAACCTCGGTTCTTGGAGCGGAAGCTACTCGAATGTGTATGCCTTGGACTTCGACAGTCTCCTCGCTGCAGGGACCTATACCATCACCGTCAACGGCCCGGTTGCCGCGACGTCTCCGAGCTTTAAGATCGATACTCCGGCTAACGTTTACGCAACTCCTCTTAGCAACGCGCTGTCCTTTTATGAGAACGAGCGTGACGGCCCCAACTACATTGCCAGCTCTTTACGAACCGCGCCCGCCCACGTCAATGATCAGAGCGCAAAGGCGTACGTCACACCAAATGTGAATAACAACGGCCGCTTTTCAGGCGATCTGATTCCGGCTACCCTTAACGGGCCTCAAGCGGTCATCAACGCTGCCGGAGGCTGGTGGGACGCAGGCGATTATCTCAAGTTCGTCCAAACCACCAGTTATACCGTCGCAGTAATTCTGGCTGGAATTCGAGATTTCCCGAATCAGATGGGAGCCGGCTCCTCGACGTCGAACTTCGTGGCAGAGGGAAAGTTTGGGATCGATTGGCTGCAAAGCATGTGGGACGACACCAACAAGGTTTTGTACTATCAAGTCGGAATCGGCAACGGAAACTCTCAAACCGTGAGCGACCACGACATTTGGCGCCTGCCGCAGGCGGATGATACGTACAGCGGTTGCACTTCAAGATATCGCTACATCTGCAACCGCCCGGTGTTCGTCAACCCGGCGGCGTTGAACGCGTCGCATCAGATTCAAGCTGGCGCACTCATCAGCCCTAATCTGGCTGGCCGCGTGGCAGCTGTTCTGGCCATTTGCTATCACCTGTATCAGACCAGCGACCCGGTGTATGCGAACCAATGTTTGGCTTCGGCGGAGCACATATTTGACCTGGCAAATACCGCGCCGAGCGGAAATCTCCTGACGGTAATTCCCTTCAGTTTCTATCCTGAAAGCGAATGGCGCGACGATATGGAGCTCGGCGCCACCGAACTTTATTTTGCATTGCAGGGCTGTGGTAACAGTTGCCCAGCAGGACCGCACCCGGCTTCGTACTATCTGCAGCAGGCTGCGCATTGGGCGAACGCCTATATTACGGGTCCAGGCGACGCCGGGGACACGTTCAATTTGTACGACGTGACCGGCCTCGCGCACTTTGATCTTTACCGCGCGTTGGCACTGGCTGGCAATCCCGGAGGCACGGGTCTTGAAACCAATCAAACAGCTTTGCTGGCGGACCTGCAAAAAGAGCTGAACAAGGCGATCGCACAGACCAATACAGATCCGTTTGGTTTTGGCTTCCCATGGGCAGCCTACGACACCACTACTCACGGAGCCGGACTGGCAGTGATGGCAGCCGAGTACAGCTATCTAAACGGCCCGGCGCTTAGCGGTGGCATGTCTCCGGCAGTATATGCATCGCGGCAGCTGGGGAATATTCTGGGAGCAAATGCCTGGGGCACGTCGCTGATCGTGAACGATGGCAGCACGTTCCCGCTCTGCATGCAACATCAGGTTGCGAATCTTGTTCCAATTCCTCCCAATGGGCCGCCGTTTCTCTCCGGTGCTGCGGTTGAGGGGCCGAACTCGTTCGCCGCGAGAGGAACTCTCAGTGGCATGGTCACGTGCCCACCAAATGGAGCGGATGTATTCTCGCAATTCAACAATACCAAGGCTGTATTTAAGGACTTCGTTCAATCCTATTCGACAGTGGAACCTGCAATCGACTTGACTGCGTCGTCACCGCTGGCATTTGCGTGGCAAGTTGCCGGGGCTCCCTCGGGAACGCCATAGAAAGGCAATCACGGAAGGCTTGCTTGGGGCGGGTGCGATCACCCGCCCAGTATGGTTTTCGCGAACTGCTTGTGGGTCGAACCCCGTTCCGTCCGCCACTAACACTCGAGGTCACCCGGCTGGCTCAGGATTTCGGCACGCGGCTCCCCATTTCGCACCTCAAATTGCATGTGCGACCTTCCGTGACCCTCGCAGATTCCGCGCCGTGCGCAGCCCGATGTGCATCGAAGTACTGAGGCAAATATGAACCAAGCCAAAATTGTTATCCTCGGCGGAGGAATGGTTGCCGGATATGCGGCCAAGCAAATGGTTGAGCTCGGATTGTCCTCTGGTGAGTTGGCCATCCTCTCGGCTGACAATGTAGTTCCGTACGAGCGACCGCCGCTGTCTAAGGGCTTTCTCGCTGGCAAGGACAGCGAAGACTCAGTCAAGATCAACCCCGAGGACTTCTACAGACAGCACGAAATCGAGTTAAGGCTCAGCTGCGTAGTTTCTGCCCTGGACGTTAAACGCAAGAGGCTCATTCTCAAAGGCGCGGATGAGTTTGGCTTTCAAAAGCTCATCATAGCTACCGGCGCTCGGCCGCGGACCCTGAATGTTCCCGGCTCTCAACTTCAAAACCTCTTTTATTTGCGCAGTTTGAACGACTCGAAGCGTATTCGAGATGCGGCGCAAAGGGCCAAACACGCGCTGGTGATCGGCGGCGGGTTCATTGGCATGGAAGTGGCCGCAGTGTTAGCGCAAAAGGGAATCGAAGTCACCCTGGTCTTAAGTGACGACCGCATCTGGAAGCGAGTGTTCACACCGGAAATGTCGGGCTTCTTTGAGCGGTATTACGCGGCGAGGAAGGTTCGAATCGTAAAATCGAGCTCAGTTAAAGAATTACAGGGTGACGCAACCGTCCGTTCGGCTGTGCTGAGTGATGGCCAGACCATCTCGTGCGATTTGGTGGTTGCCGGAATTGGAGTGGAGCCGGCGGTCGAGTTGGCATCAAGCGGCGGACTCGAGGTTGAGAATGGGATTCTGGTTAACGAATATCTCCAGACCAAAGATCCCGATATCTTTGTCGCAGGCGATGTCGCGAATTACCAGGACGTGCTCTTTGGCAAGCGCAGGCGCGTAGAGCACTGGGACAATGCCGTTTCGCAAGGCCAGTACTGCGCCCGTTCAATGATGGGAGACGCTACACCGTTTAATCATGTTCCTTACTTCTTTTCCGACGTTTTCGATCTCTCATACGAGTATTGGGGCGATTCGTCTAACGCAGACCAAATCGTGCATCGCGGAGACACGGCCAGCAACAGCTTTAGCGTCTGGTGGCTGCATGAGGAACGAGTGCGGGCAGCTTTCGTTATGAATCGTCCGGATGAAGAGCGGAATGCGGCACCCAAGTGGATTGAGTCGGCGCAGCGGGTATCGGCGACGAAATTGGCAGATGCATCTCAGCTCATCCTGACGGCGTCGGCTCCGGCTGCGGCCTGAACGTCCAGGCGTTTAAGCCCTGATTTTCTCCAACATCGTTCTGGTGACCAGCTTCTTCTCGATGTGGCGCTCCAGCGTTTGCAGGACGAATTTGCTCAGGTCGGGAGCAGATTTCTGAGAAGTATCCAGTTTTGACAACGGCAGACGAAGCATCAGAGCCGCGAGCGCACGAGATTCTGGGGAGATTTCGGACGAAGCCAGGCGCTTATGCTCCGGGCACATCAAGCCGTCGACGAGGGCGTGAAAGTAAGCGCGGCTGCCATTTAAAGAGCGTCCGCAAGCGAGGCACTCGGACAGGTCTGGCAAATAGCCCATCAGGCGCGACATCCACAGTTCGAAATATGTAAGTGGAATCCAGAATTCGCTTCCTTTCAGCCTTGAAAGGATCGAAAGCGCCAGGCGAAAGACCGCGTCATTCGCTTCGCGATCTGGCAGCAACTCGTCGAGAAGTTCGGCAACGTGGGCGAGGGCTAGGGCGCGCGGATAATTTACTTCGTCGGTGAGAGGTGAATCGAGCACCTCACAGGCGTCAAGCCGCGCGAGTTCCTGGCGCTCGCGGTCCTCGTACGAGACCTTTACATGTGTCAGCGGTTCGAGTGCTCCACCGAAACGGCGCCGCGATTTCTTCGCCGCCCGTGCGACACCGCGCACCTTTCCTTCGGCGCGCGTAAACAGCGTCACCAGCAGATCAGACTCGCGGAACGGGTATGTGCGTAGGACAATCGCTTCCGATTCCTTCAGGGGCATGGAATCTAAAGCTTAGACGATTTGGGGATGGCGACATAGGGTCAACTCGCGGCAGTTGTATAATCCTCGGACTCGGGGTGAGCACCATGAAGCTTGCTCAATTGCTCCTGCTGATCGGGCTAGTCGTCTCTGCCGCAGCCGAGGAGAGCACATTTCGCACCGTGCAGTTCCCGAGCGCCAAAGGCTCGCTTGCGAATGCGAGTCTTGTATTCAATGACCTAGACAAGCAGGTCGAGCTAAAAGTTTCAGATGGGCGGGCCTTCACGGTTCCGTATGGCCAGATAGACAAGATTTCATACGAGTACACCAAGAAGCATCGCCTCAAGCAGGGTGTTGGTATTGGGATGCTCTCCCCCGCCACCGGAGCAATTATTGCGTTAACGAAGTCAAAGAATCACTGGCTGGAATTCGACTTTCACGATCAAAACACGGCAAAGATCTTAATCGTCAAGCTGGACAAGAACGACTATCAGAAGGTGTGCGATGCCGCCAAGGCTCACACGGGCAAGGAAGTCGACACGCTCGGCAAGACCACGACACAGTCAATTAAGGCAAAAGTCAACTAACGAAGGCTCTACCCGCGGAGGACCCAAAGAGCTACCGCGGAGATCTGCGAGAAATCTAAAGGGCGCATGCCCTTAGGCATGCGCCTGAATTAGAGATCGGTTTTCCTGGACGGCTGATGGCTGACGGCTGGTTGCTACCGTCCAAAGTACTTCGCGTTGCGCTCGGCGTAGCTCTTCCACTTCTCCGGAAGATCATCCAGGGCAAAAATCGCCGAAACCGGGCACACGGGAACGCAGGCGCCGCAATCAATGCATTCGACCGGATCAATGTAGAGCATCTCTTCGCTCTCGAACTTTGCATCATCCTTTTTCGGATGGATGCAATCGACCGGGCAGGCGTCCACGCAGGCGTGGTCCTTGGTGCCGATGCACGGTTCTGCAATTACATAGGCCATGAGTACGTTTCTCCTGAGATTCTGCTGGGCTGTAACGGAAAGTTAATTCTAACAAGAATCCACACCGCGCGCACAGCAAGGGCTACACAGGCATTAGTTCGCGCTGCTCGCTCGGGTGATATTCCGTGATGTAACCCGCGACCGCGCTAGCCGCGACCGTGAGGGGGCTGGCGAGATACATTTGTCCTGGACCGCTGCGACCAGGGAAATTACGATTTTGGGCGCTGATGACAACCTGATCAGGCCGGGTTGAAACTCCCGGGCCGGCGTTGATGCATGCACCGCAGCTGGGCTCGATCACGTGAGCGCCGGCTCTCTGAAAGATTTCGAGATAGCCTTTGCGAATGCAGTAGTCACGAGTCTCTTGCGACCCAAACTGAATGTAGAACTGCACGGAGTCGGCAACCCGCTTGCCCTCGCGAACAGCATCGCCGAGCACGCGAGCGTACATATCCATGTCTTCGTTCTTGCCGGCGGTGCAGGTGCCACCGTATGCCAATTCGACCGGGACCGGAGTGTCCAGATCGCGAACATATTTGCCGTTGCCGGGATCGCCGGGCGTGGCGACCATTGGATGAATTTCTGATGCATCGAGCTCCATGACTTCTGCATATTGCGCGTCCGGGTCGCTGGTTAGACCCTCGATCATGCGCTCTGCTTCGCGCCGATCCATTCCGCGGCGCTGAACGAGAAAGTCAACCGCCTTCTGGTCGGGAGCGACGATGCCCGTAAAGCCGCCAATCTCCGCCGCCATGTTGGTCATCGTGGCGCGCTCGTCCACGCTGAGTTCTTCGATCGCTTCGCCCGCGTACTCGATAACCTTGGCCAGCGCTTTGCCGCTGCGCACGTAATCCAGGCTCAAAATTTTGAGAATGATGTCCTTCGCGGTGACATTTGCATGCTTCTTGCCACGGACCTTGATCTTTACTGATTCGGGCATACGAACGCGAACGTCTTTTGTGATCCAGGAATTGAAGACGTCGGTGGTGCCAATGCCGAAGGCGATGCAGCCGATTGCGCCGGAGTGTGGCGTGTGCGAGTCGGAGCCGACGATCACCTGACCTGGCAAAGCGTAGCTCTCCAGGACAACTGAATGGCAAATTCCTTCTGCTCCCTTCCTATCCGTTAGTTCGCCGTGCAGTCGAACACCCTTGCGGGCCGCGAACTCGCCTTGCTTTAGCTTCAGCTGGGTGGCCAGATCAAGCAGGCCCATCTTGCGCTTCTGTTCGGAAAGAACCTCATCGAGGAAAGTCAGATGGTCGCGGAAGAATAGAACCGAGCCGGGATCGTTGACTGGCGCATCGCGTCCGACCAGCTGATCGAAAAAGATAGCAGCCATGGGCGTGACGTATTCGTGGCTGAAGCGCAGGTCGGTGTGGGCGAACCCCGCGTCGCCGGGTTTGACGGCAGCTGGCGAGCCTTGCTCGCACGGACGGGTGAGGGCACCCGTCCCCACGTGGGCATTGTTCGATTGAATCATGTGCCTGGCGAAAATCTTTTCTGCCAGCGTCATCGGCCGTGGCTTGGTCTCGATCGGCGGCAAAGAAACCTTTCCCTGCATTCTTGCGACGTTGAACTGGAACAGCCCGCCATACTCAATGATCTGCAGTGTGATTTCATCTTCGCCAGCCGTGAATGTGGCCAGCGGAATCTCTTCGCCCGCACGAATCTTGTCAATTAGCGAGAAATCAGTCGAAGTCAAGACGCCGAGGTTCTGGCAATTCTGTTTGTAAATCCGCTCGATATTTTCCGCGATGACGAGCTGAATGCCGGCGCACAGTTCCGCGTACGGCGACTGCTCCCTACTCGACCCCTTGCCTCGTCGCTTGCCGCTCACCGCGGCCACGAAGCCACCGCGCTTCACGTCTCCGCGCTGTATGGGCAGTTCGGTGCCGCATTTCAACCCCGTATAGGGAAATTCGCCAAGTGTTTCGTCGAAGAAGAAGCAGATGTGCGCCGGAGTGATCTCGTCCGTCGAAATATCATCCCGCAGCTTGGGATTGTTTTGCGGTTTGCCGATGTCCCAAGGCAGGTCTTCTCCGGCCAATTGCCGTTTGATGAGCTCGGGATCTTCAGTCAGAAAAAGAATTCGTCCTTGCAGGCGGACAGTGCCGGAGCGCTTCTCAATCTTCCGGTTCAATAAGGCCTCAATCACAACTCACCAGCGCCTATTTTACCCCGCGTGGAGAGGGCGGGCATAGGCGTGGCCTATGCGGTGCTTGGTGTGTTTCGAGGAATGACGGCAAGCGTGCTTGATGCCTTTGCGACCATTACTTTGCCCTTGTCACTACTCACCATAACCTCCGCTTCCGCGAAGACAAGCTTCTTTCCCGCGCGCAACACTTCGGCGCGACAAGTCAGATCGGAACCCGACGCGGGACGCAGGAATGAAATCTTGGTTTCCACGGTAATCACGTCGCGGTCCTCGGGCATCGTCGATGCGGCAGCGCCGCCGCAGGTGTGGTCCGCGAGTGTCATCAGCACGCCGGCGTGGATAAAACCGTGCTGCTGCCGATGCGCAGGCTGCACATTGATTCTGGCTTCACACCAGCCTTTCCCCCACGAGGTCAGCTCAATTCCCAGTGACTGCACGAATTGCGCATCCTGAAAGATTCGCTCGACCAAATTGCGATTTTCGTCGTTCATCCTTGAGCGTCCTCCTCATCTTAACTGTGACGATCAGCATAAATGCAGAAGGCTGAACATTGCCCCCCGGGAATGTAAGGCTTCAGTATTCCGTGGCCAATGGGAGAATTTCCGGGGGGGAAGATCGACTGTGTTCATGATTTTTTGCAGATGATGACGCCAACGGGAACTTGCAGAATTTACCCGGCAGCCGCGGATGAATTCCTTGACAACCCCGACCTGAAGGAGAACACTTCCGTCATGAATCGCTGCGTTGTGGAGCGTGCACTAGCAAAGCTGGTGATCTCCGGTGTAATTGGATTTGGCACGATTGCTGTTGCACAACAGGAGGTTGCCAACGCGGTTCGCACAACTGTTGATCTTGGGCCCCAGGTTGCACTGACGGTTCCGATTGCTCCAACTCCAGTGCCAATTGGTAACCATGTTGACCTGGTCTATGAACTGCACCTCACTAACTACGATCATCGAGCGCTGACACTAGAAAAGTTGGAAGTGTTGAGCAGCCAAGGTACGAAACCGCTTGTGACGTTCGAGGGCAATGCTCTTACAAACATTCTCGGACCAGGGGAGCTCAATGCTGACCTAAAGGCACACACGCTTGCACCACGCCAGTTGATGGTTGCATACATCTGGCTAGAAATGAGACCTGACGGGGTTGCCACACATCTTTCGCACCATCTGACTTTCGAGGTCGATTTACGAACCGAGCAACTTGAAGGAGCGGCGGTGGATATTGGCACGCACCCGCCAATTGCCATCGGACCTCCGGTGCGCGGAGGAAATTGGATCGCAACCAACATCGGCAATGACACCGTGCATCGCCGCCTCGTCGTCATACCCAAAGACACGGCAGTAATCGGAACCAGGTTTGCAACCGACTGGTGTAAGAAGGGCGAGAATGGTTGGACTAACCGGGAACATAGTCCGTTGCGAAATGAGGACGTTTACTGCTATGGCGCGGAAGTGCTAGCCGTTGCAGACTCCACCGTGTCTTCAATTGTGGATGGGATTGCCGAGAATCAGCACCCTGACGCGTTGCCGTCGAGCAGCAACTGGCAAACGCTCACAGGCAATCGAGTGATCTTGGACATGGGAGGAAGTGTTTTTGCGATCTACGCTCACCTCCAGCGCGAAAGCATCAGGGTGAAGCCGGGACAGCGAGTGAGGCAGGGTGAGGTTCTGGGTCTAATCGGGAATTCAGGATTTTCTGAAGGTCCGCACTTGCATTTTCAACTTGCGAATGCTGGCGGCTTGACCGGCGAGGGGATACCGTATGTTCTCACCGAGTACGACAGTTTCGGAATTGATATTGGCGGAAAGCCGCTAGACTCGTCCAAACGTTATACCGTGCGCGGAAGATTTCCTGAGCCGGATGAAGTGATTGCTTTTCCCGGCAAGTAGAAACGAAGGCAAATCAAAAGCCGTCAGCTTTACGCTGACGGCTGATGGCTGAAAGCTGACGGCTAGCTGTTCTCGTACAGCAGCACGCCCTCGTTTTCCTTCGAGTCCACGGGGCGGTAGAACAGTTTGTTGCCTTCGAGGAAGACCTCGATGAACGCGGGGCGCACGTTGATGGTGCCCTGGATCAGCGCCTCGGAGAGCGGGTCTTCGATGTATTTCTGCAACGCGCGGCGCAGCGGGCGTGCGCCGTAGCTGCGATCGGTCAGGGTCTGGTTGAGGATCCACTTCTTGGCCTCGTCCGCAACCGTGACGGTGATCGCCTTCTGCGCCAGGTTCGTGTTGAGCTGCGTGACCATGAGCTCGAGAATCTGGATGAGGTCGGCCTCAGTGAGCGCGTTGAAGATGATGACTTCGTCGAGCCGGTTCAGGAACTCGGGGTTGAACGTGCGCTTGACTTCGCCTTTTACCAGTTCCTCGACCTTTTCAGAAACCCGATCTTCATTGCCGGACTGGAAGCCCAGGCCTTCGCGCTTCTGCAAGTGCCGGGCTCCGATGTTCGACGTCATGATCAAGATCGTGTTCTTGAAATCGACCGTGTTGCCCAACCCGTCGGTTAGCTGGCCATCTTCGAACACCTGCAACAGGATGTTGAACACATCCGGGTGCGCCTTCTCGATTTCGTCGAGCAGCACGACACTATAAGGCGCGCGCTTTACGCGCTCGGTGAGCTGGCCGCCCTCTTCATAGCCAACGTATCCCGGAGGCGAGCCGATCAGCTTCGAGACCGAATGCTTCTCCATGAATTCGGACATGTCGAAGCGGATCAGCGACTTCTCGGTTCCAAACATGAACTGCGCGAGCGTGCGCGCGACTTCGGTTTTGCCGACGCCGGTCGGACCGAGGAACAAGAAAGAGCCGATGGGCCGGTTGGGATTTTTCAATCCAGCGCGGCTGCGGCGAATCGCTCGGGACAGCGCGCTGATTGATTTATCTTGCGAAATGACGCGCTTGTGAAGCTCTTCTTCAATGCGCAGCAGCTTCTGCGTTTCTTCTTCTTTGATCGAAGCGATCGGCACGCCCGTCCAGCGCGAGACGACATCTTCGATGTCCTCGCGGTTGACCACGCCGGTCGCCGACTCGTCGAGGTGATATTTTTCGCGAAGAACGCGCAGGTTCTCGCGTTCCTTGCGTTCTTCGTCGGAATAGAAACGCGCCTTTTCGAACTCATGGTTCGCGACCGCGTTTTCCATCCTGTGGACGATGAACTTGAGCCGCTTCTGCACTTCGGTGATTTCTTCGGGCAGCGAGGTCTGGCGCAGCTTTACGCGCGCTCCGGCTTCGTCAACCAGGTCGATCGCCTTGTCTGGCAGGAAGCGGTCGGGAATGTAGCGGTTCGAATGCGACACCGCGAAGTTGATGGCCTCGTCGGTGTAGGTGACCGCGTGGAATTTCTCGTAACGGTCTTTGATTCCGAAGAGAATCTTTGTGGCGTCAGCCTCATTCGGCGGTGGAACTTTCACCGCCTGGAAGCGCCGCTCGAGCGAACGATCTTTTTCGATCGATTTACGATATTCGCCAGGAGTTGTCGCGCCTATGCACTGTATCTCCCCGCGAGATAGCGCAGGCTTCAGGATGTTGGCAGCATCGAGCGAGCCTTCGGCAGATCCGGCCCCAACCAGCGTGTGTAACTCGTCAATAAAGATGACGCAGTTCTGAGACTCCATCAGTTCTTTCATGATGGTCTTGAGACGCTCTTCAAACTGGCCGCGGTACTTGGTGCCGGCTACGATCAACGAAAGATCGAGAGCCAGAATTCTCTTATCCGCGAGGAAGGATGGGACCTCGCCATCAGCGATACGCTGCGCTAGCCCCTCAACAATTGCAGTCTTGCCAACCCCGGGCTCGCCGATCAGCACTGGATTGTTTTTCGTCCGGCGGCAGAGGATCTGTACCACGCGCTCGAGTTCGTTCTCGCGTCCGACCAGCGGATCGAGCTGGCTGTCCATTGCGGCTTGAGTGAGGTCGCGAGAAAATTCGCTCAGCAGGGAAGATTCGCGCTGGCGCTGTGGCTGTGCCTTTTCTTGGCTGCTGCGAGCAAGCTCTTCGCGGATGGTCGAAAGCCGCAATCCGCGCTCATGCAGGATTTCTGCCGCAAAGCATTTCTCCTCGCGCAGCAATCCAAGCAAAAGGTGCTCAGTCCCAATATGTTTGTGCGACAGCCGCTCCGCTTCTTCGGCGGCATAAGCTAGGACACGCTTGCATTCGTTGCTCAGTGGAAGATCAACTGAAGTCGAAACCTTTTCGCGAATGGTTGTGTGCCCTTCAATCTGCTTGCGGATGGACTCAACGGACGCATGAGAACGCAGGAAGCGGTTGGTCAGGGCTTTGTCTTCACGGAGCAATCCGAGGAGCAGGTGCTCGGTCTCGATGTAAGGCGATCCGAACTGGCTGGCTTCATATCGCGCGAAGAAGATGACGCGCCTTGCTTTTTCTGTATAACGCTCGAACATATCGCCCGTCCCCCTTGGCTCCTCCGGGATCGAACGGCCTGCTTGTGGGCCGTGGCCGGACCTACATATACGCTAACCCCCAACCCCACGTCCTTGTTCTTATTATCGTGAGGCTACCTCTATTTTGCTACTGGTTCCTATTACTAAAGGAACCGGCTGAATCTCGCAATACCTCCTTCGAGCTAAAGGGTTAGCTACTAGCTACTAGCAACCTTCTGGATTTTCAGTCCGTCAAACTCGCTGCCGCTACCTCTTCTATTTTCCCATTTTCCAATCGCAATACGCGACTACAGCGCCGCGCGAAACCAAAGTTATGCGTGGCAATGACCGACGAAAGCTCAAAATCGCGATGCAGGCGGGCTATCAACTCGAAAATCACCTCTGATGTGCGATTGTCGAGATCCCCAGTCGGCTCATCCGCCAGCAGAATCTTCGGCCGCGTGATCAGAGCTCGCGCCAACGCCGCCCGTTGTTGCTCTCCGCCAGAAAGTTCGCCCGCGCGGTGATGCGTTCTTTGCGCCAGCCCAACCTCGTCCAGCCACTGCCGGGCTTGCTTCTCGGCATCGGCTTTCGGAACGCCACGCATCAGCAACGGCATGGCCACGTTCTCAAGCGCGGTGAATTCGGGCAGGAGATAGTGAAATTGCCACACAAACCCGACTTCGCGATTGCGGAAGTCAGCAGCTGCGTCTTCTGAGAGCGAACTCAAGCGAAACTGCGCGCAGTATACTTCACCCGCAGAAGGCTTCTCAACCGCCCCAAGGATATGCAACAACGTGCTTTTTCCCGCCCCCGAAGTCCCCACAATGGCCAGCATCTCGCCACGTGCCAGCTCAAACGAAAGATTGTCAAAGAGCACCAGTTCTGAGGCGCCCGAGCGAAAGGATTTCCTCAATCCTTCGATTCTTAGCGCCTGTTGATTTAGATGCAAATGGTATGCTCCTCGTCTCAAGGGCCGACTGCGCACGACCACTTTACTGGCCCGGCTTGCCGCTCATACGGCTTGAGATCCAAAGCCATAGGAGCAACGTTGGTGCCGAATAGGGAAATATGCCACACAAAATGTCGGAAACTGAGTGCGAGCGGCTGTCAACCAATACAAAAATCTGGATGTAGACGGCCAACGCCAGCACGGCGATAATCCAGCCCACGGGTGAAACTGGACGGAACACGATGCCAGCTTGCTTGAACCAGGACATGGAGAACTCCAGCGCGGACCAACCGCGCGTGAGTGCCTGTTCAATTAAAACACGGACGGGAAGGGCAAGGTGGTGCGTGGGGTGGGGGCGTTGGCCGGGCCGTGAGCTTCATTCCCCGGATGCGGTTCGGACTGCAACCACTGCTCTCGCCCTGAACCTGATTTTGATATGCTGGTAATCGCGGTCATTGCTTCGATTCGCCCGCGCGAATCGTCCTGGCCGGCAATCACGGGCCCTTGCTTGATCGCCTTGTATAGCGTCCCCGTCGTCTAGTCCGGCCTAGGACATCGCCCTTTCACGGCGGTAACACGGGTTCAAATCCCGTCGGGGACGCCAACTTTATCAACCACTTGCAAATCCCCTCCAGAATTTTGTA
>Ga0075425_100004820_pt1 | contig 13979 bp, 15 predicted proteins | sample SoiMethybrSBSTD4_FD_75300 | JGI IMG/M metagenome (GOLD analysis project Ga0075425, IMG submission 75300) | Bulk soil microbial communities from a Populus tree surrounding site in Tennessee, USA - Soil MetaG P. TD hybrid SBSTD4 | ecosystem: Environmental > Terrestrial > Soil > Tree plantation...
GGAAGTTCATGGTGCGCGCGCGACCGCCAGTGGCGAAAACGGTCATGCGCCCTTTGCCGGAAATGAAGTACTGCCACTCGTCGGCATTCTGGTGCCAGTGAAGTTCGCGTATGCCGCCGGGTTTTACGGTGACGATGGCGGCGGCGATGTTGGTTGCGGCCTTGAAGGTGCGCGAATCGATGATGCGGACTTCGCCGCCTTCGGTGCGCTTGGTCGGTGGTGACTGAAGAGTGCGGAACGCGAACTCTTGCGAGGAAAGGCCGCGCTTGCCTGCGGCTGCTCTCTGATCGGCTTCGAGTGGACCCGGGACGGCGGATTGAAAGATAAAGAGTTCCTTGGCCGGGAGCTTGGCGAACGATGATGGAAGTACGCCGAAGTTTTTGGCGAGAACGTCTCTCGGCGTGTGCGCCATCCAGTCGGACAGCAAGACCGTGGCGTATTCGGAGAAATTGCCATCGTCGAAGACCAGGATGAATTCAGCGCCATCGGGATTGAGTCCCTGAATGGAGTGGGGAATGCCGGTGGGGAAGTACCAGAGGTCGTTCTGTTTAACGTCGGCGACAAAACTTCTTCCATCGTTATCTATCGCGGTGACGCGGGCGCTGCCGTAGAGCATGAACGCCCATTCGGCGGCGGTGTGCCAGTGCAGTTCGCGAATGCCGCCGGCGGTGAGCCGCATGTCCACGCCAGCCATGGATTTGGAGACGGGGAGCTCGCGAACGGTGACTTCGCGCGACCAGCCGCCGCTGTGCAGACGCTTGTGGGAAAAGGAGAAAGGATATTTGAACGCCGGAACGCCGCCGGCATCGGTTTCGGGAGGATCGAAGGAGGATTGGTTTTGCGCGTCGATTTCAGGATTGGTGGGGCCCGGATCGCTCTTGCGGCGTGCGTAGCCGGGCCGACTCTGGTCTTGCGCGGGGAGATTGGTTACGGAATTGACGCTGGCCGCGGCGAGCGCCACGGAGCTAGCTTCCAGAAAATCGCGGCGAGAAAGCCTTCCTTGGTTAGCATTATCGGGCACGGCAAGCATCCTTTCCGGAGAAATTGAGCGCAACGTTCTAACGAATGCGGTTCGGCTGTGCGCGCTTACGTTACGGGCGTCGCCGTCTTACGCGGCGGATTGAAAAAGGGAAGCGGAACGACTTGGGCGGCGACGGTGCTGCGGACGGCTTCGACAGTCATTTCCATATGAAGAATGGTGCCGAGAGCGGAGTGCTCACGGTTGACAGTAGCGAGTGCGATCATTTTCTTTAGCGTGGGCGACCAGGTGGTGGAAGTGGCCTTGCCGACCTGACGGCCACCGCGGAACACCGGAACGGCTACGCGCGAAGCCATGCTGGGGACTTGCGGGGCCATGCCTTGCTTGTCGAAGAGGGCTTCGACTTCGTTCCAGTCGATTTCGATGCCGACGAGCGCGCGCAGGGCGCCGCCTTTTTTGGTTTCGGTGACGAGGGCATCGCGGCCAACGAAATTTTGCTTCTTCAGGTCGACTAGTTTACCGAGGCCGATTTCGCCGGGCGCATATTTTTGCGAGGGAATAAGAGCTTTCTTGCTGGAAGTGTAGTCGACTTCGATGAGGATGAGGCCGGCTTCGATGCGAGCGACGTCGAGAGCGATCATGCCGGCGGGATGGATGTCGAAGGGTTTGCCATTGGCCATCAGCGCATCAAAGACTTTTACCGCTTGGTCTGCGGGAACCCAGATTTCGTAGCCGAGGTCTCCGGTGTAGCCAGTGCGGGAAATGTCCACCGGAACGCCGGCAATTTTTCCGTGTGTAACGCGGAAATATTTGAGAGCGGCGATATTGGCGTCTGCGGCGGCGCGGAGGAGTTTGCCGGAAGTCGGGCCTTGCAGGGCCAGTGCGGCCGTTTGCTCGGAGATGTCTTCCATTTTCACGTCGAGGCCAAGAGCGTTTTGCTGAAACCAGCGGAGGCTGGGGTCGGCGGCGGTCCAGCGGTAGTCGTTTTCGCCGAGGCGGGTGATGGTGCCGTCGTCTACGACTTTGCCTTCGGAGTCGCACCAGCAGCAATAGATGACCTGGTCCACCGCGATCTTATTAATGTCGCGGGTGATGACGCGATTGACGAGGCGAGTGGCGTCGCGACCGGTGATGCGGTACTTGAAGAGCGGCGAGATATCGATGAGGGCGGCGGAGTTGCGGATGGCGTTGTATTCGTGTTCGTGGTGCGTTTCGTAGACACCGACGGTGTAGTAGCCGGACCACTCGCGATAGTTCAGGCTCTCGCAGAGGGCGAGAGTGCGTTCGTGAAAGGGCGTCCCAACGGGCAAGCAAGGCCTCCGGAAGTCGCCAGCGATTATAGGGAAACCGGCGTGGCGGCGTAAAGCTCGGCCCGCAGTTTGTCTAGCGCTTGACCGGCCTGATTTCGCGAGGCATTCTGAAGGCCCGAAATTCCTCTACCTGTTAGAGGTTCCATGAAAACTGCAGCGGTTGGTTTTCGCGTGCATTCCGGCTGGACATCGCTGGTCGCGGTGGCCCTGGAAAAGGGCAAGCCGATTGTTCTGGCGCGCCAGAGGCCGCACCTGGTAGAGAGGTTTTCTTATACGTTCCGACAACCGTATCACACCGCCGAAAAGATGGCGTTGGACGAAGCCAGGGATTTTTTGGCGAAGCAGCAGGCTGAAGCGCGACACTGTGCACTCGCGGCGATTCGCGCGCTGGAAAGGGACGTTATGCAGCAGGGTTACCAAGTCACGCGAGCGGCGCTGCTACTTGCCTCCGGACGTCCGCTGCCTGACCTTGCCAAGATACTTGCGGCCCATTCGATCATTCACACTGCGGACGGTGAATTTTTTCGCGAAGCAATCCAGCACGCCTGCGCGCAACGCAAACTCGCTCTCATAACGATCAAGGAACGCGAACTTTTCGCCGAAGGATCCGCGGCGCTTCGTCGTAAGCCGGCCGCTCTCGTGAAGCTGGTCTCCGGCTTAGGAAAGGCCCTGGGCTCGCCGTGGACTCAAGACGAAAAATTCGCCACCTTGGCCGCTTGGCTCTCGACCTGCCCAAGATGAGCTAGCAGCACCGAACCGTCGGCCTGTTCTAAAATCGCGCTGCCCGCGCCAGTTCCAGGAAATGTAGCGACTGCCGCATACCACGGGTGGCAACCGAACAGGCTGCGCAGAGTGCCGTTTCATGAAGCCGCGCCCAACCTATGAACTGGAAATATCGGTATTGGCTTCTGACTCCGTTCCTAGGCTGCGCTGAAAATGCCTCTTCCGCTTGACCGGTCTCGCCGGAACCGTGCATCCTTCTTTCCTGAACGAATTCTTTGTTCGAATCGCCCGGAGGCTACAGCAGTGGCGCTTGATGACATCAAGACGGTAGCGGTGCTGGGCGCGGGAACCATGGGCAACGGCATCGCGCATGTGTTCGCGCGTGCCGGCTACGACGTGATTTTGCGCGATGTGGAGCAGCGCTACCTGGACCGCGCGATGGAGACGATCGGCAGGAATCTGGAGCGCGAAGTGAAGAAGGGGAAGCTGGCCGAATCGGAAAGGGCGGTCGTTCTGGCGCGATTGAGGCCCGTCACCGATATGGCAGCGATTGCGGCCGCGGACTTTATGGTGGAAGCGGTGCCAGAAAAGCTGGAAATCAAGCGTGCGGTGCTGGGCGAAGCGGACAAGGTTCTGCGTCCCCAAGTGATTCTTGCCAGCAATACTTCTTCGATTTCGATGACCGCGCTAGCGGCACTGACTTCGCGTCCCGATCGCTTCGTGGGGATGCATTTCATGAATCCGGTGCCGGTGATGGTGCTGGTGGAAGTGATTCGCGCTCTGCAAACCTCCGACGCTGCATTTGACCTCACTATGGAGCTCACCAAAAGGCTCGGCAAGACTCCGGTTGCGGTGCATGACGCTCCGGGTTTCGTCTCCAACCGCGTGCTCATGCCGTTGATTAACGAAGCGGCCTATTGCGTGATGGAAGGCGTCGCCACGCCCGAAGCCGTTGATGCGGTGATGAAGCTGGGCATGAACCACCCTATGGGCCCGCTGGAACTTGCAGACTTCATCGGCCTTGACGTTTGCGTGGACATTCTCCACGTCTTGTACGAAGGCTTGGGCGATCCGAAGTACCGTGCCTGCTCCCTGCTTAAAAAATATGTGGCCGCGGGCTGGCTAGGACGCAAATCCGGGCGGGGATTCTATACTTACCCGGTGTCGGCCTGAGGCAATGGCAAAAGAAAGGCGAAAATAGTGTTTGCCTTTTGTTCGCCAGGATGCTACTTTGCTTCTCGGCGTTTTTCAACAGGTGCTTCATGTGCTCCGCCTCGACCGCAGCCATGCATTGCCCGGAGCGTGCTAGGCTCGAAGAGGAGTACGCCGCGGCTCGAGATCGCCTGCGAAATCTGTTGCGCCTGCGGCAGGTGACCAAACTCGATCAGCGGAGATTGGCCGATGACGTGGCGATGGCCATCGCCCGCTTGAAGGAGCATCAGGCGGCTCACGGTTGCCAACGTTAGCAGCGGCAGGCACAGAGCTGGTTGCGAGAAGATCTGGCGTGTTTCAGTGCCGATGCGGCAACCCGGGGGCTTCCGCCATGGATTCGGCAAAGACTTCGGGCGAAGTTAAGGCAAATTCCCAATTTCCTCTATGAGGTGCGCAATGTCCGACGAAAAAGCAAAACTCCTGGAAGCCGCGATATCGCAGATTGAAAAATCCTACGGCAAAGGTTCGATCATGCGGCTGGGCAGCAAGGATGTTCTTGTTCCCGTCAACGTGATTCCAACGGGATGCCTCTCGATTGATGCCGCGCTTGGCGTGGGCGGCTTTCCCCGCGGCCGGGTGATTGAAATCTACGGGCCGGAATCGGGTGGTAAGACGACATTGACGCTGCAGGTCATCGCCGAGGCCCAGAAGCTGGGCGGCCAGGCGGCATTTATTGACGCTGAACACGCCCTTGATCCCGTGTACGCTCGCAGGCTCGGCGTGGACGTGGACAACCTTCTGGTGTCGCAGCCCGATCACGGTGAACAGGCTCTCGAAATCGCTGAAGCGCTCATCCGCTCGGGCGGTGTTGACGTCGTCGTCATCGACTCAGTGGCCGCGCTGGTTCCCAAGGCGGAACTGGAAGGCGACATGGGCGATCCGTCCATGGGCTTGCAGGCAAGGTTGATGTCGCAGGCGTTACGCAAGCTGACCGCTATCGTATCCAAGTCGCGCACTTGCCTCATTTTCATCAACCAGATCCGTGAAAAGATCGGCGTGATGTTCGGCAATCCGGAAACGACTACGGGCGGCCGCGCGCTGAAGTTTTATGCTTCGATGCGCGTGGATATTCGCCGCATTCAGGCCATTAAGGAAGGCGATCGAGTGGTCGGTTCACGCACCCGCGCCAAAGTGGTGAAGAACAAAGTGGCCGCGCCGTTCCGCGAGGCCGAATTCGACATTCTCTACGGTGAAGGCATTTCTCGCGAAGGGGACCTGATCGATCTCGGCGTAGACAAGGGCATTCTGGAAAAATCCGGAACCTGGATCAGCTTCGGCGGAGAGCGTATGGGCCAGGGCCGGGAAAACGCTCGCGTGTTTCTGCGCGAGCATAAGGACATCCGCGAGAAGCTGGAAACGAGTTTGCGCAAGAAGATGGAGATTCCCGCGCCCGGCGGTGAGTCTGGCGCAGTTTCATCCGGCACCAACGGCGTTTCGCACAACGAAAAGCACGTGGCCACGGCTGCGGCAGCGACCGCTGCAAAGGCGCGACCCGCGGGCGCGCGCAACTAAGGGACGCAGTTTTCGGCATGTCGCAGGGCACGGCGAAGCGCGCCGTGCCCTTTGCTTTCGTGACGAGCGCTTGCGTTCAGAGAAGCGGCCTTTGCGTCGAGACGACCTCGTAGTGCGCGGCTTTGACGTCATAGCGTTTCAGATACTGTTTTCGTTCTTCCGGGATTACGGCGGTCTCATAGTCCAACCCGGCTACGGCGCGAACGGCATCCAGAGAATCCCAAAAAATGATCGTGATGAACTCCACCTCGTCCGCCACCGTCCGGCGCAAAAGGTGGCTGCCCGCAAATCCCTTGACCTTGCTCAAGCCTGGCAGCAATTCGGGCTTGAGGTGCGATTCATAGCTGTCGGCGTGCTCCGGCGTGGTCCAACCGTGCCATACGCGTGCAATCACGAGTCCTCCTGAAAGGGCCCCGAACAGAGTAGCTCCGAAATGAGTTGCGCGGAGCGGAGGATTAAAATGCAACCGTAAGATTGCAGTGTTACGAGGGGCTTTGCTAATATGCAACCAGGAGGTTGCATGAATACGACCGTATCGAAAAGAAAATCCTGCTCCACGCATCGCTCGCCCAGGTATGGCAAGCGCTGAGCGATTCCACCGAATTTGGCACCTGGTTCGGCATGACGTTCGACGGGCCATTCCGGCCGGGAGCCGTGATGCACGGATCGATCACCGGAACCAAGGTTAATGCCGAAGTTGCCCGCCTGCAGAAGCCGCATGAGGGCAAAAAATTCGACATCACGATTGAGCGGATGGAGCCGGAGCGGTTATTTTCGTTTCGCTGGCATCCGCACGCCGTGGATGGAAGCGTTGATTACTCCGCCGAACCGACGACCCTCATCGTTCTTACCCTCGACGAGACGCCCGACGGAATTCTACTGACCGTAACCGAATCGGGCTTTAACCAGATTCCGCTCGCGCGCCGGGCGGCGGCGTTTGAAGCCAATGAGCAGGGATGGGGCCTGGTGATCAAGCTGGTCGAGGAATACCTTGTCCAGAATCCTTAAATCGCAGAGCGGCACGTTGGTCCAGGCTTCCGCTGTTCTTTTTGCAGCGCTGGGGGACCAACAGCGTTTGTGGCTGGTCTCCCGGCTATGCCAGGGTGGGCCAAGATCCATAACGCAGCTGGCCAGCGGCGCGCGGATTAGCCGGCAGGCCGTTACCAAACATCTCAGGGTGATGGAGCATGCCAGGCTAGTGCGTAGCTCGCGGCGCGGGCGGGAGCGGATTTGGCAATTGGAGCAGCGCCGGTTAGAGGAGGCAAGCTGCTACTTGAACCAGATTTCCGCGCAATGGGACGCGGTTCTCGAGAGGCTGCGAGTTTTTGTGGAAGAGTAACAGGATTCAGGAAAGCGCGGCCGAGTGTGGAATGCGGCTTGCCTCCAGCCAGCCGCAATTTCGCTTAATTTTTCGCTGGCGGTCGGGCTATGCTACTCCCATGAAAAGAGAACCGTGCCGCTGCGGCCACCCGAAGTCCATTCATTATCCTCAACGGCTTTCGACAAGAAAAATCAAGCGCAGCCCGTGCCGGTTAGACGGCTGCAAGTGCAAGGACTACAATCCGGCCAGGTCAGCGCAGTAGTTCACCACGGCGCCGATTGGCTCAATCGCGGGCTGGCGCTGGCGCGTTCCACAATTCTTGCTAGGCCCTCTGCAGTTGGTTGGCTCTACCCGTTGACAACAGTTCCGAACAGAAGATTACCGAGTTAGTTTATGATGCTGCAGCGCTTGGGTGCGCGTCGCGCTGGGTAATCCGGCCAATGGAGAAAACAACGTGGGCGTAGTGGCGGGAGTGGATTTGGGCGGGACAGCGGTGAACTACACGCTGGTGAACGACGAGGAAAATTTTCTGGTCGAGGGATTGTGCGAGCACCCGTCGCTGGCGAAGCAAGGGCCGGAAACATGTCTGCAGCAGATCGCCGATGGATTGAAAATTGCTGCGGATAAGGCGGGAGTGGCGCTGGAAGATGTGGTCGCAGTGGGACTGGACACGCCGGGCCCCGCCAGTGCGGCCGGAGTGATGAGCGCGCGGGGCTCGACCAATTTTGCCCATGCCAATTGGGCGGGGTTTGATATTCGCGAAGGGCTGGCGCACAAGCTGGGCAAGCCAGTTTCCTATTTGAACGACGGAAACGCAGCAGCACTTTGGGGACATTACGCGATTTTCGGCGCGAACAGCAAAGAGACTTCGATTTCGACGATTATCGGAACGGGCAACGGTGGCGGCGTGATTTTGGAAGGGAATGTGGTGAAGGGGAAAAATGGATTTGGCGGAGAGTTGGGCCATGTGCTCCTACCGTACCAGAGCATCGCTGGCATTGACGGGATGTTGCCCAAGTGCAATTGCGGGCGCGTTGGCGACTTGGAGTCGCTGTGCTCCCTCACGGGAATTGAGCGGAATATCCTGCCGTATTTATTGAAACGGAATCCCGGGCACGAGCTCGGCGGAATGAGTGCGAACCAGGCCGCCAAGACGGTACGCGGCATGGCAGATAGAGGCGATGCTTTGTGCAAGGAAGTTTTTCGGGTGCAGGCGCACGCGGCGGGATTGTTTTTCGACGAGATGATCAACACATTCGATCCGGACGCGCTGATTGTAGGCGGTGGAGCGCTGGAAGCGAGCGCCGGGTTTCAGAAGTGGTTTATGGATGAGATCCGTGTGGGAATGCCGGATCAGCGAGAAGAGCAGGCCGGCATTCCGATTTACGTCATCCCCAATGGTGACACGGCCGGAGCGCGCGGGGCCGCGATTGAAGCGCTGAAGCTGGCACGGCAAAGCGGGTTGATGTGAAATCACGACTTCGATACGGCAATGTGCTTGCTGGCGTAGAGAGCCCGGTCGGCGGCGGACAGTAGTTCCTCAAGAGAGGTGCCGTCGGCAGGGAAAGCGGCAACGCCGGTACTGACCGAGAGCGGCGGTTCAAGGCCATCATTCCGTAGCCGAAGCGAGATGCGTTGCGCAACGTGGAGCGCCGCCTGCACGCTGGCTTCGGGCAGCACGAGTACAAATTCATCGCCGCCGTAACGGGCGGCCACATCAATCTCCCGGCAATGCAAGCGCAGGATCTCGGCCAGTCGGCACAGCGCGCGGCTGCCTACAAGATGGCCGTGGGTGTCATTGATTTTCTTAAGATGGTCCATATCGAGCAACAAAATGGCGAAGGGAATGCGGGAACGGTTGTAGCGTTTTATTTCAGAGTCGAGTGATTCGACAAGGCGCCGGTAATTGGCCAGCCCAGTGAGAGGATCGCTGTCGGCCAGATGACGAACATGTTCTTCGGCGCGGCGATGCTCCGTGGATTCTGCGGCGAGTACCAGCGCCGTAAGCGCGGTGATAGCCATAAAAGACTGCAACATCAGCAAGGAACTGTTTTGCGAGCTGCGGACAAACGGCCCGTAGCCGTGGAAAGTTCCCCAGGTTGCGATGACTGCTAGGGCAGCGATAGCAGTGGCGGCTTTTCTGCGGCCAAAGCGAAAGGCGGCCCAAATCAGGAACGGGAAGCAGAGGTATTCGAACGGATAGTTACGAATGACAAAGTGTAATTTGTCTCCAAAAACGACCCAGGAGACAGTAAAAAGTCCGGAGCCCAGCAACACCAGCTCGACAATTTGCTTGCGTGTCCAGTCCAGCCGGGGATTTTCAACCCAAAGAAGAATGAGCGGCGCGACGATCAGGGCCCCCACCGCATCTCCGAGCCACCAGGTAGACCAGATCACGGAATAGCCCGTCCACGCAGCAAATCCCGCGAGGGTGATCGCGGTGGTGCCGACTGTCGCGCTGATTGCGGAACTGAACGCCGCAAAAAGGGCGAATTTGAAAATATTATGAGAGCGTAAGAATACGTCACGACCATCGGCGTAACGGCGGACGAGGTATGTCGCCGTGAGTGCCTCTAGAGTGTTACCGGTTGCGATGCTTAACGAAGTGGCAACAGTTCCGGCAGTGGTGATGTTAACGAGAACCGCTCCGGCAAAAATCGCGGGCCACGCGCGGTAGCCCAGAATGAGCAATGCCGCAATGGCGAGGCCCGTGCACGGCCAGACCGCGCTGCTGCTCGCATTCACGTACGCCAGCTTGAGACCTAGTTTACCTGCGAGGAAGTAAACACCGACCAACCCCATGAGGAGGGCGAGATTTCGGGGGTCAAATTTGCGTTGCATGGTTTTGAAAAACGCAGTACACGGCAAAAAAACGGCGGCATTAAAGCGCGGGCTGGAGAAACCTGTTCGAAGACCAGCTCTCCCGACGAATCGCGGTTCCTACCGAATCCAATTTTACTAGACTCGGGCAGCAGGAACCCGAGGGAACTCAAGAGCGTTTCATTTTAGTAATAGCAGCAAAGCGCAGGCAGGACGAGCAAAGGAAAAAAGGCGAGCAGTGGAAGCTGCCCGCCTTTCGCAAGCCCGGCACTATGCCTGGGCCTCAGATTGTGTACCTACTTTCCGGAACTGGAAGCGGACGACTGAGACTGGCCATTCGCCTTCGGCACGCTGACATAACCGCTGACAGTGTCCTTGCCGACTTTGTTGATGACCAGCTCTTCCGGGATCTTGGTTCCGCTCAGATAGAAGAAGATCGGCTCGTTCATGAAGCGATTCTTCTTTTCCAGACGGCGATCTTCGGCGGTCATGGCCACGCTGAACTGTCCGCGCTTCTCGTTGACGCCCTTGAGTTCGACGGTCAAGTTGCCGACCTTCTGGGGCTTGTTCTTGCCCGCGATGGTGAACTCAATATAGTCGCGTTCGCCGAGGCGGCGGAGCTGATCAATTTCATCGTGGTTGCGAGCGATGAGCGTACCCATTTCGCTGCGCGCCATCTTCAGATCTTCGCGGGTGGAGTCGAGATCGGTGCGAACGCCGCCCACTTTGGTGTCAACGTTTTTGAGGTCGTCAGTGGCGGCCTTGGTGGCAAGTTCGGTGTGAACGCTGGTGTCCAGCGCGGTGAGCTTCTGGGAGGTATCCTGAACGGCAGCGGCTGCTTCGGCGCGTGCCTTCTTCAGCTGCCCTTGCGTGATCTTGAGTTTGTCAGTGACTACTTTCAGGTCGCCCTGCAGATCGGTGTTCGCCTTTTCGTCCTGGGCGATTCGATCCTTCAGGGAGCTCATGTCCTGCTCCACACCCTGCTTGAACGAGTTGACCTGCGAGGTCACAGCTTGCTGCGTGGCATCCAGCTTGGAAGACGCGTTCCAGCCAAACGCCAAACCACCAATAGCAATAAGTCCCAGAACGATGATGGCTGGCAAATGCCAGGAAGCACCGCTTTTGTTCTCCACGTTATAGTCGTCGCTCATAGCGAACCTTCTCCTTTGGACCATCCCGGTCCTTACTCCCAAACTTTGCTTAGCCGATAACCAACAGATGCCTGGGAAGGGTGCATGCGCAACGCCAAATGAGCCATCGCGGCAGCGCCGTCGGCAGCAGTCTGCAACCGGTTGCAATCAGGGGAGTTATGTATCTTCGGAGAAAAAATGGAACGTCGGGCGCGCTCGTACTAGTCCTAGCAATCTTTACGCGCCCGTAATGTCTAGCTGGAATTTTTGCTGGCGAGAGCCTTTAGATCTCGAGCGCAGGATCGAGCGAGCGCAGCCCGGAGCGCAGTTGGGCCGGGTCTTGGTAATGGATGCCTTGAAGTCCAAGCGCCCGGGCAGCCTCGACATACTCGGGGATGTCGTCAATGAAAACGGCTTCCGCAGCTTTGGTTTTTACGGCCTTAAGAGCTGCCTGGAAGACCACCGGCGATGGCTTGCTGGCTCTGACCGAACAGGAGTAGACGCGCGCCGGAGTCGGAAAGTACTGGAAAAAGCCGTAAGTCGCTTCCAGATGGGCGACATGAATCGGATCCGTATTGGAGAGCAACGCCAGACGCTTGGTTCGTGCCAGTGTCGCGAACAAAGCGTCGGATTGCAGCGGTTGTGGATCGAGAGAACGATTCCAGGCATCGCGAAATTCACCAAATTTCAGAGGGCTGCCCAGGCGCTTAGTGATGTGCAAATGCCAGTCATGCGGAGCGATGCGGCCTTCCTGCCAGTCATTCCAGCGAGGGTCGGTTTGAATGGCAGACCACAGTTCTTCCGGTCCAAGGGAAATACCTTGCGATAAGCCTGCGACGGCGCGCGCGACGTCCAGCTTCACTAACACGCGACCGATATCGAAGATGACGGCACGAAGAAGTGTCCTGGACATGCTCAGTTTTTTTCCGGGGATGTCGCCGTCGCCGCGCTTACTTTGCGGCTCCTCAAAACGCCGATTACCGCCGGCACGATGGAAACGATGGCGACGACTGCGATGACGTAATGAATGTATTTGCCTATGTTGGGAACGGAGCGCCCGAGCGTATAACCGCCTAGAATCATGGTGCCAACCCAAACAATGCCGCCGAAAATATCGAAGGCTATGTAGCGCCCGTAAGGCATGCGGGCTGCTCCGGCCACCGGAGGGCAGAACGTCCTGACGATAGGAACGAAGCGCGCCAGGATGACGGCGCGTCCGCCGTATTTTTCATAAAAATCATGGGCCCGCTGTAGGTGGCTGCGCCGGAACAAGAAGGCGTCTTCGCGTTTATACAGGGTCGCGCCTGCGGAGCGCCCAATCCAATATCCGATCTGATCGCCTACAATGGCGCAGAGCATGACCGGGCCAAGCAGCCAGCGTAGAGGGAGAAATCCTCCGGCCGCGAGGATCCCCGCCGTAATCAGCAGCGAATCGCCGGGCAAGAAGAAGCCGACAAAAAAGCCCGTTTCCACGAAAACAATGCCGCAAATCAGCGGGGCACCGCCGCTGCGTATGAGTTCTCTCAGTCCTTCGGGGTCGAAAAGCGAGCGGAGAAAGTGGAGAAAAGATTCGAGCACGCGACCTGGTTCCTTTTCGAAATAGCGAGAGTGCGTTTGGCCAAATCGGCCATGACATTCACGGGAGCCAGGAAGCGCCCGCTGTCGGCGGACAAAATGTCCACTCCCATACGGTAGCAGAAAACGCCCGGGTCGCCGCCCGCTTCGGTCAGCGCCAGCAGCAAAGTGCAAACAGGAGCGATTTGGATGGCACGGCCCGTCATACCAGCCTGCCACTCGGACGAAGCGTTTCGGCCAGCCATTCCTGCGAGAGGGTGGCATGGTTGACTAAGGTCGCAGTTTGTTCCGAGGTGGCGAGTAGTTGCCGGATCCGAGGCAGGGCCAGGCTCGCCGCGGCTTCTCCCGCTTCGATGGCTTCGCTCGCGCGGCCGAAATCATCCCACGAAAGGTCTTGCACGTCGGGGCGAATCACAAGATCGGCGTGGCGTTCCCAGCTATCGAGCTGATGCTTCTGCGCTGCGCTGACAGCGCGCGCAACCACCTGGAAAATATTCTTTGGAGGGGTGCGGCTCGCGTCTTGCGTCCCGACGGAAACTCCAACCACCAGGGAAGCGCCGATTTGCCGCACGGCCTGAGAGGGAACGGGCGCGACCAAGCCGCCATCGACAAAGCAGCGTGTACCGATTTGTATCGGTTCGAAGAGCCCCGGATAAGCGCAACTCGCACGAATGGCTTCAACCAGCGGGCCCTGACGAAAGACCACGGGATCGCCACTAGCCAAATCCGTTGCGACGACGGCGAGTGGAATCCTCATGTCCTCGAACTGCTTCGAGTCGAAAACGCGTTCGATGATGTCCGCGAGGCGATGGTTGCTGGCCAGACCAAGCCGCGAAACGCTCCATCGGGCGATGTCGCGAAAACGAATCGTGCGGCTCGCCGCTAGGATGCGCGCAAGAGGTGCGCCACTGGCATACGCCGCTCCAAAAACGCTGCCGACACTGGTTCCAGCAATATGTGAAACGCGGATGTGGTGCTGCTCGAGAACTTTGAGCACCCCTAGATGCGCAAAACCGCGCGCGAATCCGCCGCCCAGAGCCAAACCTATGCCGGGCCGGCCAACGTCCGTATTCATCGTATTGTTTCGATCGTTGCTCACAACGCAAAAAGTTTCGCGTAATCTCGCGACCCGCCCAATGGAACGTGCGTTGGGAATTTCCAGTACTTACGTACCTGTTCCAGGACTGCACCAAAACCTTTGCCTTAATACCAAACAGTACCGAAATACTAGTCCCGTATCCCCTCTGTACCATTGCGGCCCGTAGCCGCGTACCTCATTCTCGTTTGTGCAGGCGGCAATCTCTGAGGGAGCGACGATGGATACTGCATATCAACCGTGGGTAGGACAGGCCGTAGTCTTGCAGGTTGCACTGGGCGACATCAAAGTTCCGCTGCGG
>Ga0075425_100004821_pt1 | contig 13977 bp, 11 predicted proteins | sample SoiMethybrSBSTD4_FD_75300 | JGI IMG/M metagenome (GOLD analysis project Ga0075425, IMG submission 75300) | Bulk soil microbial communities from a Populus tree surrounding site in Tennessee, USA - Soil MetaG P. TD hybrid SBSTD4 | ecosystem: Environmental > Terrestrial > Soil > Tree plantation...
CACCGCAAGGTGTGGAGCTTACCGGTACTAATAGCTCGATTGGCTTGTTCGCTCTCATTTAGCAATGCTCATCTTGTCCCTTGCGGGGCCCCACGAAATCCTGGGGCGGCCATGCGAGGGGGGTCCTCAGGACCAGCGTGCGCCGAGCGCGCGCTCAAGTGGGCGTGGGACTCGCCTCAAGGACCAGTTTGCATCACCCCTTCGCTGACCTGGTGATTATTGCGGGGTGGCTGCACCCGATCCCATTCCGAACTCGGCCGTGAAACGCCCCAGCGCCGATGGTACTCCGTCTTAAGACGCGGGAGAGTAGGTCATTGCCAGGTCTGCCAAGGGGTGAAGTCGAGATCGCGATCCCTTCCTCACGAGCTTGCTTGCAAGGCCGCCGCTCTCCGAGCGGCGGCCATTTGCGTTGGGCCCTGCGCACCAGCGGCCAAGCCGCTCCCCATCCCCTAGGGGTTGACGGGTTGCACCAGCTGCCCGATTGCCCGGTCGCTTCTCCGAGCCCTATATCTGCTCCATGACCCGCACCCCCAAAGATACCACGCCGCGCCCACGACCCTCCCGCGGCAAGTCGGGCAAGCCGCCGGCACCCCCCACGGAAGGCCTCTCCGGCACGCCGGAGACAAAACGGTCCGCACGCGGGCTGCGCGAGGCGGTGATCCCACGGCTCGACAGCTACGTCGGCCCGACAGGGCCGGCCGTCAGCCGCGCCGACAGCGAGGGGGCTCGCTCCACCCTACCGGCTCTGCGTCAGGTTGGCCCACCGGCGCGCAACTTTGCCGACCTGACTGCGTCCCTCAACGCGCTGCTCGCCAAACCCCAGGAGCGCTCGGAACGCGCCCGCCAGGTGCTGGCACAGCAGCCGATGCTGGCGGCACATCCGCTGGTTTCCGGCCAGAACCTCCTCTTCACACCGCACCGGCCGCCGCGCCCGGAAAAGAGCGAGGGTGGCATCGCGTTCGAGCTCGTATCGGACCTCGTGCCGAGGGGTGATCAGCCAGCCGCCATCGAGGAGCTGGTCAAGGCTGTCGCCGCACACGAGCGCAACCAAGTTCTGCTCGGCGTCACCGGTTCAGGCAAGACTTACACCATGGCGCAGGTGATCGCGCGCACCAGTCGACCGGCCTTGGTGCTCGCCCCCAATAAGACCCTGGCGGCCCAACTCTACGGCGAGTTCAAAAGCTTCTTTCCCAACAACGCCGTCGAGTACTTCGTCTCCTACTATGACTATTACCAACCGGAAGCCTACGTGCCGCGTACCGATACCTACATTGAAAAGGAATCGTCCATCAACGAGCAGATCGATCGCATGCGCCATGCGGCAACACGTGCGCTGCTGGAGCGCGACGATGTGATCATCGTCGCCAGTGTGTCGTGCATCTACGGCATAGGCTCGGTTGAGACCTACACCGCCATGACCTTCACGGTGCAAGTGGGAGAGCGCCTCGAGCAGCGCCAGCTGCTGGCCGACCTTGTCGCACTGCATTACCGGCGCAGCGACACCAACTTCATCCGCGGCTCCTTCCGCGTGCGCGGCGACACGGTCGAGTTGTTCCCGGCCCACCTTGAGGACAGAGCCTGGCGCATCTCGCTCTTCGGTGACGAGGTGGAATCGATAACCGAGTTCGATCCGCTCACCGGGCAGAAAGCGGACGATCTCAAGCTGATCAAGGTCTACGCCAACTCGCACTATGTGACACCCAAGCCGACGCTGCAGCAGGCGCTGAAGGCGATCAAGAGCGAACTCAAAGAGCGCCTTGAAGAGCTCAACAGTTCCGGCCGACTGCTGGAGGCGCAACGGCTGGAGCAGCGCACCATCTTCGACATGGAGATGATGGAGGCCACAGGCTCCTGCGCCGGCATCGAGAACTACTCGCGCTATCTTACGGGACGCCAGCCTGGCGAACCCCCGCCGACGCTCTTTGAGTACCTGCCGGATGACGCGCTGGTATTCGTCGACGAGAGCCACGTCACCGTGCCGCAGATCGGCGGCATGTTCCGCGGGGACTATCGCCGCAAGGCGACGCTCGCCGAGTATGGTTTCCGTCTGCCCTCCTGCATGGATAACCGACCCCTGCGATTCGAGGAGTGGGACGCCATGCGTCCGCAGACGCTCTACGTATCGGCCACTCCGGGCTCGTGGGAGATGGAGCAGACCGATGGCGTATTCGTTGAGCAAGTGATTCGGCCCACTGGCCTTACCGATCCGCAGGTTGAGGTGCGTCCAGCCAAAAGCCAGGTTGACGACCTCATCGATGAGGTGCGCACGGTTGCGCGCGCCGGTTACCGCACCCTCGTGACCACGCTCACCAAGCGCATGGCGGAGGATTTGACCGAGTACATGCACGAGCAGGGTATTCGCGTGCGCTACATGCATTCCGATATCGAGACCCTGGAGCGCATCGAGATCATCCGCGACTTGCGCCTTGGTGCCTTCGACGTGCTGATCGGTATCAATCTCTTGCGCGAAGGCCTCGACATCCCGGAGTGCGCGCTCGTGGCGATCCTCGACGCCGACAAGGAAGGCTTCCTGCGCAGCGAGACCAGTCTCATCCAAACCATCGGTCGGGCCGCGCGCAACATCGATGGTCGGGTGCTGCTTTACGCCGACGCGATGACCGGTTCGCTCGAGCGGGCCATCGCCGAGACCAACCGCCGGCGCGAAAAGCAGGAGGCCTGGAACCAAGCCCATGGCATCACGCCGGAGAGCGTGCGCAAGAACATCTCCGACGTCCTCTCCTCCGTTTATGAGCAGGACCATGTGACGGTGGATACGGGCTTCGCCGAGGAAGGCAGGGCGCTGATCGGCCACAACCTGGAAGCGGTGATCGCCGGCCTGGAAAAAAGGATGCATGCGGCCGCGGCCGACCTCGAGTTCGAGACCGCAGCGCGCCTGCGCGACGAAATCAAACGGTTGCGCGAAACAGAACTGGCCGTCGCCGACGATCCGCTCGCCCGCCAGGCGGACGTGGAAGAGAGGGCGGGCGCTTACCGCGGGGAGCGCCGATATGGGGCGGCAGGCAAATCGCCGGCCAGGGTGCGCGGGGGCTCTTCCCCGCGCACGGAGGACGGGGTTGCGGGCGGCTTGCCGGGCTCTCGCATCGAGCGCGCTTACCAGCCAGTGCAACCAACGTTCGCACAGAGTACGGCCGTTCCCGGAACGCGCGCGCGCAAGCCGGCCCTGGACGACATGGGATCGGCAGCCAACCGCCCGATCCCAGCCCGCGCTCCGACCGTCGACCCGCGCGCCAAAGCCGGCGCCTACGGCGAGATGGTGCGCGGGCCGCACAAGCCAACGCTCGACGAAATGGGTCCCCACGCCGAGCGGGGCGTCCCAGTCGCCGGCAAACCCCTTCCGCCGAAGCCCGCAAACACGCCGAACATCCCAAAGCCAAAGCCACGCGAGACGAAGAAACATCGTCACGGCCGCCCGCGCAAGACGGGCAGGCCAGGTGCCTAGGTCAGGTGCCTAGGCCAGGTGCTTAGGCCAGGGTCGCAGGGCTTGGGGCGGGGCCTGCGCCGCCGCGCAGCACGCGGGGTTCCTCCCAAAGAGTCTTGAGGGCGGGCTTGATCGCGCTGCGCTCGCGAGCGCGGTGATGGAAAACGGGCCAACCGCCAACGGCCAAGTTCAGGCTCCGTCTCTCTCCTCAACGAGGAGTTGTTTTCAATCTGGGCGCGGCCCGCTTATAGTGCCGGGAGTGGGAGTGATTTGGGTGGGGGGATACGCGATGCTGGAGCACCACGCTCGGCTCATCCTCCGCGACTTGTATTCGTCGTGGGAGGGAGGCGATTTGTTCGGCACGTTGTCCTATTTCGCGCCGAGCACGGCATTCGCGGTGCACGCGACGCCCAAGGGTGCCTCGCTGATTGGCGCTGGCACGGGCCTGGATGACCTCGGCAACCGCCTGGAGAAATTCTTGCATCGCGTCGAGGTGCGCGAGTTCCGGCTTCTGCAGGTGGTCTCGAAGGGGTTCTGGACGCAAAGTCGCGCCTATTTCCGCTACCGCCACCGCAATGGCAGCATGGAAGTCGACGGCACCATGCGCCACCTGTGGAAATTCGTCGGCGATGAGATCGCACACTTCGAGCTTTTTCACGACTCGCAATGCATGCGCGCGTTCTATGCGATGGCGGCGCTGGAGTCGGCTGCGTAAGGATTTCCACCCGCAGGGGAGGCGCACCCCTCGCGTGCCAACGCCGGCTCGAGGCTCGGCGTCGGTTCGCGCATGCGCGCACAAGCCTTTCGCCCCTCGCGTCCCTCTCCAGTTGCGGTTGGGGCCGGTTGGTCGGGCCGGCGGGGTCGGGCCGGCGGGGTCGGGCCGGCGGGGTCGGGCATGCGTCAGAAAAACGCGCCCGGCATCGAGCGGCGTGCGGGCTTTCGCTCCACCCAGCACCCCCCGCGGGTGCGGCTGTCGGTGCACCACGGGCTGTGCTAATGCGAAAGGGCTGCGCCGCTAACCCTCGAGGACCTCGGCAAAAGGAGATCGGCACATGGACCGCCGCCAGTTCTTCGGCGACAGCGTCGCGGGAACGCTCATCCGACTGGTCCTGCTGTCGGTCGTGGTTGGCATCGTGTTTTCGGCCCTGGGGATCACGCCCTTCAACCTGATCGAACGCCTGCAGCACCTCGTCCGCAACGTCATGAACATGGGCTTTGATGCCTTCAACTGGGCCTTCCAGTATTTCCTCCTGGGTGCGGTGATCGTCTTTCCCGTCTGGTTCGTCGTGCGCTTGCTGCGCAGCCGCCGCGACCCGAAGGCGTAACAAGCCTCTCTCCCCCCGCAGGCCTGCTGGGTCCTTGTCGCGCAGCCGGCCGCGGCCCCGAGAAAGGCGAGAAACACCCCAGGGTGGCCCGCAGGGAAGCCCTGGGACGACCCCAGGCAGGCCTCTAGCAGGCCCCAGGCAGGCCCCCGGTAGAGCCGGAGGGAGATCTGAAGGAGACCCTAGCGCCGATTACCCGTTGCTCGTGCCGCGGGGATGGTGGTTGCTCTCGGCGTGAGCTCCGCTCCGGCGCGTCTGCGACGTCTGACCGCCCTTGCGTCCCGCTGCCGCCGCAAGCGCCCGATTTTGGGCGAAGCTGCGATGCTCGGGCTTCACGGCCCGACCGCCTTTGCGGCCGGCCTCGGCCGCGAGCGCACGATCTTGCGCGAAACTGCGCTTCTCATGCGGCACGTTGGCACCGCCCTTGCGGGCAATTTCGCGTTGCTTGTCCTGCTCCATGCTGGCGAAACCGCGCAGCGCTCCGGTGCTTTGGCTCTTGTGCTCCTGAGCCATGCCGTCACCTCCTGCCTTGTTGTGATCCAACCCGAGAGTCCCAAGTCAACCGACTGGCAGCGCTTGGGGTTCCCGCATTCCCGCAGCGACGACCCAGGTAGTTTGCGAAGGCCGAGCGGAAGCTGAGCCGCTCCATGGCCAAGGCAGCGCTTGATGTGCGCCTTAAGGGTGGTCAGTTGCGCGAGCGCCGGCGCAACGGCGTTATGGTGAATGAGCAGCGTGCTCGTCGCGTGGGCCAACGTCGTGCAATGGCTTGATGGCGCGGGCGCGGAGTGGACGCAAAAGCGTTGCCATCCCGCGCGAAGTCGCCGCACCCAACCCATCCAATAGGTCAAAGCCCGCGGCGACCCTTGGACCCCCCGCAGCAGCAGCGACGCAAGATGAGGCTCATCCCGTCTTCCCGATGCGCGCCTTGCCTTTGCGCGCGGTTTTGATGGGCTTGCCTTCGGCCGGCTTGCTCGCCGCCTTGCCGCTTTCGGGCTTCGGCGCGCTCGGCTTGGAGACGCTTCTCCTCTCGGTCTCGACGCTGCGACGCAGGGCGTCCATCAGGTCGATGACGTTGGTTTGGCGATGCTCTGGCCGCGCCTTCACGGGCATGCCCTTCTGCTTGGAGCGGATCAGCTCAATCAGTGCGATCTCGTAGCGATCTTCGAATCGATCCGGCTCGAACCTGCCCGCCATCTTGTGGATGATATGCTTGGCCAGTTCCAGCATCTCCTTGGGCAGCTCCAGATCGGAGATCTCGGTAAAGTAGCTATCCGCGGCGTGCACCTCATTGGCAAAACGCAGGCCGGTTGCCACGATGCCCCGGCCGTGGGGCTGGAGCTTCAGCACACGCTCTCGACGAAAGAGAACAGCGCGCGCGAGCCCCACCACCTTTTCCGCTCGCATCGCTTCGCGGATCACCGCGAAGGCCTCCTCGCCGACGCGCTCAGTGGGCGTCAGATAATAGGGGGTATCGAGATAAAGCGTATCGATGTCGGCGCTGGGCACGAAGCGTTCGATATCGATGGTGTGATGGCTCTCGATCGCAACGGCTTTAAGCTCGTCGTCCTCGAGCATCACATACTCGCCCTTGGCAACTTCATAGCCCTTGGCTTGATCTTCCGACGCAACGGGCTTGCCCGTCTGTTCGTCGACGAACTGGCGTCGAACACGGTTGCCGGTCTCGCGATTGAGGGTGCGAAAAGAAACGCGCTCTGATGTCGTGGTGGCCGGATAGAGGGCAACGGGACAGGAGACGAGCGAAAGCTTCAGATATCCCTTCCAATTGGGCCGTGGGGCCATAGGGAGCGCTCCGATACGCTGGGACAAAACGGCTCGCGCGAGACTATCGCAGGGGTGCGTTAACGTTCTGCTTACGCTAAGCGCCGCGCGGCGCCATCGCGCCCAACACAAAGCGGAGACCTCGCAACATTCCCAGACGCAAAGAGTAGCGATAAAAGAAATGACCCGCGGCTTGGGGGGACCGCGGGTCAAAGCGCGACTGGCGCGTGAGGGAAGCAGAAGGGGGGTTCTGCGCGCCGGTCACAAGAAAAACGTCCCCAGGCGCGGCCGGTTCCGCCCTGATCCCGAAAAAATCTGGGGAGCCGATTTGCAAACAGCGTTAACAACGTGGCGGTCAATCCGGCCGCCACAACCCTCGATAATCGATTGAATTTGCCCATTAAACAAAGACCGGTCCCAAGGACGCGGCGGGGCATCGCTGCGTGAGAAGCCCGGCATGCGCGGAGGATCGAGCCCGCCACGGTCCAGGGGTCCTCGACCCCGGGTTGCTTGGGCCAGCCAAAGCTGCCAGCCCGAGTTGCTTGGGGCCAGCCAGACTTAGGCCGGCCCGGCGCCGGCCACGACGCGACTCATTCTTGTCCTGGAGCGGTTTCCCCGGCGGTCCCGTATCGCGACAGGGGTGGCGCGGTGGTGCAACTCTTTGGGAGCACCCTCGGCCCAGCGAGCGCATGCTGGCGCATCGAGCGATGAGCCTTTTGCAATGCGCGCGAATGCCCTACATACTCCAGCCAACCAGTCCTTGGGCATTGGGTCCCCACGCCTCGGCAGCGATGCGGCGGCGACCGATGAAGCGACGTGAGCACGGTCATAAGCCAGAGCAAGCTGTGTGCGCCATGTCTCTAGCCGAGCATATAGCCCCGCACTTGCCGAACCTGCGTCGGTTCGCCCGTCTCCTTACCGGAAGTCAGCGGGCCGGCGATACGGCGGTCGCTCGGCTCTTGGAAGCAATTGTGGCTGATGCCACGGTGTTCCCGAACCTGCCGCCGCGCATCGGCCTCTACCAATGCTTCCTCAGCGCCTTCACGACGCGAATGGAGGATCCCGCCGCCCAGGCCGAAGAGATCGGCACGACGGCTGCACGTTCCCTCGCCGCCCTGCCGCTGCAAGCCCGCCAGGCTTTCCTGCTCGTCTCGGTGGAGGAGTTTGAACGCAGCGAGGCGGCCCAGATCCTTGAGGTGTCGGAAAGCAGAATCAACGACCTGCTGGAACAGGCCAGTAAGGAGATCGGCCGACAGATTGCCACCGACGTCCTCATCATCGAGGACGAGCCCCTCATCGCAATGGACCTTGAGCGCATGCTGCGCGATCTCGGACACCGCGTGACCTCGGTGGCGCGCACGCACAAGGACGCCTTGAAGGCAGCGACCCTGCAAAAGCCAGGGCTGGTGCTGGCCGACATCCGGTTGGCCGACGGCAGCTCGGGCCTCGACGCGGTCAACGACATTCTAGGGACCCTCACGGTGCCGGTGGTGTTCATCACCGCTTATCCGCAGAAGCTCATGACGGGTGAGCGGCCCGAGCCCACGTTCCTGATCACCAAGCCATTCCGCGAAGACGCGGTGAAGGCCATCATCAGCCAGGTGCTGTTTTTCGATCAGCAGGCCCGCCGGCGCACCAACGGCCGCTCCGCGCTCACCAGCTGAGCTCCAGCACCCGACAGCGGCCGGCGCTCGCTAGCTCAACATCGCCGCAACGGCCGCGAAGGCAAGACCGGCAACGATGGTGACCAACATGGCCATGAGGAACGGCCATCTCGCTCGCAGGACAATGCGGCGTCTTTCGTCCTTCAGCCAGTCGCGCACAAAATCCGTGGACGGCCAAAGGGAGTCTGACCCAAGGCTCGCAAAAGTTTCCTTTCTGTCTCGCCGGTGTCTCACATACTCGGATCGCACACGCGCATAACCAAGCCGCGCTAGTGCCAGCCGACAGCGGGCGTCCTCCTGGGCCCTCACGACGATGGCCGGCAGCGAACCATCCGCCGATGGCGGATCGGTCAGCCCTTCGAGCTGTGGCGTGTGCGCTATCCGTGTATCGAGCATCTGACCGACCCCGAAAACGCAGTGCTCAGCGGGCGGCCGCGCTCCACCAGCGATCGAAGGTGCACGCCGCGCTCGACCAGCGATCCAAGGTGCACCAAGAACCGCAAATGCGGAAAAGCGGGGGCGATCTGTCGTCTTCTTCGCCGGCTGTGGCGCATCCACCACAGTTGGCAACATGCGCCCGCCGGAATCGTCCGCGTGGCCTCACCCGCTCCACATTTTGCCGTTCGCAGTAAGCGCCGTGCGGGGACCTCCAGCTGCAGCTGCCTGCGCTGGCGCGTCGGAGGTGCCCATGCTGGCAAGGTTGCGCCTGCTCTTTGCAATGTCATTGCTGTTCCTTGGCACGTGGTTCGCGGCCCTGGCGCTGGAGGGCTACTTGCCGCCGGCCACAACGCTCGGCACCCAAGCCGGCGCGCCTTCCTCAGGGCTGTCGGCCTCTCCCGACGCGCAGCAATTCATCAGCTTTTTGACGCGCGAGCGCTTCGTTGTTGAGGCCGCTCCAACGACGAAACCGCAGGCTAGGTCCCAGCTGAACTCCCACGCAAAGCCCCAGACCAAGTCCGAGCTTGAGGCCAAATCGCCTCAAGGCGCCGGCACCGCGAAACCCCCGGCAGCCGAGAAGCGCCGATCCGCGAACGCGACGCAATTGCCGTGGCCCTTGAGCCTCTTTGGCGAATAGACCGAGCGCCCCTGCGGCATCAGGTCGCTCGGCTCAGATGACCTTGCCTCGCCGAAAGTTGGCGATGTCGGCCCCGGTGTAGCCAAGCTCGCCCAACACCTCCTCCGTTTGCGCGCCGAGGGCGGGCGTGGGGCGGTCAAGCACGCACGGCGTCCGCGAGAGGGCGACGGCCTGGTTGACGATGGCCACCTTTCCGCGCGTGGGGTGCTCCATCGGGGTTGCGATCCCCAGATGCTCGACCTGCGGATCGGCGAACATCTGGTCGATCGAGTAGATGGGCCCTGCCGGCACGCCGGCGGCGTTGAGCTTGTCCACCAGCTCAGCGCTCTTGTAGCGCTTGGTGAACTCGCTCAAGGCGGCGTTAAGCCGTTTGCGGTTCTTGGAGCGCTTCTCGCCGCTTGCAAAGTCGGGGTCCTTGAGCAGGCTCTCCGCGTCCAAGGCTTTGCAGCAGCGGGCAAAGATGTGCTGGCCGGACGCCGCAATGTTGATATGTCCGTCGCTCGTGGGGAACACTCCCGTTGGAATGCCGGTCGGGTGGTCGTTGCCGGCCTGGCCGGGGACCTCACGGGCGACAAGCCAGCGCGCGGCCTGGAAGTCCAGCATGGCGATCTGCGCCTGCAACAGCGAGGTTTGGACCCACTGGCCTTCGCCCGACACATCGCGCTCGAGCAAGGCGATGAACGCCCCCATGGCAGCATAGTTGCCGGCCGACAGATCGGCGATGGGCACTCCCACGCGCACCGGGCCCTGGCCCGGCAGGCCGGTGACCGACATCAAGCCGCCCATGCCCTGCGCGATCTGGTCAAAGCCCGGCCGGTCGCCATAAGGACCATCCTGGCCGAACCCCGACAGGCTCACATAGACGAGACGCGGGTTGATCTTGCTGAGCGTCTCGTAATCGATGCCAAGCCTCTTCTTCACATCCGGCCGGTAGTTCTCAATGAGCACGTCCGCTTCCGCGGCCAACTTCTTGAGGATCGCGACGCCGTCCGCGGTCTTGAGGTTCAGCGTGATGCTGCGCTTGTTGCGGTGCAGGTTGAAGAAGTCGGGCCCCTCGCGCACGCCGCCCATCATTGTATCCTCGTCGCCCTCTTGCGGCATCTCGACCTTAATCACGTCGGCACCCCAGTCGGCGAAGTGGCGTGCTGCGGTCGGCCCTGCGCGGGCGCGCGTCAGATCGATCACCTTGAAGCGAGACAGCGGTCCTTGTCGTGTGACGCTCATGCGGTGGCTCCGGTGGATGCTTGCAATCAGACGGTCAGAACGATCTTGCCAAAGTGGGCGTTGGCGCGCATATGCGCCAGCGCCGCTGCGACTTGGCCGAGAGGGAACGTGCGGTCGATGGGTAACCTCAGCTTGCCGCTCACCACCGCGTCCCACAGATCGGCACGCATGGCGCGATTGATTTCTCGCACCTCCGCCACCGAGCGCGTACGGAATGTGACGCCGATGTAGTCGATGCGCTTCATGGCATGAAGGTCGAAATCAAACTCGCCTTTGAAGCCGCCGAGGCGGCCGACGTTGACAATGCGCCCCAACACGGCGGCCGCGCGCAGGTTCTCGTTGGCGACGCTGGCCGAGACTTGGTCGACGATGAGGTCGACGCCCTTGCCATCGGTCGCCTGCAACACCGCGTCGGCCCAGGTCGGCGCGGTGGTGTCGATGGCAAGGTCGGCGCCGAAGTCTCCAAGACGCTCGCGGCGCCTGGCATTGGTGGACGTGCCCATCACCAGTCGCGCCCCCTTCAGTTTGGCGATCTGCAGACCCATTAACCCGACGCCGGAGCTGGCACCCTGGATCAACACGGTCTCTCCGCCTTTGAGCCGTCCGGCGGTCACGACGGCGTTGTGCATCGTCTGCAGGGCGACGGGGAGCGTCGCTGCCTGTTCGTCGCTCATGTTGTTGGCTGGGATCTTCGCGACGCGGCCCAAGTCGGCCAGCGAAAACTCGGCCCAGCCTGCGCTGCCTGAACACATGACACGGTCGCCGGGCTTGATGTCCTCGACATCTTTGCCGACCGCGGCGACCTCGCCGGCAAATTCGAGCCCCAGCACCGTGCCGGGCCCCCCCGCGCTGCCGTGCATGCGCCCGGAGGCCATGATGAGATCGGCGCGGTTGAGGGCCGCGGCCCGCACGCGCACCAGCACCTGGCTGGGGCCCGGGTCGGGCTTGGGCACCTCCCGCACCTCGACCCCGCTCGGCGTAAGCACTGCCGCCTGCATCTTGAAATCCTCCCCCTTGCGCAGTCATCTTTTATTGCGACGATCGCGTAACATTGAGCACACGGCCGCCACGAGGCCAAGGGGCGCTTCACGCAAGGCTGCTGCGTCGGCATGAGCCAATGCCCGCGCCGCTCCCGATCGATTGACCGGGATCAACACCTGGTGAAGGGCACCCGTGCGACAAACCGCGGGGGGTTACCGGCCTGCCGCGCTCGTCTAGAATGGCTCTAGGGTGGCGGCAGCCGGCCGTTCCCGGAGAGCCGAGCCGGGTTGCAGCGAACCCAAGAGAAGCGTCCCAAATCCCCGAGGGAACGCAGGCGGAAGAGCCGTCGGGGGGAGGTTCCTTCGCGAGGACCTCACGGGGACCAGACAGGGGGGTGTGGCGGCGCGTTGCACGTGTGCTCGTCACCCCCCGCGTACGAGGGCGTCAGACCATGGACTACGCGAAGGCCTTTGCCCAGGCGTTGCTGGCGCTCAAGGCTGAAGGCCGCTATCGGGTATTCGCCGACATCCGCCGCGACTGCGGCAGCTTTCCCACGGCCCAGCATTTCACCGTCGACCGTTCAAAGCCCATCACCGTGTGGTGCTCGAACGACTATTTAGGCATGGGGCAACATCCTGCCGTGCTCGCCGCCATGCACGCCGCCCTCGACCTTGCCGGGGCCGGCTCGGGTGGCACGCGCAACATCTCCGGCACCTCCCACTATCACGTCGAGCTCGAGTGTGAGTTGGCCAACCTCCACGGCAAGGATGCGGCGCTGCTGTTCACGTCCGCTTACGTGGCCAACGATACGACCCTGGCGACACTGCAAAAGCTGCTACCGGGCTGTGTGATCTTCTCGGATGAAAAGAACCATGCCTCGATGATCGCGGGCATCCGCAACGGCGGCGGCCAGAAGCACATTTGGCGCAACAACGATTTGGTCGACTTGGAAGGAAAGCTGCGCCAGTGCGAGCGTGAGGTCCCCAAGATCATCGCCTTTGAATCCGTTTACTCCATGGACGGGCAGATGTCGCCCATCGGCGCGATCTGCGATCTGGCGAAACGCTATGGCGCGCTCACCTACCTCGACGAGGTGCACGCCGTAGGCCTCTATGGGCCAACCGGCGGTGGGCTCGCGGAGCGCGACAACGTCATGCACCGCGTCGACATCATCAACGGCACCTTGGCTAAGGGTTTTGGCATCATGGGCGGCTACATTGCCGCCAACCGAGAGGTCTGTGACGCCATCCGATCCTACGCGCCGGGCTTCATCTTCACGACCTCGCTCGCCCCGGCCATCGCTGCCGGCGCGATCGCCAGCATCCGCCACCTGAAGAGGAGCACCGCCGAACGCGACCGGCTGCAGGACCGCGTGCGCACCCTCAAACAGCGATTGGCGGTCGCAGGCCTGCCGGCCATGCATAACCCCAGCCACATCGTGCCAATCCTGGTCGGCGATCCGGTGCTCACCAAACGCATTACCGATGCGCTCCTCGATCGCTTCGCAATCTACGTGCAACCGATCAACTATCCCACGGTGCCGCGCGGTAGCGAGCGCCTCCGCCTCACGCCGACGCCCTACCACACGGATGCCGACATCGACCGCCTGGCCGTGGCGCTCACGACCCTGTGGAGCGAAATGGGATTGCCGCACGAGGGCCACGCGCAGGCCGCAGAATAGCGTCCCCACTTAGGGTCGGCCCAGCGCACGGTGGGGTCGTCGCTCGGTCTCGGGATGCTCGCCGTCTGCTTGGTTGTTGGCCGCCCAGAGCCGCGCAAGCGCGCCGGCAAGCGGGGGTGGCTTGCTGGTCCAGCGTCGCAGCCGAGCCTCAGGGTGTGCGGCACTCCCCGCGATGCCCCCCTGCTAATATTTCTTGGGGGGCTCGGCAGGGCGTGCCAACTCTGCCTCGATGTCGACGGTCTTGCAGCCCTTGGCGGCGAGCTCGGCATTGTAAGCCTCAAGCTTGGCGCGCTCGCGCGCCAAGATCGCTTGTCGGTCGCCCCCCTTGTTGGAGCCGCCATAAAGGGGTGTTGACAGCTTCTGCGCGGCCGACGACATGGCCGACGGTTCCTGCCGGACGAGGGGATCCTTGAGCCGGCTGAGGGTGATCTCGATCGAGCCGGTGAGGCGCTTGCAATCCATGGCCTTCTCCGCCGCGCTCATCTCGTAGCGGCCCTCGGGACCAACCTCGCCGCTTTCCAGAGGTTTCGTGAACTTGTTCTTTTCGCGTGATCCTTCAAACGGCGGCGGCGAATAGCCGGGCACAGCCGCGCAGGAGGCCAGGAGAGGAAGCACTACCAGAAGGGAGAGGCGGCGGAGCATGGGGCGGCGTGCTACCAGATTCTGGCAACAAGGAGCCATCAAAACATGGCAGTGGGAGGGCCGCGGATCACGGCCTTTCCCGACTTGTGTGCGCGCTTTGGAAGATGACGGGCTTTCGCCTTGGGCGCTGGGATGCCGGACGCGCTCAATTCCCCTCTCGCGTGGCAAGC
>Ga0075425_100004822_pt1 | contig 13974 bp, 8 predicted proteins | sample SoiMethybrSBSTD4_FD_75300 | JGI IMG/M metagenome (GOLD analysis project Ga0075425, IMG submission 75300) | Bulk soil microbial communities from a Populus tree surrounding site in Tennessee, USA - Soil MetaG P. TD hybrid SBSTD4 | ecosystem: Environmental > Terrestrial > Soil > Tree plantation...
TGCCGAACGTCTCGGCGGCCTCCCGGTGCTGGGCGAGGAAGGCGTCGAAGCGGTCCGCCGCTCCCGGATAGTAGGCGCGGCGGACCGGGATCTCGGCGAGGATCTTGCGCACGTTCGCCAGCAGCGGCTGGCGGCCGTTCCAGGAGGCGTGCTGGAGGATCACCCGGCCGGCGTTGCAGTTGAAACCGGCGTTGTTGGTGAGCATGGCCGCCAGGTTGTCGGCGTGGTACTCGAGGTCCCCTTCGCTCCAGGGGCCGGGCACCACGATGACCGGGCTGACGTTGCCGAGCTCGGCGGTGAACCGCTTGTCGAGGATCGGCTCGTTGGCGGCTTTCCGCCGCCGTCCCTCCTCGCCGGGGCCGAAGAGGATGGCCTCGTACGTGCGGTTCGAGCCGGTGATGTGGATCTCCTCGACGCCGGGGTGCTGGCAGAGATAGGCCCCCTCGTCCGCGCCGCCGTAGACCAGCCGGAAGAAGCCGCGCTCGCTCAGCGGCCGGAACGCTTCCTCCATCAACGGCGCCAGGTAGACGTTGACCGGATGGGTCTTGTAGAGCACCACCTGGTTCTCGACGAACAGCTTGTACAGCGCGTCCATCGGGCCGATCGACGAGACGTTGCCCGCCCCCAGCACCAGGGCGACCCGCCCCTGGCGCACGGGCGCGTGATAGGCGACGGCCATCGTCTCGGGCAAGCCCTCCAGGGTCACGCCCGGCTCCATCCAGACGTCCGCGGTGACGCCGGAGTAGAAGACGCGGTCGTAGAGGTCGATGGGGAAGATCCGCGCCGTCACCTGGCCGTCGCGCCGCGTCCGCACCGCTCCGGGGATGCGGGGCCGGCCGTGGGTTTCGACGTCGAGCAGCGATTCGCGCAGCAGCCGCAGGTTGCGGAGGATGAAGTAGGGTCCGACCAGGGCCTCCTCGCCCGAGCCGGGGTGCTCGGGATCGAGCCCTTCGGCTTCGATGCCGAGCTGGGCCCAGCGCTCGGCCACGGCGAGGAACCGCCGCGACAGGTCGGCCAGCAGCTGGATCCGCTCGCGCGGGCCTACGGCGGTCCAGGCGCCCTTGTTCTCCTGCAGCAGGGTGACGGCGGCGTCCATCTCCGCGCGCGAAGAGGCGCGGGCGGAGCTCGCGAGGATCTGGGGCGTGACGGGTGCGGTGGTCATGGGATCTCCCGAGGTTCCTTGGGCATCACCATCCAGAGGATGGCATAGGCGATCAGTCCGGGGAAGGCCGCCGAGAAGATGGAGATGAGCACGTAGGCGACCCGCACCACGGTAGGGTCCCACCCCAGGAACTCGGCGAAGCCGCCGCAGACCCCGCCAAGGATCTTGTATCTGCGCGAGCGGTAGAGGGGCATGTCGTTTCCTCCCGGCCGCGGCTTCGCCGCAGCCTGCCCTGGCTGACTTCAGTCGGCCTGCGACCATCTTACCCAACCGCCGCGAAATGGAATCACTTCGGTGATCATTTCGGAATAGATGAAATTCCCGCAACTCCCGAAGGAGACCCCTATGACAGGTTGTCCCAGCCTCTCTGACCTGGATGTGCGGCGCGGGTGGCGGACGGTCGCCGCAGGTCTTGCTCTCGCCGTCCTGGCGTCCAGCGCTCCCGCGGCTTGGGCCCAGGAGATCCGCATCGAGCCGACGACTCTGTTCTTCGGCGCCGCCACGCCGCCGGCGGCGCCGATCGCCGGCAAGGAAGCCCTCCTGGCGCCGGATTCCCGGCCCGAGGTTCCGCAGGCGCTGCGGGACAAGGCCTCGCGCGAGGGGGGCGTCCGGTTGATCGTGAAGCTGGCCGCGCCGTTCACGCCGGAAGGACGCCTCGACAACCTCCAGGCGGTCGGTCAGCGGCAAGCCATCGACCAGACCCAGGACGCGGTCTTGCGCCAGTTGGAGGGCACCCATGCCAAGGTGCACGCCCGCTTCAAGCACATCCCATTCCTGGCACTGGAGGTGGACGCCGCCGCCCTGGACGTCCTCGCCCGCTTGCCCGAGGTCGCGGCGATCCAGGAGGACCTCTTCGAGAAGCCACACCTCGCCAGCAGCACCGCGGTCATCGGTGCCGGTGTGGCCTGGGCGAGCGGCCTGACGGGCGCCGGCCAGGTCATCGCCGTTCTCGACACGGGAGTCGACAAGACTCATCCTTTCTTCTCCTCGGGACCCCAGAACAAGGTGGTCTCCGAAGCCTGCTACTCCTCGGCGATCGGCGGTGCCACGAGCCTCTGTCCGGGAGGCGTTGAGGAGTCCACCGCCCCCGGCTCGGGCAGGAGCTGCTCCATCTCCGGTTGCGAGCATGGCACGCACGTCGCCGGCATCGCCGCCGGCGACGACGGCGTAGGCCCCAACTTCGGCGTGGCCCGCGGCGCCGGCATCATCGCCATCCAGGTTTTCTCCGGCTCCTGCGGAGGGTTCTGCGTCGGATCCTTTGTCAGCGACCAGATCAAGGGCCTGGAACGGGTCTACGAGCTGGCGGACGATCTCCATATCGCCGCGGTCAACATGAGCCTCGGCGACGGATTGTTTTCCAGCCGTGCCTCCTGTGACGCCGCCAACCTGGCCCGCAAGGCGGCCATCGACAACCTGCGCTCGCTCGACATCGCCACCGTCGCCTCCTCCGGCAACGATTTTTTCAGCTTCGCGATCAGCGCTCCGGCCTGCATCTCGTCGGCGATCAGCGTCGGGGCCACCGACGACAACGACAACGTCGCCGCGTTTTCCAATCTCGCTCCTTTCCTGGACCTCGTAGCGCCCGGGGTCTCGGTGGTCTCCTCCGTGCCGGGGGGTGGCACGGCCAGTCTCGACGGCACCTCGATGGCGGCCCCGCACGTCGCGGGCGCCTGGGCCGTGCTCAAGCAGGCTCACCCCGCGGCGACGGTTTCGGACCTCCTGGCGATCCTGCGCGGGAGCGCGAAAACCGTCGGCTCCAACCTGCGCCGAATCGACCTCGGAAAGGCGGTCGTCGCCGGCCCCTTCGATACCCGGGTATTCACCATCCACAATGACGGCGGCGCGGTCCTGTCGATCTTGTCGATGCAGCTCGAAACCCTGGTGCCCTGGATCCGCTGGTCGCCGGAGGCGCCCTTCGACGTGCCGCCGGGCGGCTCGCGGCAGGTGAGTGTGGCAGTCGACTTCGGCGGCGCTCCCGCGGGGACCTCCATGAACCGGCTGGTCGTGTCCTCCAACGACGCGGATGAGAATCCCTTTCCGGATGGGGTACATCTCGTCATTGGCAAGGAAGCGTGCCACGCCTTGACACGGACCCGCGCGGGCACTGGAGGCCTTCCCATTGCCTCACCTTCCAGCTCGCCGGGTTGTGCTCCGGGCGAGTACCATGCGGGTGAGGTCGTCCACCTCGCGTCGACGCCCGCGACCGGGTGGGCCGTCGAGAGCTGGAGCGGCACGGACGACGACGGCAGCACCGCCAGTCTGAGCTCGGTGACCATGCCGGCTGGGCCGCGCGTGGTCTCGGTCTCCTACTTCGCTCTCTGCTTCGCCCTGACCCTGAGCCACACGGGCATGGGGGCCGATCCGGTGGCCGCTCCCGCCAACTCTCCCGGATGCCCGGCCGGTGCGTACCACTTCGCCGAGCCGATCCAGCTGACGGCGGCTCCCGCCGTGGGCTGGAGGGTGGGGGGGTGGACCAACACCAGCGCCAACGGCAGCCACAAGCTGACGAACTCGCTGACCATGCCGCCGAACGCGGTGACCGTGTCGGTGAGCTACCTGGAAGGTCTGCCCTCCGTGCTCCTGGTGAGCTTCGACACCTTCTTCCTGCCCTCGGATCTGACCGCCGCTCTGGACGCCCTCGGCAAGATCTATGAGATCTGGAACGTGGCGGACGGCTCTCCCGCCGCCGCCGACCTCGCGCTCTACAAGCAGGTCATCTGGCGGCCGGACTCCTTCCGCGGCCTCGAGGCCAGCCAGGAGAGCGCGCTGGCGGATTATCTGGACGGGGGCGGCAGCCTGCTCCTGAACTCGCCCGAGCACCTCTTCGACCGGGGACTGACAGACTTCAGCCGCAGCTTCCTGGGAGTGGCTTCGTTCACCTCTGCTTTCACGTCTAGCGTCACGGGCCGGGGCTCGGCATTCAACGGCCTCGGAACTTTGGATGTGTTCAGCGACCTCACCAGCACCGCCGAGCCCGGACCCGGCGCCGAAGTGGCGCTCGAAAACGAGGACGGCCAAAGCGTGGGGATCAGCAAGATCGGGCCCACCTATCGGACGCTGTTCCTCACCCTGCCCTTGTTCGACTTCTTTACGAGCCAGCAGCGCCGGGACGTGCTGGGCGCCGGGCTCGACTTCCTCGGCACGATCTTCGCCGACGTTCCGCCCAAATACTGGGCCAGGAAATGGATCGAGTCCCTCCACCGCAACGGCATCACTTCGGGTTGCGGTACGAAACCGCGAATCTTCTGCCCCGAGGTCCTGATGACACGCGACCAGATGGCGGTCTTCCTGCTCCTCAGCAAGGAGGGTCCGGGCTTCTCACCGCCTGCCTGCACGACGCCACCGTTCAACGACGTTCCCGTCGCGAGCCCCTTCTGCCCGTGGATCCAGGAGCTGGTCCAGCGCGGTGTCACCAGCGGCTGCGGTGGCGGGAACTATTGTCCGCAAGCGGTGGTGACCCGAGCGCAGATGGCGGTCTTCCTGCTGGCGACGCTGGAAGGCCCGGGTTTCGCGCCGGCGCCTTGCCTGACGTCCACGCCGTTCGCGGACGTCTCCGCCTCGAGTCCCTTCTGTCCCTGGATCCAGGAGCTCGCCAGCCGCGGTGTCACCGGCGGCTGCGGAGGAGGAAGCTTCTGCCCGTCGAACCCGGTGAACCGGGCGCAGATGGCGGTCTTCCTGGTGACCAACTTCGGTCTACCGTTCTGACGCCGGTCCTGGGGCGGGCTTCGCGAGCGCTAGCTCCTGGCCCGCCCCGTGCCGCGCCGGACGGTTCTTTTTCTGCACCGCCGCCAGCCACAGGCAGAGCAGGATCGCCGGCAGGCCGATGGCGCCGGCGCCGACGAAGAAGAGGGAGTAGGACTGCATCAGGCTGTAGCCGCTGGCGTGCAGGCCGTCGACGACCGCCCCGGAGAAGCCCTTGAGGAGCTTGCCGACGATCGCGTACGCCGAGCTGAGCAGGGCGTACTGCGTCGCCGTGTAGCCGAGGCTGGTGAGGCTCGACATGTAGGTGACCAGCGCCACGCCCGCGACGCTGACGCCGAAGTTGTCGCACATCATCACGGCGCCGAACAGCCGCGGATCGGCGCCGTACCTGCCGAGCAGCGCGAAGCTGGCGATGCCCAGCCCCTGCAGGATCCCGCCGATGATCAATCCCCGCATGTAACCGATGCGGGCCACCAGCAGCCCGCCGGCCGCGATGCCGAGGAACGATGCGGCCAGGCCCACGGTGCCGCGCACGGCGCCCACCATGTCCTTGGAGATCCCGAGGTCGTGGTAGAACGGCGTGGCCATCGGCCCCATCACGAACTCCGGCAGCCGGTAGAGGCTGATGAACGCCAGCATCAGCAGGCCCACCCAGCCCCAGGTGCGGAAGAAGGCGACGAACGGTCCGGCCACGGCGTCGAACAGGCCGCGGCCCGTCCACAGCGGCGCCTCGGCCGATTTCTCGTGCAGGACCTCGTCCGCGGCCGACGGCTCCTTGGCCTTGAACGTCGCCGCGACGCCGATCGCCATCAGCGCGGCCATCAGGACGTAGGAGATCGGCCATCCCAGGTGGCTGGCGGCGAACAGGATCAGCGAGTCGCTGGTGATGACGGCGATCCGGTAGCCGAGCTGGTAGGCGCTGGAGAGCAGGCCGAGCTCTTCGGTGTTGTCGGCGGCTTCGATCCGCCAGGCGTCCACCACGATGTCCTGGCTCGCCGACGCGAAGGCCACGACCAGAGCCGCGGCGCCGAGGGCCGCCAAGCCGTATCGCGGCCCCAGCGAAGCCATGGCGACGAGCCCACCGGCGATCACCAGCTGCGCCACCAGGATCCACCCCCGCCGCCGCCCCAGCCGCTTGCCCAGCCAGGGCGCGTCCAGCCGGTCGATCAGCGGCGACCAGAGGAACTTGAAGGAGTAGGCGAGACCCACCCACGAGAGAAAGCCGATCGCCTTGAGGCTCACCCCTTCGTCGCGCATCCAGTAGCCGAGCGTGGCCGCGGTGAGGAAGAACGGCAGGCCGGAGGAGAACCCCAGCGCCAGCATGATGGCGATCTTCGGCCGCCGCAAGGCGCGAAAGACGTCGCCGATGCCGGGTTTGCGGGGTTTCTCAGGCGCAGTGCTCAATCGGATTTCCTTTTTCGTAGAGTGAAGCGCCGCAGGATCTCGACGTCGGCGAGGTCTTGGAGGCGCCCCACGGCTTCCTTGTTGCGAATCAGGTCGTCCACTCCAATGTAGAAGACCCTCTGGTTGCCGTAAAGGCCCTCCACGCGGTGCTCCCATGCCTCCTCGAAGCGGACCGCTTTCAAAGAGCTGAGGAAATCTACGCGGCCAGGCGGATGCCCAAGCTGGACAATGTTCCCAGGAGTTGTGAAATCTTTGACGGTGAGCCCCAGAGTACCGAAGCCAAATTCTTCGAGCGCCCCGAGGATGCGCTGAGCGTTCTCCGGTGAAGGGTCGATCAGGATGTCCAAGTCTTTGGTGTAGCGAGGTCTTGCGTGGAAAGCGAAGGCGTAGCCGCCCACAACGAGGGCTCTAATCTCCTTCGCGTCGAACAATGCGAACAACTCTTCGAAGTCCTTCAAGACGTCCATCGCTGAGCTCCCATCCCTCCCGTCTCATCTCTTCCAGGACCTCGACTCGTTCGTCCCCTGTCATCTGGGCCCAAAATTCGCGATCTGCCTCTGCTTCTTCTTCGAAGGAGCTGCACCTTCGAAACCAGACCTTCTCCATGACGAGATGCTATCACTATCAGCCTATAGCGATTCCACCCGCGAGCGCAGCCGCACCAGCCCCTGATCGACGGCCTGGAGCTCCTCGCGGGCGGCGGTCAGGCGGTCGCGCTCGGAGCGTATGAAGCGAGTGTAGGGACCGATCGCCTCGTCGATCCGCCGCAGGCTTCCTTCGACCTCGCGGTCGAACTGGTCGGTCATCGACGACATCAGCTGCTCGCGCATGGCGGCGATCTTCGACCGCAGCTCCTTCTTCGCCGCCGCCCGCCGGTTGGGGATGATGAACAGGCCCATTACCGCGATCGTGCCGGCGGCCAGGATGCCGGTGAAGTCCGCCGCCGCGGTGACCGCGAGGTGGGTGAGGACGGCTCCCAGGCCGAGCGCTCCGATCTCGGTCAGCGCCGTGCCCGCCACCGCCACCTGCACCGAGTCGGCCAGCCGGTTCGCCTCGTGCTCCTTGTCGTAGGTCTCGACCGATCGCTGGGCCGCTCGCCCCACGCTGTCGAGCAGGCGCGTGCGGTCGAAATCGAAGCTGCGCCCCACCTGGCCGACGATGCGGTCGGCGTGCACCTGCCGCCGCTTCGCCAGATGCTCGGTGACCGCCTGCCACTGCCGCAGCTCGCTGCTCACCAGCCAGTCGATGATCTCCGCCACCTTGCGGTCGACCAGCTGCGGCAGGTCGGCCACCACGGTCCGCTCGAAATCGGCCTTCATCTTGGATTTGTTGAGCAGATCGATCACCCGCACCAGCCGCATGGTGTCGTCGAAAAAGCTCATCCCGCGGTTTTCGAATTCGTGGAGGATCTTGTCCACGTCCGACAGGCGGAAGCGGAACTCGCGCTGCATGTCCTCCTTGAACAGGGCCATCTGGCGCTCGATGTCCGCGAGCGCGGCGAAGTCCTCCTTGAGTAGGTTCAACCGGCCGTCGGTGACTTCCAGATACCGGCTGGCCAGGTGCTCGGCGACTCCCAGCGGATTGAGCAGCTTCAGGCGCACGCGCTCCTGCTCGTCCAGGGTGTCGACGATGAACCGCTCCAGCGCTTCGAAGCGGCTCTGGGCGAGGAGGGCGGCGTCGCCGGTGGTCTTGGCTTTCAGGGCGAGGCGGGCCGCGACGGGGAAGATCTCGGGCGTGAAGCCGAGCAGCGAGCGGGCGTTGTCGGCGATGAAGCCGCGGACCTGCTCGATGTCCTCCGGCGACTCCAGGATGTCGATCTTGTTGAGCACGATCACGACCTTCTTCCCCCAGTCGCGGATGCCCTGAAGGAAGGCGCGTTCGCTCTCGGTGAAGGGGCGGTCCGCGGAGGTCACGAACAGCACCATGTCCGAGCGCGGCACGAACTCGCGGGTGATCGCCTCGTGCTCGCGATGGATCGCGTTGGTGCCCGGCGTGTCGACGATGTTGATGTCCTGGAGGAGATCGACCGGCGCGGTGATCACGTCGAGCGCCGATTCGAGCGGCGTGCGGGCCACGGCGCCGCCGTGCTTGATGACGTGGATGTGGGTGGTGGTGGGGGTGACCCCCTCGTCGAGGATCTTGCTGCCGAGCAGGGCGTTGATGAAGGCGCTCTTGCCGGCGTTGAACTCGCCCGCCACGACGAGGAGGAACAGCTCGTCGAGCTGCAAGGCCGACCGCTTGAGGGTCTCCTGATCGTCGGCCGAGGCGTCGAAGCGCGCCAGGACCTGCTGGAGATCGTGGAGCAACCGCCGGTTTTCGGCAAGCAGCTCGTCCTGGTTCCGATTGAGAATACGCCGCAGCATCGTGCCCCCGCCCGCTGTGGACGATAGCACGGCCTGTGCCAGGCCCTCCCCACCCGGGCATGAATGCCCGGGCTATGCTGGAAGAAGCCGGGTGAACCCGGCTCAAGAGTTAGTTTGGACTAGGTCCGTGAGTGGGGTAGGATGGGTTTCAGGAGACCGAATTGCCCTACTGGCAGCTCTTCTACCACGCGGTGTGGTCGACCCGGTTTCGAGAGCGTCTGCTCGAGGCGGGAGTGGAGCCCGTCGCCTACGAATTGATCCAGGGGAAGGCGCTCGCCCTGGGTGCCAAGGTCTTCGCCCTGAACGGCATGGAGGATCACGTTCACCTGGTGGTATCGATACCTCCGAAGCTGGCTCCCGCCTTCTTCATCGGGCAGGTCAAGGGCGCCAGCTCCGCTCAGTTGAACAAGTCCGGCCTCTTCAACCGGTCCTTTTCCTGGCAGGACGAATATTCCGTCTTTTCGCTGGACGCCAAGCGTCTGCGCTACCACGTGGCCTATGTTCAGAATCAGAAGGTCCATCACGCCCGGTCCACCGTGATCCCCGCCCTGGAGCGCACCGGCGAAATTCCCGAAGCTTCCTCTTGAGCCGGGTTCACCCGGCTTCTTCCATCGTAGCCCGGGCATTCATGCCCGGGCCTCAATGATGCGGCGGCGGATTCGGACATCCCGCGGGATTGTACGCCGCGGACCATACCAGTCCCGCTCCGGCGGTGCAGCTCACGCCATTTTGGCCCACCTGGTAGGGGCCGTTGTAGAGCGGGCACTCGCAGACCACCCTCGCGGTGCCTTGCGAATTCTTGCCCACGACGCACGGCGCCGTCATGCAGCCGGCGTAGAGCCCCTGGCATTGCGTGCAGCCGGGGCCGCCGTGCTCCTTGGTTTGGGCTGTGGAGAACGTCGAGATGACGGTCCCCTTGGGCATCAGCACCTGCGGGTTCTGATTGATGTAATCGCAGACCGGCGCCGAGTTCTCGGTCTGACATAACGAGCCGTCGGGGTGGCACTTTTTCACCGTCTCGATGTAGACGCAGGTGTTGAGGATGGCGTTGATGTCGACGAAGTATTTGTACGTCGTGGTGGTGGAGTGGTAGCCGGTGCACTCGCAGCTCGCGGACTTTTGGCCCGGGTTGACTTTGCACGTCATCGGCGCCGGACCGGAGTAGTAGCACAGCGCGTAGGTGGGGCCGCTGCACGGCAGCATGTTGGTGCTGGCGGTCATGACGTCGGCTCTCGCCGGACCATAGTCCGTCGTCCAGAAGACGTTGGGTACGAAGGGGAGATCCTTGCATTTCAGACTGTCCCCCGTTTGCGGAGCGTCCGCGGCGAGCGCGGTAGACGCCATCAGCGCCAGGGCGAGGAACAGCGACAGACGTCGGATACTCTTCATGATAGCCCTCCCTGCTCAAGGCCCTTGCGTGGGCAGCTCAAGAGATGGCGAGATACTATGCCATCGGGCGCCAAGGCGGAAGGTGTCCGGGCGGAGAGGTGGCCTGGGTAGATCCGCCCCCACGCCCGGGCATGAATACCCGGGCTACCCCGGAAGAAGCCGGCTCAAGGCGTTGAAACGCTAATTTTTGAGCCGGCTTCAGTCGGCTTCTTCCTTCCTAGCCCGGGCATTTATGCCCGGGCGGACGGAGGCGCCGCCCGCGGACGGCCGGACAAATCTCGCCTGATCTGCCATAAGATCCTGCCGCGATTCGCTGTCCTCTTCCGGAGGAGTGAAACCCATGCCCTTTGGAGCCCCTCGCCGCTCTGCCGTCCTGATCCTGGCCGCCGCTCTCCTGGTCGCGCTGCCTCTGGCCTCGGCCGCGGCGAAGCGGCCCATCACCGAGACCGACCTCTTCAAATTCGTCTGGATCACCGACCCGCAGATCTCGCCGGACGGCAGCCAGGTGGTCTTCGTCCGCGAGACGGTCAACGAGAAGAAGGACGGCTACGACACCGCCCTCTGGATCGCGCCCGCGGACGGCAGCGAGCCGCCGCGCGCGTTCACCAGCGGCCCCGCCGACTCCTCGCCCCGCTGGTCGCCGGACGGCCGCCAGGTCGTCTTCGTCCGCGCCGAGGGCAAGAAGGGGTCGTCGCCGCAGCTCTATCTCATCTCCACCCGCGGGGGAGAGGCCGTCGCGCTGACCGAGCTGCCCAAGGGGGCGGGCTCTCCCGACTGGTCGCCGGACGGCAAGACCATCGTCTTCGCCAGCCGCGCGAACCCGAAGGACCTGGAGAAGTGGCACAAGAGCAAGGAGAAGGGGAAGGGTGAGGCGAAGGAGAAGGCGGCGGAGAAGAAGGAGGACGCTGGCGAGGACGAGGAGGAGGAGCGCGAGAGCGACGTCCGCGTCATCACCCGCGCCACCTACCGGCTCAACGGCGCCGGGTATGCCGATCCCACCCGCCCCTCCCACCTCTGGACGGTCGACGTCCCCGCCGCAGGCGAGAGCAAGCCGCAACCGAAGCAGCTCACCTTGGGCGAATTCAATGAGGACGATCCCGCCTGGTCGCCCGACGGCTCGCAGATCTACTTCCGCGCCGATCAGGTCAAAGAGCCCTACTACGATCTGCCGGACAACGACCTGTTCGTGGTGCCGGCCCACGGTGGGAAAGTCCAGAAGGTGGTCAGCATCGAAGGCCCGATCGAGGAGTTCTCGCTTTCGCCCGACGGCGGCCGCGTCGCGTTTTCCGGTTATTTGAACGGCAACCCTCCGCGCTCCCACAATCAGACCGATCTGTTCGTGGCCGACGCCCGGCCAGGCGCTCAGGCCCACAACCTCGCGGAGGGCTACGACGGCGAGGTGCTGGCGGGACTGACCGGCGATCAGCACCCGCCGCGTGGCGGCACGCCGAAACCGATCGTCTGGAGCCGCGACGGCCGCGCGCTCTACCTCTCGACGGGCGAGCGCGGCCGGGCCAACCTGATGGGCTTCGACGCCGCGACCGGCGTGGCCTCGCCGCTGACTCGTGGCGACCAGGAGGTCATCGCCTATTCGGCGTCGAAAGACGCCTCGCGGATCGCGGTGGTGCTTTCCAACCCGCTGGTCCTCGGCGATCTCTACGTCGTCGACACCGCGTCGCGACGGTTGACGCCGCTCGCCCAGCCCAACCAGGAGCTGTTCTCGCAGCTCGATCTCACCGCCCCGGAGGAGATCACCTACAAGAGCTTCGACGGCAAGGAGATTCACGCCTTCGTCCAGAAACCGCCGAATTACAAGGCGGGTGAAAAATACCCCCTGATCCTCAACATCCACGGCGGACCTCACGCGGCCTACGGCTATACCTTCTTCCACGAGATCCAGTGGATGGCGGCCAAGGGCTACGTGGTGATCTATCCCAATCCGCGCGGCAGCTCCTCCTACGGTCAGGAGTTCGGCAACGTCATCCAGTACGAGTTCCCGGGCGACGACGCCAAGGACCTGCTGGCTGGAGTGGACGAGATGGTCAAGCGCGGTTTCGCCGATCCCAAGCGCCTCGGAGTGACCGGCGGCAGCGGCGGCGGCATTCTCACCAACTGGATCGTCACCCAGACCGACCGTTTCGCGGCCGCCGTGGCCCAGCGCTCGATCGCCGACTGGTCGAGCTTCTGGTACACGGCGGACTTCACGCTGTTCCGTCCCACCTGGTTCAAAGGCGCGCCGTGGGAAGATCCACAGGACTTCGCCCGGCGCTCGCCGATCACGCACATCGAGAACGTCAAGACGCCGCTGATGTTGATCGAAGGCGAAGCGGACTATCGCACCCCGCCCACCGCCGGCGGCGAGCAGATGTTCCGCGCCTTGAAGTACCTGAAGCGGCCGGTGGTGATGGTGCGCTTCCCCGACGAAAGCCACGAGCTCTCGCGCTCGGGAAAGCCCTGGCACCGCATCGAAAGGCTGCGCCACATCACGGCCTGGTTCGACAAGTACCTGCAGGGGAAGAAGATCGACACCTACGACGTGCCGTGAGACGTACCGGGCGACTTTTGCTATATTTCTTCCGTAGCTATCTCTTCGGAAGAGGTCGTCCGGTTGTTCAAGACTCTGCGCCGATTCCTCCGCCGGGAGGGGAACGGTCTCGCTCGCGGGCCCAGCACGGAGCGGTCGCTCCTGCAGGCGGTCTTCCGCCATCTGCCGGCGGGCATGCTCTACATCGACCGCGACGCCAGGATCACCGACGCCAACGACGCCTTTCTTTCCATGGTGGGACGCACCCGCGAGGAGCTGGCGCGGGGCGAGCTCAACTGGATCGATCTGACGCCGCCCGGCTGGGAGGAGATCGACCAGAAGGCCCTGGTCGAGCTGGTGGCGAACGGCGCCTGCGTGCCGTACGAGAAGGAGTACCGGCGGGCCGACGGCCGCCGCGTCCCGGTGCTGGTGGGGGCGGCCCTGCTGATGGATTCCCAGGAGGGGATCTGCTTCGTGCTCGATCTGACGGAGCGCAAGCGGGCGGAGGACCGGGCGGCGCTCCTCGCCGAGGCGAGCAGCGCGCTGTCCGAATCCCTCGACTACCAGGAGACGCTGCAGAGCCTGGTGCACCTGATCGTGCCGCGTCTCGCGGACTATGGGCTGATCTTCGAGCTGCAGGAAGGTCCGAAGCTGCGGCAGGTGGCCCTGCGCCACGTCGATCCGACGCGCGAGGAGCTGCTGCGGCGGACGGGTGAGGTCTTCGAAGCCGCTCCCGAAAACCCGTCGAGCCTCGTGTGGCAGGCCGTGCGGACGGGAAAGAGCGTGATCGCTCCTCACGTGACGCATGAATTGGCGCGAGCGGTCACCGACAATGCGGACCTTCTCGCCGGCTACGTCCAGCTCGCGCCGCGATCGTTCATCTCCGTCCCGCTCGCCGCCCGCGAGGAGATCCTGGGCGTGATGCTCCTCGCGACGTCCGACTCCGGCCGGACCTTGGGGCCGGCGGACCTGGAGCTCGTGGAAAGCCTCGCGGCGCGCGCCGCGCTCGCCATCGACAATGCCCATCTGTACGGCCGGGCGGAGGCAGCCAGCAAGGCCAAGGACCATTTCCTCGCCGCCTTGAGCCACGAGCTGCGCACGCCCCTCACCCCCGTGCTGATGAAGGTTTCCGCCCTGGCGCAATCGCCCGATCTGCCCGAATCCCTGCGCGCCGATTTGCGGATGGTCCAGCGCAACGTCGAGCTCGAGGCCAAGTTGATCGACGATCTCCTGGACCTGACGCGCGTCTCGCGGGGCAAGCTTTCCCTGCACTTCGAGGTCACGGACGTCCACGCCCTGCTCGCGCACGCGGTGGCGATCTGCTCCGAAGGCAGCGAGAGCCGGCTGGCGATCGACCTGACGCCGGAAGCGGCCGAGCGGCACGTCTGGGCCGACGCGGCCCGCTTGCAGCAGGTGTTCTGGAACCTCCT